>Ga0123519_10001572_pt1 | contig 39097 bp, 37 predicted proteins | sample YelNatPaOPRAMG02_FD_87396 | JGI IMG/M metagenome (GOLD analysis project Ga0123519, IMG submission 87396) | Hot spring microbial communities from Yellowstone National Park - Yellowstone National Park OP-RAMG-02 (version 2) | ecosystem: Environmental > Aquatic > Thermal springs > Hot (42-90C) ...
ACACACGTCAGAGATAGGGAAGGTTGTGCTTGTCAAAGTCGAAAATAAGGGAAAGGACAGGAAGAGGGTATACTACAAGATAGCAGAATGAGCGAAAGATTTGGTGAATCTCTCCCTTCACCTTAACGAGATTAAGGAAGGCCTACGTCCAACTGCTGCAAGCCTTTAGCAATGGGGAAAATTTAAGACTAGATGCAGTTTTCATATGTTCGTTTATTCCCAGAAGGATGCCGGCGCGGCTTCTGGCCTGCCTTCCAGCTCTATTTCCACTACTGTATCTATTGGATCTGGTGCTCTTGCTGGCAGACCTCGGACGAACAAGCGGTCGCGCTGCTGCTCAAAGCTCAGCCTTTTTCCAGTTGCGAGCATGCGTACTCCAACAACTTTGTTCTTAATTCCTGCAACGCACATCTCCCGGCCTGGCCAGAACATGATGTGGATATACACAGTGTTGCCTTTTGCTGTGACCTGGCCAAGGTGCGCCTGGCCGAATGGTGCTGAACCAGAGCCGTAAATCGATTGTCCATTGAGCTTCAACCACCTTCCAACCGCCCGCAAACGGGTAGCTTGTGCGGTCGGTATCGTGCCATCAGGTTTTGGTCCAACGTTCAGCAGGAAGTTTCCGTTTCCAGCCACGCATCGCACGAGGTTGCGCACAAGCTGCATTGGAGACTTCAGATTTGGGTCTCCAGGGTGGTAACCCCACCACAGGTCATCTATCGTCATACACGTTTCCCAGGGGCGGTCAGAGCCCTGAATGTGCTGCTCAGGAGTATCGAGGTCCTCAGGCAATCCTGAGCGGTTGTTTATCACGATCTCAGGTTGTAGGCTGCGAACCATCGCGTTAAGCTGATTGGAACGCCAAGCTTCAGCGCTATGGGGCCATGCCCCATCGTACCACAGGATGTCGATCTTCCCGTACTGAGTCATGAGCTCCCTTACCTGAGCATGCACGTATTCCCTGAACTCCTCCCATCCTTTGGGGTTCTTCTCAGGGCCATCCCAATATGCTGGCCAGCGCCAATCCAAAAGCGAGTAGTAAAAGCCGATTCGCATACCAGCTCTCCTGCAAGCATCGACATACTCGGATACAAAATCGCGCTTTGCCGCTGTCTTTACCGATGTGAAGTCCGAAACATGGCTGTCCCAAAGGCTGAAGCCATCGTGGTGGCGTGTTGTGAGCACCATGTACTTCATTCCAGCTTCCTTGGCAAGCGTTACCCACTTGTTCGCATCGAATTTACTTGGGCGGAACTTCTCAGCGAGAAGTGCGTACTCCCTCTTTGGAATTCGCTCGCAATGCATCACCCATTCTCCGCGACCAAGAATCGAATACAATCCCCAGTGGATGAACATCCCAAACCGAGCTTCTACCCACCACTTCATCCTATCAGGAACGGTTTCCTTTGACATTTTTCACTCCTCTAACCTTTCAAGTTAATTGATTCAAACTTGTTATTTAAGCGTTGGCATTGTATACCGAATCGTCTTTCTTGCTCTTGCCATTTTTATCCAGCTGATTTACTCATCGCATCTTAACAATTGCCTTACTCGTTCCTGCTATTTGGAGCCACCTTTATCTGAATGATGGAATTATTTCCTCCGCAAAGGTTGTTAGGTCTTCATGAAACTTCCTAGAGATGAGTATGAAGTGTGAAATACCAATCTCGACATACTTCTCAATTTTTTCAACACATTGGCGTGGCGTGCCAACCAACCTATTAGATGAGAATCTCTCAAAGTTTTCTCCATCAGGCTTTCCAACTTTCCTTAAAACTTCCTGAGGATCATTGCCCAGAACTAACTCCCCGACCCAAGACTTTTTTATTCCATCGAAATCCCTGTTTGATTTTCTGCAGAATTTTCTTAAAAGTTCGATCTTTTCCATGCATTCACTAGGGGAAGTGAACACTGTGTTAAATCCATCTGCAAATTCTGCAACAACCTTGAGAAGATTTGCTCCACCTCCGCCAACCCATATTGGGGGATGAGGCTTCTGGATCGGTTTTGGCCTGCATATGGCTTCGCTTATCGAGTAGTGCTTTCCCCTGTAACTTGGCCTTTCTTCGGTCCACATTTTCGTTATGATAGTCAAGGCTTCCCTCAGCTGCTCTATCCTCTTTGAAGCGTTTGGGAACTCGTAGCCATATGCTTTATACTCGTCCTCCTTCCATCCTGCACCTATCCCGAACTCAAGTCTTCCTCCAGACACTATATCGAGCGTTGCCGCTGTCTTTGCAAGTAGCGCCGGATTCCTGTAGGAGTTGCAAAGTACCAGACTTCCCAAGCGAATCGTGCTTGTAGCGGAGGCGAGAGCGCCTAAAGCCGTCAAGCACTCCAAAGTCTCACCACTCTCCCCCCAGATTAGATGGTCCATAATCCATGCCGAATCATAACCAAGCTGCTCACATTTTAGGACAAGCTTCTTCAAGTCATCTATTTCCAAGTAGTAGTCGAAGTCAACTCCAAACTTTACACTTGCCATCTCGCTCCTACTAAGATTTATTGCTGGACTTATCTGCCTTACCTAAGAAAGGAAGAGTTAACATGTGCTGATCAAATTTTTAAGTGCTTTGAAATCCTCATAGAGCACTTTCCTTAGAGAGTTGTCATACAAGGCTGCTGCTGGGTGGTATAGCGGCAGGTATAGGATACCTTCATTCTCGATAACCTTTCCATGCTCTTCGCCTATGGACTTTCTGCCCACCAAGGAGTTCAAGGCCGAATTCCCAAGTGGGCATATTACATTTGGCTTTATTAGTTTGATCTGTCTTTCCAAGTATGGCATGCAGGCTTTTATTTCGCCGACTCTTGGGGGTCTATTATTTGGAGGTCGGCACTTCACAACATTCGTTATGAAGACCTCTTCTCTCCTGACACATATGGATTCGAGGAGCTCGTTGAGAAACTTCCCAGCCAGACCTACGAAGGGCTTGCCCTGAAGGTCCTCGCTGTAACCAGGAGCTTCTCCAACGATCATAACCTTGGCATCTTCAGGTCCCTCTCCTGGAACCGCTTTGGTCCTTGTCTTAGAAAGTGGACAAAGGCTGCATCTCGCTACCTGCTCAGCAATTTGATTCAGGCTGTCCATCCGTGTCCATCCACACATGGACAGAGCATACGTATGTATCTATCTTGCCTCCAGTGAATTTTTGTGGAAAACATAACATCTACCTTTTATATGCATATTATTGCCACTTCGAAAAGTGACAGATGTCCTATTTGCGCACTCAAAAACGATAAGCTTTTCCCCTCCTTGTAATTTAGTAATTCCATGCAAAGCTGCCAGAAAATCGAGGAATCTTTTCGGAGGCTCGAATCGACAAGGAATTTCGAGGAGCCTGACAGGGTTCCTATCCTGATCGATGTTGGTGCTCCATTCTACGCTAAAGTTCTCGGTTTCACCCTGAAGGACTACTACAGGGACCTCCAGATCTGCAAGCACGTCCAAGTTGAAGGATCGAGGTGGGCTTTGAGCAGATTGCAGGACGATAGGACCTACTCAATCAGCCTAGATCAGGCGAGACCGGACATCGGTGCTGTGGCAGAGGGCATAGTGTTTGGCTGTAGCATCTCATTGCCTGATGAAGGCAATCCCTGGCTTTCCCCTTGGATACTGCCAAAGCTGAGGAGCATCGAAGATATCGATGATCTTGAGGTACCCGATCCTTCTAATTGCGTTCGAAGCCTACGGGCGCATTACCTTAGAGCCTTTGGAAAAGAGGTAGAGGCAAATGAGGCCCCGGCCATTCATCCCCCATGCTCTGCTGCAGGTTCGATAATGGGACCTGAGAGACTATACACTTACCTATACAAATATCCAGATGCGATGCACAAACTTTTCAGCAAGTTGTTGGAAACTTTCTTCGAGATCACTGATTACAACGATAGGCAGAGAGGAGGAAGAACGGACAGCATAGGCTTATGCGACGATCATGCGGGGTACCTTTCCGTGGAAATGTACAGGAGGTTTGTCCTTCCATACAACAAGAAGATCTATGAGAAATACGGATCTCATGGCAGAAGCCTGCACATGGATTCAAGGACAGACCATATAGCAAAGATAATACTAGATGAGTACCACATCCAGGAGATGGATCTAGGCGCGGCAACAGACATAGCAAAGGTGAAGGAGGTTTTCGATGGAAAGGTTATCTTTAATGGAAACTTGGATTCTAGGATCTTGGTAGCAGGGAAAGCCAGGCAGATAGAAGAAGCAACCGAGAAATGCATAAGGGCTGCGGCACCTGGCGGCGGATATGTTTTCGACTGCGGTGGAGAGACGTATGCTGGTATCGATCCTGAAAGGCTGGTCTATATGGTAAGGTATGCGAAAAAGATCGGAAAGTACCCGATTAGGTAGAGTTCGAGCGAATAGAGATAATTTATTTTCTGGTCAAAATATGTGAATGATGGTGCAAGTTGGTTGGAAGAATTTTAGGCTATGTATTATGCCAAGCTTTGTTTCTTGAGGGAAGACATAATTAAGGTGCCGATCGAATCTATGGCAGGGGTTGATTTCATGACCGGCAGCCGGACGGGCGACGTACTGTTCTCTCCATCTCCAGGAGAAAAGTTCAGGAAAGCCAAGCTCACATTGAGGGACTCGATTGAGATCGAAACCAGCGTCGCCATGGGCTTGATTCGGGCGACATATAAGGCAGAGCTTCGCGACTTGATTGATTATTCAAGCAAGGAAGAAACTCTTGAGCTGCATCTGCGCACCGCTAGTGGATCAACCCAGACTTGGTTGATTAAAACACCGCAGATCGAGGACTGGATCAGCCTATTGAGAAGCCTCGGGGCACATGAGAAAACAGCTGTGGAGCAAGCATCTGAAGAAAAAACGCAATTGCCCAAAGAACAGGTGCAGGGAGTTACGATGTCTTTCAAAGCAAAGCTGGCGCTGAGCCCTGGAAGATGGATGCCTGTCAATATACGCCTGACGAACGAGTCCTTTCAGATTGAGACGATCGAGTTGTTTGGAATGATGCCAAGGTCAACGAAGGTGGCCGTCGAGATTAAAGCTTTGAAGTCATTCTCTCGATCGAATAGCGAACTCATTAAGCTCCAAATAGAGAGCAAACCAGGATATGGATTGGGAGAAGAGTGGTACATAACAACGAAGCAAAGGGACGAGCTGGCAAAAGCTCTTCTCAGCCTGGGCGTGAGGGAAGTCCAGAAATCAGACTAGATAGATTCGACGTGCTTGGAAGCGATTTATTAAACCTTATTTTTGGCCATAAGCCTCTCCAGCTCTTTCCTCTCGTTCAGTAGAACCTCTTCGATAGTACTGCCAATAGCTTTCTCATCTCCTTCGCACTCTATCGAAAGGTACCTGTCATACCTCATCTCGGCCATCGCATCCAAGATTTCCTTGTACTTGACCTTGCCCTTGCCCATCGGTACCCATGAATAATACTTCCCTCCGTACTCGAAGGAGCCTGGTGCTCCACGTGGTACTTCTCCAACATCTTTTACATGCATATGTAGAATCCTTCTTCCAAGCATTCGAACATCTCTTGCTCCGAACTCTGCATTGTTGGCAACCATGTTTCCAGGATCGTAGATGACGCCAACATTGTTCCTTCCAACCAAGTCGATATATCGGGCAGCTTCTTCTGCCGTTTCGATAAGCGAACCGAAATGTATCTCGACCAGAATGTTTATTCCAGGATCGATATCAGCAAAATTTGATAGAAGCTGTGCACTTCTTTTTACATTGCCAGCTTCCTTTGGTCCAGCTATGGCTCTAAGTGAAGGGCATTCTAAGATGTTCGCTAAGGCAATGTACTTCTTGAAGTCTTCCATCTGTTTTTGAATCTCATCTTCTGAAATTCTATTGAGGCCCCGTCCTCCTATGTATGTTGATATGGCGCAACATTTCAGGCCAATATCATCTAGGCTTCTTTTGATCTCCCTAGCCTCTTCGTGAGGCATCGAGGCTGGGACATGCCTTCCGGCCCAGCCATCGCTGTAGAGTTCTACAGCCTCATAACCAGTTCTTGAAGCGACATCTATCGCATACTTCAAAGGCTTTTTAGCAAGTGTTATGGTATCAAGCGCGACCTTCAAATTTGTCAAGCTTCAGCTCTTTAAAACTGGATATAACGTTTATTGGTTTCAATATAAGATAATGCTTTAGCAAGTTTGGCACCGAGCAGCGAAATATCTCGCATGGAAGATACTTAGCTGTAGCCCTTCCTCCTGATCGCTTCTTGTGCCACTCTAGAACGACTTGCTGAATCCTTGTCCAGATAAATCCTAACCTTTGGAAGAACATGTGGCTGGCGTAATCCAGATGCTGGAACATCCTCAGATATTTTACCATCCAGAGTTTGACTAACAGCATCTGCCTTGAAAAGCCTTGGAACTATTATGTAAATACTTCTTGCATTAAAAATTGGGGGGAGCGTAAATGTAAGAGCGTGGGTTGGAACATCCTCCAATCTAGCGAATTCCCCATCTTCCACCTGCTGCTGACGTGAGATTTCAGATGGCCTAACTACTTTCACAACCCTTGGCTCGTCGAACTTTGCATCTGGGGCATCGTTGAAGGCTATGTGTGGATGCTTTCCTATCCCTCCAACAACTATGTCGAAAACACCTCCAGCGTCGGTGAATTCTTTTGTGATCTCATCCAGGTGTCTCTTAGCTTCACTCTCAAGTTTTCTAGTTAGCTCTTCAACTATGTTCTTGGGTGCTGAGCTCGCTATAGCTCTCCTGAGCATTACAGCTGTCTCAAAGGCTACCCTATCGTCAAAATAATGGATGTTCTCCCTTTTCATCGCTAAAGGTTCGAAAAGCATCTTTCTCAATATCTTGCCAAAAAGTTGTGGAGCATTTGGCTCAAGTCCCAGGTACTCATCCATGTGAAAAGCTATTATGTTTCCAGTATCAACCTTCTCAGCTCCGGTACTTTTCTTAATAATATCGATCATAGCCTTCCATGTTGAGTGCTGAGAGGGAGCAGAAGCAAAGAGCATTACGACCCTTCCCCTCTCCCTTATCTTTTCCCTCATATCATCCACTATCGCACTTGCTGCCAGCTGACCCATCCGCTCCTCATCCTTTGCTATGGTTATTCTGGAAATGAGTTCATCAAGATCGGAATTATGCTCCTTTTTCATGTCCACAATGAAAACACAAGACCAACATTTATAGATTTTATCATTTGACAATAGGTATTGATCATATTGGTATATGCGATAGGAGATGCCATCAACACCATATTATGCGGGATGATCATTTGTTATGCAGAACGTCGCATCAGGAAACTATGTCCTAGTTCGTCATGAAAGTCATCGCTATTCAAGCCAGAAACTTGGCAATTTGGAGTACTGGCATCCCAGATGATCCGATAACACCGAAGGCACAGAAGCTTCGACGAATAGCTCATATAGGAACAACTGTGGTACGAAGTAGCTCGAATCATCTTGCCACTCTAAGATCTGGAATACCGGTATCCCCCTCTGGTAGTACTACATTCGCCATTGACGCGCTACCAGTATGCATTCTTAGGCGGTACTATAGGGCAAATCTTTTCTATATGGTTGACACACAATGCGTGCAGGTAAGAAAAATGGCTAAAGAAACCGTAGTGGTCGAATCAAGGGTCAGGGAATTGCTTCCCGAAGGCATAAGGCTCAGCTCAGATGCAATAGATGGCCTCGACCTAGCTGTCAAAAAAATGATCGAGAACGCTGTTGCAAGATGCCAGGCTAACAAAAGGAAGACCGTAATAAAGGAAGACTTCTAGCCTTAACCTCAAAAAATTCAGTTAAAGAAGTTGCAGACCCTGTGGATTCTCTAGGAGTCTTAATCTACATATTTTTTCATATATTTCGCATTTTTGTTGTTCCATGCGCTTCCTAGAAAGATCGAAAACCTTATCGAGGGAATAAAGTTTTATGAATTAGTAGAGTATGACATATGCTAGATAGGAATGCGTTTAAGCTAGGCCTTCCCGATTCCATGGTAAAAATTTCAATGCGATCTAGTTGTTCTTAATTTTAATCGCAGCAAGGTTGCTACCAAGCCCTTAACCAAAACCTATTTTTCGATCCTAATAGTGCATCAAACCCAATGGCAATAGAATTCGTTAGGGAGCCGTTTAGCAAGGAGGAGAACCTTGCATGCTTGGAGCAGCATGTCAGAGATTGGTTCGTTAGGGAGTTCGAGGAGCTGACCCCACCACAGCAGTACTCCTTCAAACTGATCTCTCAGGGCAAGAACGTCATCGTAACAGCGCCCACAGGCAGTGGGAAGACATTGGCGGGCTTCATGATCATCATAAGCGAACTCTTCAAAATGAGCTATGCGGGTGAGCTGAAGGACGGGGTCTACTGCCTCTACATTTCACCTCTGAAGGCACTGGACAACGATATCAAGAAAAATCTGCTCGTACCTTTGACCCAGATCAGCAGCATGACTAAGTCGGTTGGAAAGGAGCTACCAGAGATTCGAATAGCTGTGCGAACTGGCGATGTATCGGCAAGCGAGAAGCAGAAGCAGCTCAAAGAGCCGCCTCACATTCTGATCACAACGCCAGAGAGCACCGCCATATTGTTGAATGCGCCAAAGTTCGCGGCACATCTAAAAGCCATCCGCTGGGTCATAGTGGACGAGATACATGAGCTTGCCAACAGCAAGAGGGGTGTCCACCTTTCCTTGAGCTTGGAGAGGCTTGAGCAGCTTGTAGGCAGAAGCTTTGTCAGGATCGGGTTGGGCGCGACTCTTCACCCGCTGGAGGAGGCTGCAAAGTTTCTAGTAGGATATGATGACTCTGGAACTCCGAGAAGTTGCTCCATCGTGGATGTTTCCTGGTCAAAACCTTTCGACCTGCAGGTTGTTTCACCGGTGAGGGACATAGTCCACGCAACCGCTTCACAACTTAATGCTGCGATGTACAATCTCCTGGACAAGCTGATATCCAAGCACAGGACGACCCTCATCTTCACGAACACCAGAAGTGGAACGGAGAGGATAGTGTACCACCTGAAGAGGCGATGGGGGAAAAAATATACTGATGCGAACATAGGTGCCCATCACGGTTCCCTTTCAAGGGAGGCACGCCTCGATGTCGAGAACAGGCTGAAGCAGGGCCTCCTTAAGGCAGTTGTGTGTAGCACATCGCTAGAGTTGGGAATCGACATAGGCTCCATAGATCTCGTAGCGCAGATTGGATCGCCAAAGAGTGTAACAAGAGCTGTTCAGCGAATAGGAAGGAGCGGCCATGGATTTAAAGACGTAGCTGTGGGCAGGATCATTGTACTTGACCGGGACGATTTGGTAGAGTGCTCCGTAATGCTAAGGTGCGCGATGGACAAGAATCTGGACAGGATCCAGATTCCAGTTAATTGCCTTGACATACTTTCTCAGCACTTGGTGGGGATGAGCTTGAGCTCAAAATGGAGAGTTGATGAAGCCCTTAAACTTTTGAGAAGAAGTTTTTGCTACCACAATCTGAGCAAGCAGACCTTGATCTCTGTTCTCCATTACTTGGCAGGACATTACTCAGACTTGGAGGACAGGAAGGTGTATGGCAAGATTTGGTTTGATGAAAAAGATGGGATGTTCGGCAGAAGGGGAAGGTACACAAGGGTGATATATTACCTGAACATCGGTGCAATTCCAGACGAGGTAAAGATAACGGTCAAGCGCCGCAGCAATGGTAAAAGGCTGGGCAATATTGAGGAGGGATTTCTAGAAAGGCTCAGGCCGAACGATATCTTCGTGCTTGGAGGAAAGCTATACAAGTTTAAGTATGCTAGGGGCATGACATGCTATGTTGACGAAGCTCCCAGGGGATCGTCGCCAACGATACCTTCTTGGTTCTCTGAGCTCCTTCCGCTTAGCTGGGAACTTGCATCTGAGATTAGGCGATTCAGATCTAGGGTCAAGCAGGAACTTGATAAAGGAGCTAATCGCGAAGAAATTGTTGCATGGCTCCAAAGCTCGCTTCCAGTTGACAGGTATTCCGCCATCTCGATCTATGAGTACTTTAAGGAGCAGCATAGATACCTAGATGGTAAAGTTCCAACTTCGGATGTCCTACTTGTCGAGAGAACGCATGATCTTAGAGGTAGAGCATTCTTGATCTTCCATGCATTATTTGGACGCAGGACGAACGATGCTCTATCAAGAGTTTTTGCAGCGGTTCTCTCAGAGCAGATAGGAGCTAGCGTGGCGATCACAGTGAGCGACAATGGATTTGCATTGCTTGTTCCAAAAAATGCAAATATAGATATTGGAAAACTTGTCCTATCGGTCCTAGAACTCGATCTCGAAAAGTATCTCAGGGATAATGTAAGGAGAACCGAGCTGATGAAGAGGAGGTTCAGACACTGCGCTTCACGGAGTTTCCTCGTGCTTAGAAACTACAAAGGGCACGAGATCGGTGTAAGTAGACAACAGACAAACTCCCAAATACTTCTTTCTGTGGCAGAGAAGATCGATCCCCACTTTCCAGTGCTTGATGAGACATATCGCGAGATCCTGATGGATACGATGGACCTGGAGCATGCGAGAGATGTTGTCGAGATGATTAGGCAGGGAAACCTAAATCTTCAGATAGTGGAAACAGATGCTCCTTCTCCTTTCGCACACAATCTGATCGTCCTAGGCGAAGCCGACATAATCCTGATGAAGGATCGAAGGAGGCGCCTCCTGCAGTTGTATGAGGCAGTTATGAGGAAAGTACGGAGACTTGAGAGCTGCGGATGAAACTTTGGGATTCCATCGAGATAATAGAGCCTTATCCGGCGATTTATATAGAGGGAATAGATTGCATCGTCATCTCCGACTTGCACCTTGGTTATGAAGGCATAATGGCCGAGCATGGAATAATGATGCCCAAGGTTCAATTCGATGAGGAGGTAGATATGCTCGAGGCAATATTGGCCAAGAGGAGGAGCAGGAGGATAATCTTGAATGGTGATATCAAGCACGAATTCTCAACAACAAGCTACCACGAGTTTAGGGAGGTTGCAGACCTGCTCCAATACTTAGCTAGAGCTTTTGAGGAAGTCACAATTATCAAAGGAAACCATGACAACTACATCGAGAGGGTCACAAGCAGGCATGGGATCGGAGTTTTTGGATCGAAGAACATTGGAGGTTTTTTATTCGTTCACGGCCACAAAAGGTTGACCAAGGGTCAAAGTGCAGACGTAAAATACTTGATCATAGGGCACGAGCATCCTGTAATGGCTCTGATAGATGAGGTGGGAGCGAAGGAGAGGGTGAGCTGCTTTCTCTATGGCAATTCTTCTATTGGTAAAATACTGGTGATGCCAGCTTTCTCGACTCTAGCGTATGGTTCCGAAGTGAACTTAATCCCCCAGAAGGAATGGCTCTCACCAATACTTAGGGAGGATGTTGAGACAGATAGCTTGAGCTCGGTTGGAGTGAGTCTGGATACTGGGCTGCTGAATTTTGGAAAACTTAGAAACCTCCGTCAGATTTAGGAATTCTTAGTGGTGGGGGGTTATTCAGTCATTTTCATAGCCATATAGTACTTTAGGGAAATGACGGTAAGGCCTCCTTTTATATAGGATTGGGATGACAAAGAAGTATGGTTTGCAAAGGATCTGAGCAAAAGATAAGGGAACTCCGGCACTTGATACAGGCCATCAACGTATCGATGCAGCAGGGAGGCTGTTACCTCGTAAGCAGGCTTGCACCAAATGGACCCATAATGCGTGAACCAAACCTAAGTTATGTGCACAAAGCATCCTGGGGCATGTATGCAGCTGGTATCGATCGAAAGGTGATATGGCGCCTCATCGATTGGGCGAAGGAAAATGGGTTGAAGCCCAACAACGATTTCTACTTCGACAGCGAGGGCCCCGAGTACAGGATAATGCAGAGAGCATACAGGCCCCTTACTTTCGGTAAAGTTGCTGTCTGGATCGGTCACCCCCTCTTCGAAGATCGGGAGATATTGAATAGAATACTACAATATCAACATAAGTCTGGTGGAGTCTTCAACTACATAGGGGAAGATCCGGATCACGTGGAGGAGCAAGCTACCATAGGTTCTCTGAACACTACTTTCTTCGGCCACCTCATGTTGGCCCTTGACATGAAGAGTGAAGCCTTGAAGGCGGGTGATTGGGTTCGGAAGCTTGTGGAGATGAATGCCAAGAACATGAAGGAAAACGGCATGATGTACACTCAGATGACGCCAGATGGGAAGCTCATTAGAGATGTTCAAAAAGGGGAGAAAATATCAAAGGTAGTTGACAACAAGAGCCCAAAGCAAGAATTTTGGCATGTAGGAACGGCTATGGCTTATCTATGCGACCTTTACGAGGCCATGAGGGAAAGGTGGGGATACTCCAAGGGCTCTGCCGAACCATATCTGAGGGCAGCGCTTGAATTGATCGAATTTGAGGACACGATGCCCCTGGAAAGTTATCTATGGCCGTCCAAATGCAAAGTTGGTTGGGGAGCGGGCGAACTTCTCAAGATTCTTGTTAAGTATGGTGAGGCAATGGAGGAGCACATCGAGATGGCGCTCAGGGCCTGCATGAAGGTAGCTACTTTCACCTTCATGGACAACCAGTTGCCCAGTGGCGGGTGGTCGTGCATGCACTACCCGCTCAGTGAATCTTCGCCTTGTTTAGATTTCAGTTACAAGCCTTTGAAGGGAATCGTGAATGTGCCAGAAAGCCGGATAGATGGATCGGATACTATCTTCCTACCTGCTGAGGAGATAACGGGGGAATTTTTGGGAGAGATGAAATCGATCGAAAACGGTCTTAGGGCGCTGCTTGAAAGACTGACATCTGATTGAATGTTTTACAATGGATGCCAGAATCAATACCTTTCACATCGATTCTATTCAGCTGGTAAATGGCTTGGAAAAATCGAATACATTAACACGTAGGAAAAACCCTATTTTGGCTGGAATGAACTATATCTCAGTTTAGGCTCATACGTACTTCTTGCACGAATAACAATAGTACCTCTGGTACTGTGGAATGAATGTTGCTGGTTTCCCGCACTTCGGGCAGTTCATAGGAGCTGGAGCAGTTGGAGGGGCTGCAGCTGCAGGCTGAGCAGCAACGGGCGTTGTCGGAGCCTCGACCTTAACCGCCTTTGTTAGGATCACAATGTCTCCCACTTGCCCTACATCTCCCCATGGAATTTCTACCGTATTCCCATACTTTGTCTTTGTTATCAGTGTGATGTTCTGCTGCCCGGGTATGACACCAAGATCTTGAACGTTCCCAACAAGGAAGCCATCAGGATTGTAAACGGGCATTCCAACAAGCTTTGACCTCGGTATGCTCTTCTTCTCCGTTTCCTCTGGCATTTTTCCACCTGTGGCTTCGGTTCTTTGGCAGATATTTAAGGTATAGCTTTAAGCTAGCAAAAGTTTGGCTTATTATGCAAATCTGAAAGCTTGTCCTACAGCCCCAAGGAATGTAGATTTCAAGGCAAAATGCGCCATTCTATCAGAAAGGACTAAATATCTACTAACCGCGTATAAAGCGATGCCAAAGGCATCGTGTGTTTACCATCCTGAGACGGATGCTGTTGGGTTCTGCGAGAGGTGTGGTATGCCGGTCTGCGCAAATTGCATGACAATTAGGATGAGCTACTTCAGCAGGGTAGCACAAAAGCTGTGCAAAGTCTGCGTTGCGAAGAACGACGCAAAGACTGTGGCAATCTTGATAGGCACATTCGTGCCATTCGTTTTAATCTCCTCCCTCGCTTGGATATTCTTCTTCTTATCACCTTTGCTTGGATGGCTCTACATGTTTACCGTGCCCCTGTTTTTTGTAGCAATGGCCTTTCGATACTATAGGAGAAAGATAGCAAAGATCAAGGCCTCTGCAGGCTGACTTCCTTCGATCTTAAGAATTCTTCGAGCAGATCCATTACAGCCTTGATCGTTCCTCTCCTGGCTTCACGCGTCTGCCCTCCTATGTGCTGTGTGGCTACGACCCTATCGTCGGATATGAGCCTTCTCAGTTGAGCCTTCCCGAATGGCGGTTGAACACTGTAAACGTCGATAGCAACTCCACCAAGCTTGCCTTTCTCCAAGTATTCCAAAAGGGCCTCCTCGTCTACAATATCTCCTCTAGCAGCATTTATGAGAAATGCACCGCTTTTCATCATCTCGAACTGCTCCCTTCCAATCATCTTGCTCGTCTCCTTCGTCTTGGGCACATGCAAGGTGATGAAGTCTGAGAGCTTGAGAAGCTGTTCAATTTGAACGAATACACCGCCCAACCTCCTAGCTCTTTCCTCTTTCTCAGGGGTCATGTTGGGCTCATATATCAGGACCCTCATACCAAGGGCTGAAGCTTTTTCTGCGACAAGTTGCCCTATCTTCCCAAAGCCGATTATGCCAATCACCTTTCCCCGGATCTCGATCCCGATCAATTCGTCTTTTCTCCAATCACCTCCTTTCGAAAGTTTGTCCGCAAGCGGTATCTTGCGCGCAACGCATACCATTAGCCCGATCACGAGTTCTGAAACAGCATTGGCCTGCTCGGCCACGCACCTGAAATCGATTCCCTTTCTACTTAGATAATGGTGGTCGATGTGATCTGAGCCATGAGTTGCTGTGATGACGAGCTTCAAAGATCTTGCCCTATCGATTAGCTCTCTGTCAACTTCAGTCCGGCTTCTCACGACCAGAACCTCGTAGAAAGGGATTTCCGAAAGGAGCTCCTCCCTGCTCATGTTTCGCCTGTAACTTATTTCGGCCCTATCTTCAAAACTGCGCCTAAGCTCTTCCATTGCCTCGTTATCACCAAGGTCGTCTGCAACCAAGACCCTAACTCTGCCCATATTGACTCACATAATCCAAGCTTCAAAGATCGCTTTTCTTGAGCCTTTAAAGGGCACCCCTGCTGCCTTCATGAAACCATGTCTTAACGCCGTTATATTTAAAACCTTACACCGGACCGACAAGGTTCAGATGAATTATCTGTTTTAGCGCCCATTTGGGGGAATATTGCCTACGCACCGACCAAGGAGTAGCAGGAAAGGATAGCGTTCCCGTCGATCACCATGCCATACAGTATGGTGCCAAGCTTTTCAATCTAGATTAAGGCATTTGGTTTTCATTCGATGTCGATATGGTGTCCCTCGAGTTTCTTCCTCGTCTTGCTTAAAACGACCTCGAGGATACCATTCTTGTAGGAGGCTTTTGAACTCTTGGGATCGACCGGAGAGGGTAGCTCAACTTCCTTGTAATATTTGCGCTTCTCTGTATCGACAGATATCGTAAGCAAGTTCTCTGCACAGCTAAGTTTGATGTCACTTTTTTCCACGCCCGGAACCTCTGCTATAACCCTTACAACGGACTCTTCCTCAATCACATCTGTTAGAGGTTCGCGCTTGCCCTTTACCTCCATCATCGGTCTAGGAGAGCCAAAAGGAGAGAGCCTGGTTCCTGGCTTTAAGTTGCCAAATTCCCTTACGATTGGTTTCCCATCTGGGCCAACTGTAACGGAATAGCCATAGACGAAGGGACCCATCTCTCGAACCGTTGAACCATCAGGCATCTTTTTCTCCCTGACTAGCTCCTTCGGAATTTCTGTTGCGAAATCCCCGAACTCCTTGAAAACTTCCTCCATAAATCGGTCCATCTCTTCGAATATGCTTCCTCTGAAGAACGGGTAACGCCTCATCCACCTTCTGAACCATTCATCGTCCCAAGACAATTCCTTTCTTCCCTCTATTGGTTAATTTTAAGCCACTAATACTTAAACTTTACTTTTCACCGGGCGGCCATGATTTATCGAATGCGCAACAGGTTCTAAGACAAAAAATATGCAAAGCTCGCCAAGGAGGGCAAAAGTAGCTTGCTCAGGAGCTTTGAAATTTGCCTCAGATTAAATTGCCTAAGAGCTTCCAAAACCCGGCAAGGTTACAAAATTGAGGAGGATTCCCCTAATGCCAAAGGCTCAACGGAATTGGATAGAAATGTCTAAAAGTATCGATATCCATCCTAGCTATCGAGCAGCTTGTACGATGCGCATGTGAATCGCATTGATGTCAACATCTGAACTTGAGTCTGAGTTTGCACGAATCTCCTTGGGCATGCTTCCTGCTTCAGCCGTTCCGAAGAACGTAATGCACCAGATCGATTTCGTTAGCTGGGATCACCAGATTTTTCCAGGCTTGGTTTGGAGAATTCCAGATCCTTCACTTCCAGAGATAAGGTACCACGACGCTGGAATGATCGAAGGGCTTAGGGTACAGGAGTTTGAGAGGGTCATCATACTGGTAGAAGAGAAGATACGTGCAGTAATACCGAATGGAGACTGGATCCTGAAAAGGGAAGCTGGCATGAAGGAGGAACGTGGGGCAAAGACACAGAAGATGGAGCTCATCTGGGTCGATAAAAGGCAGTTTGAGACTTCGCGCAGAATTCCTGGAGTTAAGACCCAAGATGGGGCCGTAATGGATTTGGACTGCACGCTTCTCTTCAGGATAGTAGATCCGGTGACACTCGTTAGAAACCTGATACTTGATGAAGGCAAGTACCTTGAGAAGGATGTTGACCAGAAGATTTACGAGGTCATGGAGGAGGTGGTCATATCTGAAATATCGAAGAACAGAGCATCGGACATTCATAAGCTGGAGAATGGTGTCAGGGAAAGCCTGAACAAAGAGATGAGTAACTGGGGAATGGAAGCGGCTGGCCTTAAGCTTAACAGCGTCCTACAAACCAGAGGACAAATCCAGCCAGCTCTGCGCGAGCCATCGCCCGGAATCGAGGCTACAAAACCAATGCAACAAACGGCGTTCAAGAGCTTGGCGAAAAAGGAACAGCAAGCAGTTGCAAGCAGGGGCCTATCACCAGAGGCTGAGTGGGAGGCGAGAACGAAGAAATGGGTTCCGCTGTCGAAGAGAGGTGAGGTGAAGTGCGATGGATGTGCCAACGATGTCGATTGGTTTGCGGAATGCGACCAAAACTGTCGTTCAACTGGCAGGTGCAAGCTGTGCAAAGAATGCTACCTGAAAAGGAAGATGTGTGCTTTCGCATAAGCTACTTTTTTAGAATCCTATTGTCATGCAGCCTATCGTAGCTAGGAGGACGAGGGCGTATAGAGCCTTTCTCGAATTGCTAAGTGGAGTTACCTCGTCAAGAAGTTCCGGATGCGCTCCCTTCTGCATGGTCATGAATACGAGTACCAGGACCGCCATCATTAAAAACCCGGAAAGGACCATAAGTACAAGACCTATCGCCCATAGGAATTTCTGTGCCTTTCTGCCAAAAACTGCATATGATACATGGGCTCCATCAAGCTGCCAAACGGGCAAAAGCTGAAGGTAAGTAAGAAGGAAACCTGCCCAACCAGCATAAGCAACAGGGCTCAGGACGAGTGTATATCCCTTTGGAACACTTGGAACGACCATCGATCCAATGAGGTCGAACAAGATGGAGGTCGGTATTGTAACAAGTCCTTCGGAACTCTCCAAAGTCATTGAGCTTAGCTTCAAACCGATCGCCGACACGATCGCTGCAACCACAAGGCCTGCGAGCGGACCGCTCACACCCAGGTCGAAAAGTTCATCCTTGTTGACGAGAGGCTTTGACTGAAAGATGACTGCGCCGAAAGTTCCGAGGGGCGGAGGACCTGGGATGAAGTAGGGCGGAGTAGACTCCGCTTGGTGCAGGAGGCATGCCAATTTGTGGCCAAGCTCGTGTACTCCAAATATAGAGACCATCGAGAACATGAAGAACAGTGTTGATACGATTACGCCTGAGCTGAGGAGCTTCCTCTCAGCCAGCCCAACGGACATCATGTAACCTGATAGCGAGATCGTTAGGCAGGTGGCAATGAAAAGAGGCAACCAAAGGCTCTTCAGCCTAGCGGAGGAAAAGCTGACCGCCCTTTGATATTCCGGTGGCAACCTTCCAATGGTTATGACAACCCTTCCATCCCTCATCCTCAAAATCGGAACATAACCCTTCTCCTCAAGTTTCTTAACAAGATTCTTGAAGTTCCGCTTCGAAAATCCTCCGAGCACATAGTAGCTCAAGTAACCTTCCACTGGTGCAGGCTCAAGAACGTGGAATTCGGTCTCTATGATCGGTAGAACCTCGCTATCTACAGCCACCCTTTCTGGTGGAGGTGGTGGGGGCAAAGTTGCAGGCGTTGGAGTTTGATATTCGAAACCGCACCTCATGCACCTGCCACCAGAAAAGATCTGCTGGTCCCGACAACTCGGGCAGTACTCAATCTGGAGGCTGAGGCCACATCGGGGACAGTATGAATAGAAATCTGGAATCTTCTCATTGCACTGGGGGCATCTAAGCCGCGTCATTCGTTGCCTTCCAATCAGTGCAAAAGCCCTTCTTAAATGCATGTCTTTTCATTATCTTAGTTGCCTTTTCTACTTGTCCACCCATCCCAACTCAAGGGGTATAGGCGGTATCTGCTGCCTGATGAGGAATTGGATCTGCGAAACCGATATATTAAGAGGCTTGCAAACGACATCGAAAAAGCCTAGGCGTGGGATAATGTCCAAACCAAGAATTCTCTACCTTCCGACACCCAGCCACACGAGGTTGGTCTTTCTTCCAGACACATTTGAAAATTTCATTAGGAGCTTCGATGTGAAGGTCAACTCTAAGGAGAGCAACTACACGACCGAGCAGGTTGCCCAAGAGATCGAGAACTACGAAGGCCTCGTTACGGGCTGGGGAACCCCTCCTCTCGATGGTTCGGTCTTCGAGAGAGCGAAGAAGCTGAAGATCATAGCACATTCAGCTGGCTCTGTCAAGTTCATGCTCTCCAAGGAAGTTGTTAGCAAATACGTGGTACCAAGAGGGATATGCGTCTTCAGTGCTAATGAGGCCATAGCCTACAATGTTGCAGAGTCAACCATCGGATACATGATTATGGCAAGCAGAAGGTTTATGGAGCATGCCCTCGCGGTTCGCCTTAAGAAAGCTTGGCGTGAACCCAGCATACCTTGGAATGGGCAGTTTCTCAGTGGCAGCAATGTTGGTATAGTTGGGGCCAGCAAGGTAGGACGCCAAGTAATCAGGCTCCTAAAACCTTTCGACACGAGAATCTTTGTTTACGATCCGTATCTATCTGAGCTTGATGCTGAAGCACTTGGAGTAAAGAAGGTTGGCTTAGACGATGTCTTTTCAAAGTGTGACATAATAACGATTCATGCGCCAAGCACGGAAGAAACCTTCCACATGGTCGGCGAGAAACAGTTCGCACTAATGAAGGATGGAGCTTTGCTCATAAATACCTCGAGAGGAAGCGTCATAGACCACAGAGCCCTTTTGGCAAAATGCAGGGAGGGCAAGATTCGGGTCGTTCTTGATGTCACAGATCCAGAGCCTCTGCCCCCAGACAGCCCCTTGAGGGAGCTGGAGAACGTCATCATAACACCCCATATATCTGGCGCAGGTTATTATGGATACTATAAAATCGGGTCCTCGACGCTTCAAGCGCTATTGGATTTCTTCGCGGGAAGGAAGGTCTCGGGCGAGGTATCCTTTCAAAATTACGACGCATTGGCATAGCTTGAGAAGCTCGGCTTGATGATGCCCTCCTCATTTGGAGGGCAGGAACATTTATCCGGTTTCCAGGACGGGTGGCCGCTGGGTTAAGGAAGAATGGATAGCAGCGCAAGAGTTCCGGTTGGAGAGATCGCCGTAATTGGAAGATTCGATGGCGGAAATCCGCAATTTAGCTCCGATATCGTTAAAGTTGACGATGAAACTTTCAACATCTTTCCTTACAGCGAGGATCGAGATGACAACTACATGTTCAGAGTTGATGTAAGGGTTTGCAGCAGCCACAAAGAGCCTAAACCTGTGAATTTGCGCTTTGAGTGGCGCGCATGGCAGGCTGAAAGGTATATGGACTTAAGGAATGAGTTCTTCTGTAGACATGAGGGGGGTGATTGGAGGCTTGAACATGGAAAAGTGGAAAGGAATGTGACAACATTGCATTTGACAGTTCCTCCGGGCGAGACCGAGGTAAGCATGAATGCAGGTTATAATTACGATGCTCTCCGAAGCTACATCAGATCATTGAGGCGAAACCCAATCGTGGATTTATCCATAATAGGTTTCAGCGAAGAGAGCAGGAGCATATGGTGCCTTACACTTACAGACAGAAAGGTGCCAGATGAATCCAAACGCAGGATTTTGGTCATCAGCAGAGTCCATCCATACGAGACCGCAAGTTCATACTGTTCGGAGAGCATGGTCAACTATCTGCTAAGCAGCGATCCTAATGCAAAAGAGCTGCTGGCCAAATTCATCTTCAATGTCATTCCTATGCCCAATCCAGACGGTGTTTACAATGGCCTTTGCAAGCTGACAAGGGAAAATGGCCTCGACTTCTCCCACGGAAACATCCTTGCTTCACAAGACAGGGCTGGGAAGACCCTTGTCTCTTTCGCTCGGCACATAAAGCCCCACTATGTACTGGACATACATAGCCTAATGGACAGGGAGTACGATCAAGTTGGTTCAAATGACGAGAGGCTTCTCGAACGCTTCATAGATCTCATGCCCGACCAAATCGATGTTGGAAGGCGTTGGAAGATTTTGATGCAAAGGATTGGAAAAACTTTGGAGCCGAAAATCAAAAGATCGGATTACGGTTTCACAAGTTTTTGCGCCGAGGAGCTTGGTTCTACAAATTTTCTTCTGGGCTTCTCGTGGTTTGGGAGAAGTTTCGACAAGATGGAGCGGACAGCCATAAAAGCCCTGAAGGCTTTGGGAGATGCCATATTGAGTGGTGAAAAGTCTTAACCTATTTTATATGCAGACCGAGCATTGAAAAAACACTTTTAGCTTCTTCATGATATGTAGACGATGCTGAAATGGAAGCCAGGATTGGAAAGACGAAAATTTTGCTACTTAGGGGAGACATCACCGACCAAGATACGGACGCAATAGTGAATGCAGCAAACCCAAGCCTGATGGGGGGAGGTGGCGTAGATGGGGCGATCCACAGGAGGGGCGGTCCTGCCATACTAAAGGAGTGCAGGAGGATAAGGGAAACGATTTGGCCAGAAGGATTGCCCACAGGGGAGGCTGTCATCACATCAGGAGGAAACCTGAAGGCCAGGCATGTGATACATACGGTTGGACCGATTTTCAGGGGAGGGAACAAGGGGGAGGCTGAGCTACTTGCTAGAGCTTACAAGAGTTCCTTGATGCTTGCGCTGGAAAACCGGCTTAGGACGATCTCATTTCCATCCATTAGCACAGGTGCATATGGTTTCCCAATAGAAGATGCCTCGAAGATAGCAATTAGGTCTGTAGTGGAGTTCCTGCAGCAGAATGAGGGTTTGGAAGAGGTCAGGTTTGTGCTTTTCAGCGATAGGGACCTTAGGACGTATATGGAGGCAATGAGGCAGGTACTGCAGCTTGGTTCATGAGTTGATTAATGTACTTCGTTTCAGGCAGAAACACATATAGAGCGAGAATTAATAAATTTACAGACGAGCTTTACGATGGGAGAAGCACATACATGGTATCTTGACTTCGTCGATACAAAGTACGTACCAGCTGAAAGCGACCTCATTTGCATGTTCAGGGTTGAGCCTTCGGAAGGCATATCGATGGAGGAGGCGGTAGGAAGGGTTGCTTCCGAGAGCTCGAATGGTACATGGACCGAGGTAACAACGATGAGGCCGAGGATAAGGAAGCTGAGTGCGAAGGCATTCGAGATCGATGGAGACCATGTCAAAATAGCTTATCCTGTGAAACTTTTTGAACCTGGCAACATGCCCCAAATATTCAGTTCTATAGCTGGAAATATTTTTGGAATGAAGGCCGTAAAGAATCTCAGGCTTGAATCTGTCAAGTGGCCGAAGAGCATAGTACATTCATTCAAGGGTCCGCAGTTTGGAATAGAAGGTATCAGGAGAATATTCAAGGAGCGCTCAAGGCCTTTGACAGCAACGGTACCTAAGCCGAAGGTTGGGATGACACCGGCTGAGCATGCTAGAGTTGGCTATGAGGCATGGGTAGGTGGCATCGACCTTTTGAAGGATGACGAGAACTTGACATCGCAAAGCTTCAACAAGTTTGGTGAAAGGGCGAAGTTGGCACTGAAGCTCAGGGACAAGGCTGAGAGGGAGACTGGAGAGAAGAAAAGTTACTTGATCAATATCAGCGCTGAGACTAAGGAGATGGTAAGGAGGGCACGGCTCGCCTCAGATCTAGGTTGTGAATATGTCATGGTCGACATACTCACTGTAGGATGGGCAGGCCTGCAGACTGTGAGGAACGAATGCCAAGATCTTAAGCTTGCGATTCATGCCCATAGGGCGTTCCATTCGACCTTTACGAGAAATCCATACCATGGTGTCTCAATGCTTGTGATAGCACAAGTTGCACGGCTGATTGGATGCGACCAGATGCACATCGGAACGGTCGTGGGGAAGCTCGTGGGCGAGAGGGGCGAGGTCCAAGACCTCAAACAAATGCTGCAAGATGGAGCGGTAGGATCTCACGGTAGCGTTCTAGGCCAAAATTGGTACGGAAGGAGGAGCGTTTTCCCTGTATCTTCGGGCGGTCTTCATCCTGGCATAGTGCCGGATGTCATGGCAATCTTAGGTAAAGACATAGTGATCCAAGCTGGAGGGGGTGTTGACGGGCATCCTGACGGTATTAGGGCTGGAGCTGCAGCACTTAGGCAATCGATAGATGCTACAATGCAGAAGATCCCGCTTAAGGATTATGCTGAGAGCCACAAGGAACTAAAAAGAGCATTGGAACATTGGGGTTATGTTAAACCTGTCTGATTGGAAGAAACTCATCGAGCAAGAGACAAGTTGGCATGCGCAGTATTGACGGAAATTTAGCGATAAAGGAGCAAAGAACCTAACTAAGGTTCATGTGCAGAAGTTCGAAATAGTTTTAACCTACAAGGGTTCGATGGAGGCAGGAAACAGAAGATGAAACTGTACGTGATGACCGATCTAGAAGGAGCGACTGGCGTTGTGAGCCATTGGGACGTTATCGATCCACCTGGAGCAGAGTACATTTCTTCTAGAAAGCTCTTGACCAAGGATGTGAATGCAGCAATAGAGGGAGCTTTTGAAGCTGGTGTTAAAGAGATCCTTGTAAACGATGGGCATGGAGAATCAAGGGCTCATGGAATACTTTTAGAAGAGATCGATCCTAGGGCAAGGCTCCTGAGGGGCAGAAGGCCAAGTGAACTTGAGGCTCTAGATGAAACCTTCGATGCAATGTTCATAATTGCAGCATACAGCATGGCGGGAACTGCTTGCGGAGTCTTGAGCCATACATTTAGTGACTCGATAGTGAACATGTGGATAAATGGAGTCAAAACTGGCGAAATTGGATTTTGGGCTGCAACGGCAGGCCACTACAACGTTCCGACGGTCCTGGTAGTTGGAGACCTTGCAGCCACAAAGGAAGCTGTGAGCTTAGTGCCAAAAATCGAAACGGTAGCGGTGAAGGAAGGAAGGAGCAGGTTCTCTGCAATATGCCTTCCGCCCGAGACTTCTGGAAGATTGATTAAGGAGGCAGCGAAGAGAGCATTGGGCAAGGTCGATGAGATAGGCCCATACAAAATGCAGCCACCTTTATCGGTGAGGATCGAATACCAAGATGCTCAAACGGCAGATAGAGAGTCAAAAAGGAAAGGTATGAGAAGAGTAAACGGTAGAACGGTCGAGTACCAAGTTGAAAACATATTGCAGATTTTTTAGATAATTGTTATCAAATCGATGCGGTTTGGCAGCTCGAAATAATGGAAGCGCGAGGTAAGCAAAAACTTGGAAGACGAAGAGATTGAGAGGATCAAGGCCAAGAAGCTCGAGAAAATTATGAAGGAGCTTGTGAAAAGGGAAGATTCTAAAGCCTTGCATGTGACGGATTCGAGCTTTGATGTATTGCTAAGAAAATACAATTTGTTGGTCATCGACTGCTGGGCTCCATGGTGTGGCCCCTGTAGAATGCTCTCACCAATTATAGATGAGCTGGCATCCAGATATGTGGGCAAGATAGTTTTTGGCAAGCTTAATGTGGATGAGAATCCAGAGATACCTATGAGATTTGGCGTTAATAGTATTCCAACCCTTTTGATATTCAAGGAAGGCAAACTTGTTGACAGGATCGTGGGCGCGGTCCCAAAGGTTCAGTTAGAATCTATCTTGGCAAAACATGTTTGACACCTAGAGCCCATTATGGGAACAATTACACTTTCATCGATTGGACACAAGAATCTGGGAGGTTTGAGATTGGTATCACCCGATGGCAGCATGTCGGACATTATCCTCGAGGTTTCCAACCTAACCGTAAAGATACGAGGACAGACAATACTCGATGATGTGAGCTTCAAGCTCAAGAGAGGCAAGATCCTGGCTGTGATAGGGCCAAATGGAGCTGGCAAGTCGGTTCTGTTCAAAACATTGATGAACTTTTTGCCCCATGATGGAAGAATCGTTTGGCATGGCAAAGTTAAGATAGGGTATGTGCCCCAAAGGCTTTCAGTAGGAGACATACCGATTTCAGTTAGGGAGTTCCTTTCATTCAAGAAGGCTGTGGTAAAGGCAGGCTGCCTAAGCGCAGACAATTGCCTCAATTTGGTTGGATTGGACTTCGAAGAACTATCTGACAAGCAGCTTGGTGCCCTGTCAGGGGGACAGTTGCAAAGGACGTTGATAGCCTTTGCCGTAATGGATCTGCCGAATGTTTTGCTATTCGACGAGCCAACCGCTGGCATCGACTTGGATAGTGAGGAGGCCATCTACGAGATGCTTAACAGGCTAGAGAAGGAGCATGAGATGACAATATTGCTGATATCGCATGATGCGCACATCGTCAGGGATTTCTCAGATTACATGCTTGCCTTAAATCGGAAGGTCATATTCTTTGGAGAATCGAAGGAGATAACGAATCCATCTTTGCTAAGAGAGATTTACGGCAGCGAAACGGTCTTAAAAACGCGCGAATTGAAGGTTTGAACTCCTTGATTGATGGTATAGCTTTTGGGATATTAACCGGGGTTTCTGTTGGATTTTCAGCAGGCTACTTGGGGTCTCTAATAGTGATCAAGAAAATGGCCTTGGTTGGTGATGCTCTTTCACATGTTGCTCTTCCCGGCCTTGCCATTGGAATTCTATTTGGATTCAACCCATTTTTAGGAGCTTTCGCCTTTCTTTTTGCATCTGCAGTTGCAATATCCCACATCGAGAAGGTCACAAGGTTGTCTCCAGAAACGATAGTTGGAGCTCTGTTTACGCTTGCCCTTGCCATTGGGATACTCATCATGCCCGAGCCAGAACTTCTTGAGGCCCTTTTTGGCGACATAGCAAGCGTTGGATTGTTGGATACGATGTTCGCTGTGCTTTTCTCAGCCTTCGCAGTAATTTTGACCAGAACCATATACAAAAAGATCGTTTTGAGCCTGATCTCAGAGGAGCTTGCAATTTCAACGGGCATAAACGTATCTAGGGTTAACCTGCTTTACCTCTTGCTTGTGTCCCTAAACGTGGCTATCGGCATAAAGGTACTTGGCACATTGCTTGTTGGGTTCATGCTCGTTGTCCCTGCTGCGACGGCAAAGAACATAGCTAATGACATGTCAAAGTACTCGATTTTCAGCTCAATTTTCGGAGCGATTAGCGCAGCTTTCGGAATCATGCTCTCAAGCTACATGGCTTTGCCATCAGGTCCATCGATAGTTTTGTCAGGAATAGCCTTATTCCTAGTTACGGTTTTATTTAGGTGGCGAAAACCATGAAGTTTATGCCATCGAAAACCCTTTAATAAACAATAAACAAAATCGAAATAAATTACCTAGAAGCAAAGATACCTCATGAAGAAGGTTTTGGAGGAGTACAGAGCAGTTTTCCCAACTCCTGCGGCCCTCATCACGTCAGTAGACGAGAAAGGAAAGCCCAACGTTGCGACAGCTGGAGAAACCTTCATGATGTCCCTCCGCCCCCTCGTCGTAGCGGTTGGTTTTCGACCAGCAACATATACGAACAGCCTCATACGAATGACAAGGGAATTTGTTGTAAACCTTCCTACAACGAAAATCCTCAAGGCTGTTGACTTCTGCGGAACGGTTTCAGGCAGGGAAGTCGACAAGTTCAGGGCCACAGGCTTGACTCCCATGCCTGCCAAACATGTCAAGCCTCCTCTTATCAAGGAGTGCCCTGTAAACATAGAGTGCAGGGTCCGAGGAATAGTGAACTTTGGATCGCATGATATCTTTGCTGGAGATTCTTTGGCCATACATGTTGACGAAGAGATTTTGGGGGAGGATGGATTACCAGATATCTCAAAGGCCCCAACTATAGCCTTTGCAAATGGACGGTACTACTCTGTCGATACTCTTCTGGAGCCCATTAGATTCAGTGTTGGAAAGGCTAGGTAATGAAAATCCAAAAGGAGAGTTAAGTTGTAGCGGCTGCATGCGCATACACTACCTTCAAGGGTTCTGGACCTGTAGTGCGCGCAGCATGCTTGCATCTTGGAGGAACATAAATGGCTGTTCCCGGACCTATGTCGAAGGTCTCATCATCGAGTCGAATTTGACCGAAACCTGACGAAACGTATAACGCCTCTTGATCATCGTGAACCTGGGGCATCCCAAACTCCTTTGAATGATACTCCGCCACTCCAAGGCTGAAGCCGTTTTTACCAGATGTTATGAGGTCTTTGCTCCACCTATCCTCGAAAACCGATCTTTCAACATCCTTCTCGCGAACGACAACTTTCCTCAAACTAACTAAATCTCCAAGTCAGGATGCTCAGGACATGCATATAAGGTTCGATGGAAAGGCAGGCAATGAAATTGCGTTCTTAGAACTTGCAGCACCAAGCTTTAGAAATACCTGATTGTTATAAAGATGATTTACGTATATTAGTCGCTCTCAAATGTCATTTCGATTCAACCCTCCTTCGAGATTTCATTCATGCTGCCTCCGAAAATTACTTAGCCTGTCGTTTGGTATGCTCACAAACTTCCTCCGATTGTAGTTGAAGAAACCATGAACTGGAGGTACTCGTTCTGCAGGGAGTTGCAAGGCTTCGGAGAGGATAAAGTCTATTAGTCCAAGAAATGGCAAAGGGATGCATGTATATCGCTCTGAATTCTGGAGCTGTGGGCATTAGGGCAACCTTTGAAAGGCAGCTTGAGCTTGCAGCGAGCAATGGATTCAGGGGCCTTTACATAGACATCGGGACGGTTGCCAGGTTGGGAGTCGATAAGGTCTCTGCTATGTTCAAGGAGAAGGGCCTTGTACCTGCTGCATGGTCCCTCCCAATAGACCTCCTGGGAGAACGTGAATTGTATGAGAAGAGCCTTGCTGATCTTCCGATGGCTGCTGACATGGCCAGGCAGATAGGATGCATTCGCACATCAACCTACATACTCTCGTTCTCCGATACTCTTACTTGGGAAAAGAATTTCGACCTACATGTGAAAAGACTGACGCCAGTTGCCAAGATCCTCGCCGAGAGAGGTTGCATTCTGGGCCTCGAGTTCCTTGGACCCAAGACTTTACGTGAAGGGCACAAATATGAATTCATCCACACTATGGATGAGATGCTGAAGCTGTGTAGAGCCATTGGCACAGGAAACTTGGGCCTACTCCTTGACTCGTGGCACTGGTACACTTCGCACGGTACTGTTGGAGATATAGAACGTTTGAATGATGAGGATGTAATTGATGTGCATGTTAATGATGCTCCAAAGGGGATACCTATCGATAAGCAGATAGACAATGTTCGAAAGATGCCGGGCGAAACAGGCGTAATAGATATCGTAGGATTTTTACAGGCACTTGACAGGATACATTATGCAGGGCCCGTGATGGCAGAACCTTTCGTGGAGAAGCTTGGAAAGATGCGAGATGAAGAAGCTGCCCGTTTGACAGCCGAATCGCTAAGGAAAATATGGTCTATGGCCAAACTAAGGCTCTAGGAAGAAGGCATAAGTTCGTCAGTAGCGGCACCTCTACTAAGATCGAAGGATCGAATCTTTTTAACTTGTTTTTCGCGAATGTATTTTTATCCTACGGGTAGGTGATGCCAATCTGATTCTCCAGCAGTTTTCCTTTGGACCGACACCATTTGAAATGAAGGCAAGGAAGGAGCTTTTGAAGCATTCTCCAAGTTGGGCTTTTCCAAGTCCATCCTTGTATGATCCAAAGCGAGCTTCAACTCCTCTTCCCCGATCCCAGCTTGCTTGAAATCCACCCCTTGGTTACTTTCAGCAGCTCATCCTGGTGGTCTGAAAACACATGGTCTGCTCCACCGATCAGTACCAATGATTTCGGCTCCCGAGCTGACTGGAACAGCTTGATGGCATTTCTAAAGTGTACGACCTTGTCTTCTGTACCAGCTATGGCGAGAAAAGGCCTGGGTGCTATCTTTTTGCAATCCAGGAGTGGAACGAAAAGGTTGCAGGCCTTCTTGAACCTCCTAAGATGCTCTTTATCCTTTATCCAGCGGCTGGTCGGCCTTAAAGTTGCTGGCGAGGACCAAGCAACAACAGCTTTGGCAAGCTTACTCCTGGCAGCCGAGCAGATGGCGGTGTAGCCTCCCATGCTCAGGCCGATAACGCCTATCCTTTCGGAATCGACCTCGGGCAATCCTGCAACATAAGATAGCACCGCCTTGGCATCGCTCACCCACTCTTCGGGCGTCATCTCGGTCAGCTCGCCTTCACTCTCGCTGTTATTAGTTGGTGTCTTTCCATAACGGAAATCGAAGCGGATCGCCAAGAAACCGTTAGCAGCTAAGCGTTTGCTGGCGTCAACGAATCTCCCATGCTCATCCTTATCACCCGTGTAGCCGTGCATCAAAATGATGGCTGGCGCCGGTTTGATCTGAGGGTATTCCACTATCCCAGATATTCTCATTCCCCTGTTCTTTATCTCGAAACATCTCGAGGTCATCGACATTCCAACCCATACCTGCAGCATGGCAGTAAAGGATTTTCCCTCAGCGATTGACAGAAGTCGTTTTATTCCTCTTTCACCATGAAGGACTTGAGAAGTATTGAAGGCCGCAATACATGTGGGCAAAGAGAGGGTTGAGGTTCGAGAGGTTTCAACCCCTAGCTTGGAAAAGGGCGAGTGCCTTGTTGAGGTTGAAGCCTGCGGAATATGTGGCTCGGATAGGTGGTGGCTGAGTGGGGATTTGACTCGCGATATTCAGGGTCATGAGATATCTGGAACCATAGCAGCGGTTGGCGAAGAAGTGGAGCGGTGGCAAGTTGGAGATAGGGTGGTAGTATATGCTGTTATTGGATGTGGCGAGTGCGGGCCTTGCAAGCAAGGAATGGATCCATACTGCCTTCAAGGGCCAAAGAGCGTTTGCGGAGGCTTTGCCGAATACACCAAGGTAAAAGAGCGCTCTCTTCTTCCACTTGACCCATCGGTCGACTTTGTAACTGGCTGCCTCTTAACGGACAACGTTGGGACACCCATGCGTGCGTTGGCACGAGGCAAAATACCTGCAGGTGGCGTAGTGGCTGTTTGGGGTCTTGGGCCACTGGGCCTAGTTGCTGTTCAGGGTGCGAAGATTTTGGGAGCCGGGAAGGTTGTAGCCCTAGACCCCGTTCCCAAAAGGCGGGAGGTGGCAAGATCCCTTGGGGCTGACATCGTACTAAATCCTTCGAGTGAAGATTTCGAGAATGTAGTACTAAGGGCCACTGGTGGATATGGGGTTGACCTATCTCTTTGCACCGTGAGAGACGATGGAGTTGCAGAGAAAGCGGCAAGCATCGTGCGCCGAAACGGTTGGTTTGTGAGGAGGAGAATTCGAGATCTACGCTTCTGGGGTCTGGTACTTCATGAAGTCGGACTATGCTGCAAACGTGGAACTTGTAAAAAGCGGGCACATCAAGCTTGGGCCTATCGTCACGCACACCTTCCCGCTTGAAAGGATCCAAGAGGCCTTCGAGACCAGGTTCAAATGTGCTGACAAAGCCATCAAGGTTGTAGTGACGAAGGCAATTTCGAAATAGCTGGTTCAGCACAGCTTTCCTCTTGGGCATCCATGCTTTGTTCTTCAATATCTAGGCAGCGGAAGCCTGAGAGGTCTTCCCTGGAGCGCTGACTGGTATACAGCCGTAACGACCTCTACTGTTCGTAGGGCGCTCTCGCCCGTCACTACCGGATCTCGATCCTCTATGATCGAGTCGATAAAGTCTCTGCACTGCAAGGGGTGGGGATCTCCACGCACGGCCAAAGTGTCCTTTTCCAATGTTTCTCCTGCAACCGTTTCGACCTTTCCTCCCAACACGATCTTGAGCTCTTCACCGACCAGTTGGGCTATGCCCTCGGTCCCGTAGATCGATATTCTTGTCTCCTGCATCTCCCTTGGAGCACACGTTGTGCAAACTACGTAACCCACAGCACCGTTCCTGAATCTGATTAAGGCTGTGCAGAAGTCCTCAGCCTGTATTGTGTGGCCGACAGTTGAATATTGGCCGTAAACAGTTTCGACATCGCCCATCATCCAAAGAAGCTGGTCGACTGTGTGTATGCCCTGGTTGGCAAGGGAGCCACCTCCCTCGCCGAACCACGTTCCCTTCCACATCTCAACTTCCTTGTTAGCGTGATAATACTCCCTGTCATCGCGCCACCACTTCACGATTCCTTCAATGAGGAATGTTTTACCAAGCTTGCCTTCGTCTACAACCTTCTTCATCTTGACATTCTTTGGATCCAGCCTGCTTTGGAAGATACCTGCCAGCTTGACACGATTCTGCTTGCATACTTGAATCAGGCGATCTCCAGCTGATAGATCTGTCGCTATCGGTTTTTCAATCAATACATGCTTTCCGTGCAAAGCAGCATAGATGCCCATCGTTGCATGCTCGTAGCTTGGTGTCGCGATAGCAACCGCTTCGACATCTGGATCTTGAAGCATGTCGGCGTAACTCAGGTATCCCTTCACACCGAACTCCTCGCTCACCTTCCTCAAGAGGTCAGACCTCATGTCACAGACAGCAACGAGCCTAGACCGCTCATATTCATGAAAAGCTCGGGCGTGGTTCCTTCCCATTCCCAAACCAACTACTCCAACACCTATTCGCCTCATTAAATTTCACCTTTTTCCATCTTCGTTCGGATTCTAGGTAAGTTCCTCATAAACATTCTGGGTCAAGCTAAACCAAGTTGGAAACGAATCAACTGGCAGACAATTGTTTTCATACTTTGAATTTTCGATTGGGTTGAAAATATGGGGAAAGATACTCAGGGTTCTCCAAAGATCGATGAACTCTTTAAGGAAGCTTTCTAGCTCTACTCGTGATTGTGCTTTTCGCAGGATTCGCAAGTGCACGGAATGTCCAGATCCTCGTCCTCTCGCAGCCCTCGGCCAGTTAGCTTATCCATCAAAAGGCGCTGCTCAACACTTGCTACGCGCTTCCGCACAGAAACGACCGCATCCGGGTTAACAGATATGCTGTCTATTCCAGCTTGGACTAAAAAGTCGTTGAACTCAGGATATACGCTCGGCGACTGACCACATATGCTAACTGTCTTGCCATCTCTGTGCGCAAGCTTGATCAGCAAGCGGATCGCGCGTTTCACAGCCAAGTCTCGTTCGTCGAAAAGCCTTGCCACTGTTTCGTTGTCCCTGTCGCATCCCAGTATAGTCATGGTGAGATCGTTGCTTCCTATCGAGTAACCATCCACATACTTGTTGAACTTGTCCGCAATTAGGCAGTTACTTGGTATTTCAGCCATAAGCCAGACTTTGAAGTCCAATCCCCTCTGCAGACCCTCCTCCTCGAGGATCTTGTTGATCTTTTCCATCTCCTCAACCCTTCTGCAGAATGGAACCATGACATGGAGGTTCTTCATACCGAACTCGTCGCGGCACTTTTTAACAGCCCTAACCTCTAGCCTGAAAGCGTCGATGTACTTCGGATCGTAGTACCTGCTCGCACCTCTCCAGCCCATCAATGCGCTTGGTTCCAAGGGCTCGAACTCTTCCCCTCCTTTCAGATCTCTGTACTCAGAAGACTTGAAGTCGCTGAACCTCATGATAACAGGCCTTGGGTAAAAGGCTGCGCAAACTTTCCTGAAGGCCTCTGCCAGCTTGTCAACAACCCTCTCAGGATGCCCTATCTTGATAAGATAGAGTGGGTGCTCTCCAATATCGGAGGCCCATACGAACTCCTGTCTCAGGAGCCCGACACCATCGCATGGCAGGGCTGCAGTTTTCTCAGCTATCTCCGGTTCACCTAGGTTTACGTAGATCTTCGTGCCCGTCACTGGATAGGACTCCGCAGCTGCTATAGCCACAGGTGCTGCCGCCTCTTCAGCCTTCTTGGCGACCTCCTCCAGTATCCCCTCGTAGACGATTCCCATCTTTGAATCTACTGTGATCATCGACCCATCCTTTATTGCCTCGGTCGCCGGCTTTCCTTTTCCCGTTGTACCAACTATGCAAGGTATACCGAGCTCCCTGCTCACTATTGCAGCGTGGCACGTCATGCCTCCGCTGTTGGTAACGATGGCTGCAGCTTTCCTCATCGCTGGGACCCAGTCCGGAGCTGTCATCTCAGTCACAAGTATCTCACCTTTTTGAAACTCGTTTATCTTGTCAACGGTCTGGATGATGTGCGCCTTTCCAGCTGCAAGCCCTGGGCTTGCGGGCAAGCCTTGCACAAGGATTTTCCTTTCCTTTGTGACCGCAACGGTCTCCTCAGCTGCCGCTGGTGCAGTAACCTTCAAAGACCATACTGTTTCAGGTCTTGCCTGTAGGATGTAGAGCTTTTCATTCCTCTCGTCAAGCGCCCACTCTATGTCCATTGGTTTCTCATAGTGCTCTTCTATGGCAATAGCGTACTTCGCAAGCTCTCTGATCTGCTCGTCTGTAAGAATCTGCTTGTCCTGCAGTTCGTTCGGCACTGTCTTATCCTCAGTCCCGCCCTCAGGTTTCCTGACCAACATCTGGGTTTTTCTAGGTACGTTCTTCTTTGTTATGCTCAGGTCGGTTTTCCTGACGTAGTACTCATCTGGATTGATCTTTCCCTGGACTATGTATTCACCAAGACCATATCCTGCTTCTATGAGAACTACGCTTCTGTCTCCATTCGAAACATCCAAAGTGAATATGACTCCAGAAGCTTTTGAAAACACCATCAGCTGGATAGCGCTGCTTAATGCTATAGCCAAATGGTCGAAACCCTTCTGCACCCTGTAGAAGATAGCTCTGTCTGTGAAAAGTGAAGCGAAACACTCCTTGACCTTCTCGACAACCTCACGGGCACCCCTGACGTTCAGGTATGTTTCCTGCTGCCCAGCGAAGCTCGCGTCCGGTAGGTCTTCGGCCGTCGCGCTGCTCCTAACGGCCACGAATGGATCCTTCTCCCCCACCTTTTCCGACAACCTCTTGTAATATGTCGTTATCTCCCTCTCAAGTTGAGCTGGCATCTCGGCAGAGGCGATCATCTTCCTGATCCTTGCACCGATATCCTGCAATTTCTTTGTGTCATTCGGGTCCTTCAACTCACCGATGACTTCTCTGATCTTTGCATCCAGTTTGTTCTCCCTGATGTATAGGCGGTAAGCCTCGGCCGTAGTTGCGAAACCGTTTGGAACTGGCACGCCAGTTTTCCTCATCATCTCGCCAAGGCTTGCTGACTTGCCTCCCACGAGAGGTACGTCCTCAATTCCTAACTCATCGAACCAAAGCACGAGAGCTTTCTTCTTGTCAGGCACATTGCTCACCAAATTACGGCAGCACTTGAAATTCTGAATGATTTAAGGCTTGCTCGGCAGCAATGCGCTCACCAGGACCTGAGGGACTTGACTTGGCACGTAGCCTTACCTTTTAGCCAACTACGCTGCTCCAAACAAGGTTCATAATCGAAGACTTAATTTGGCGCCAAATCGGACCAGGAGGGCGGCACATGAGTGGTGGAAAGGAAGAAGAAAAGGAGCCTGCCATACTGGATGTGGCTTCTTTGGATACATACCTTTTGATAACGATGTTCATCAGCACACTGGCAGAGCAAGCCTGGAGGCACCTAGGCATAAGGATGGACCCGAAGACACAGGAGATAAAGAAGGACCTTGAGAGGGCCTCTGTAGCCATAGACTGCATAGAGTGCATGGTAGCGAAGATCCAGAAGGCGCTTCCAGAGGATGATGTTAGAAGGCTTAAGTCCCTTTTGGCCGACCTTCAGATAAACTACGCTAGAGTTTCCAAAAGTTAAGAATGTCAGGAAAACATGGTGAGGCTGAACTGGAAATCGAGAATGGCGACCTTGATTTAAAGATTGCGCACCACGATTGCACTTTTCGAGAGTTACGCAACTTTAGTAACACAACTCTTTTAAAAGAGACATGGACACAGAAGGAACAAGCTTACCGCTGTTGGTCGAGTGTTGAGCGGAAACCAAGCAACGAACAAGAAGCCCCTGAGTGCCCTGAACAGTAACCTGAATAAGCCAGCGTATGTGATGCTTAAGAATGGATTTTCTTACAAGGGCGTTCTGACGAAGGCCGATAGCCAGATGAATCTTATCCTGCAGGAGGTTGTAGAATACAACAGCGAAAAACCTTCCGCATCCCTTGGGACGGTACTGATAAGGGGAAACAACATACTATACATAAAGGTCGGAGATTTTCTAGAATAGGTCATTTTTCTTGCATCCTCTCCTCCCTGTATGAGTCGATAATCTCCCTGATCCTCTGCCGCCGCAAAGCTTCGAGCTCTTTACCTTGTTTTCCAATCGATCCGAAAAGGTCCGATTTCAAGACCCATGGGACTCCGCTTTTCCAATCTATTGCAATGCTGCTGGCAGAGATCGCCACTATCCCATTATCCATGAAGGCTCTCTTTTGAATCTCGTCAGCAAACTCGAGAACTACAGTTCTAGTTCCAGCAGAGGCTAGCGCTTTGGCGCACTTCTTGGCATCCCCCTCAACCCTTGGTGCGTAGATGGGCCGGTCTGGGGCAATTGTACCTTCTTCGATGGCCGATTTTATGGACGAGACCGAGAGCGGACCGAGCATGTACAAGCGGATACGGCCATCTACCTCCGGCCTGAAGGGCTCGAGCTGTCTTCTCAACTCCTCGATCTCATGTAGCGCCTTCCTGAGCTCCTCCCTTGTCTCTTGTAGCTCAATGCTTGTGACTAGATTCTTTTCTCTACTTCTTGGATGCGCCAGCCTGAGCCTCCTTATCTCAGCCTTGGCCTCTGCCAATTCAGCCCTTGTAGACAAAAGGCGTTCCTTGTAGTATTTGTTTTCCTTTCTGAGAGCATTCAGGACATTTTGGTCTACCTTGGCTGGTTCGGCACCAAGCAAGAGAGTCTTGACGCTTTTGCCAGGAGGGATGCCCTTTATGACTAGAGCCTTCGCTTCCTCCACAAGCTGTGGACCTTTCCGCTGCAGCTCCACAGACACCGCTTTCTCTACATCCCTGAAAAGGGCCTCGAAGTGGTCATATGCCTTCAAAGCTGCATACAGGGCTGCCGATTGGTGCCTGTCTGAAACTTGGACCCCAAGTTTTTTGCTAGCTTCCTCAACGAGGCGCTCCTTCTCAACTGGGCTTGCCTCCTGGGAGGGGAGGTAGATGGTTGCGCCCAAGCTGGATGCAAGCTCAGAGATCAGGTGAGGTGGAACAACCCTATCAGAAGCTATGACGGCAGTGCTACCTGTTTCAAGAAGGAGCTCCAGCACTTTGCCCTTTGAAAAATTTTTTCCGCTTGTTAAAAGGAGCGGCCTACCATCGAGGTCAAGAGCTGCCAATCCAAGCGTCGTGCCTGGATCTACTCCAACTATCAACCTAGGTCTTTTTGCCAATAACAATCACTTCAGCTCATCCTTAGCTCCCTTTACATAGCTCAGGATCGAGGAAAGGGTCGGCACCTGAGCCCCCATCTTGGAGAAGAATCTCAAAAGGTTTCTTATGTCAGAACAAAGGTACCTTTCGGCGCTTCTGTGGTCAGGTGGAACCCACTGCGGGAAGTCGAACAGCACAACTTCCCCTTCATCAGATACCAAGATGTTATACTCGCTAAGATCTGCGTGAACTACGCCCGCTTCATACATCTTTCTTACTTCCTCAAAGACCTTTTTGACCAGTTCATTAGTTACAGCTTCTTTGTACTCTACCAATGGGCGCCCCCCTAGGGCGGACATGACAACGACATGGCGCGTCTTGCTTATGGGCATTGGCACGCTGACATTTGAGGCTTGAAGCTTTTTGAGAGCTTCGAACTCCCTAGATGCAGCCCTCCTCGACTGAACCATCCAGCTGGCTTTTGCTCCTGTCGCATAGGTCCTAAGGCGCCTCGTCTGTCTGAAACTTGTCCTACCTATCCTGTGAAACTTGACAGCCGCGACCTCGCCGTTCGCAAGTAGGGCGTCGTAGACATCCGACTCCTTACCCACTCCGACAGGTTTCCCGATGGCGGAAAGTATACCATCCTCAACCAATGTATTGAGCGCCAGGAGATCCGCTCCAGCGAATGTCAACGCATAACCCCTGTAAGGTGAGCCTACAGCTGTCAAGAAGCCCTCCTTCACCAAAAGATCGGTCAAGGTCCTGGTTTTTTCCGATCCCAGCTTTATGGCAGGCTCGATGACGCGAATTGGAACGTACTCATACCTGCCCATGCCGGACTCGACCACAAGGAGGATCTTCTTGGCAGGGGAGGTCAGGGACTTTATGGCTGCAGCCGCAATGTCGACCGAGGACATCCGTAATGCCAAACCGATTGATGCATAAAAGCTGTGCCACTGGCTAGTAGATGCTGAAATCCAGAACCGAGCCACAGCCACACTTTCGATTTACTGGTATTTTCGGTATGACCTCGTATATCAATTTGTTAACATTTCTAACATTCTCCTTCATGCTTCTTGCAACGCGCTCGGCTGTGACAGGCATGAGGCCATAAACGTCTGTATCTGTTATCAGCGCGATGCTGCAAAAACAGATCTCTGCCTCCCTGGCCAGGTAGGCTTCCGTCATTCCTGTCATGCCAACAACACTGAAGCCTTGCGACTTGTAAAAAAGGGACTCCGCCCTTGTGGAGAACCTCGGACCCTCTATCGTGACATAAGTGAAGGATTTTCCCTGGGCCTCCTCCTCCCTCGTCGGATGGACGATTACGTTTGGAAGAACCTCAGCTGCATTGTCCAGGAAAATTCTCCTGAGCTCTGGGCATACTGGATCTGAGAAGGGCACATGGCCCACGATGCCCCCTTCGTAAAATGACGAACTCCTCCTGTGGCTTGTCCTGTCAAAGAATTGATCGCAGATCACGAACTCATATGGCTTTATAGTCTCTGGCTGGAGGCTCCCAACAGCTGCCGGGCTCACGATCCTTTTTACCCCCAGACTTGCCATGGCCCAAACATTTGCCCTGTAGTTCACTTTGTACGGTGGAATGGTGTGGTTGCGACCATGCCTTGGCAGGAATGCAACCTTCTTGCCTTTTACGTACCCTATAGTTAAGAGGTCTGAAGGAGAGCCGTAGGGCGTGTAGACTTTCACCTGCTTTGCATCCTCCAAGAAGCCAGGATCATAGTTTCCAGTGCCCCCGAATATGCCGATCTCGGCCGACTCAGATGGCTTGATCCTTAAGCTTGCGCACATGTCACGAAGCTTGGTGACAAGAGTTAAAAGATTTAGCTCGATCCTTCCTTATGCATGCTAAAAATATGGAGAGCAACTTAAGGGGAGGAGCACGAGCGTCTTAATGAGCCAATATGCGGTACCCTCAATAGCAAGATAGAGAGCAAAGGGGTGTTGATCTTTAATTGGAAGTTCCTTTACCCTAAGCAATTGAATCGAAGAAGTAAGCCCATACCCTTCATAGGTGGAAAGATATCAGTTTTCGTTGCATCAGACGAGCTCTATAGACCTAAGTGGTTCTATCTTCGATCTGCTTGTGAACCTCTGCATGATCTCTTCGTGTCTCTTTCTTTCTTCAGGTGTTGGAACTCTGATCTTTTTCATCGCTTCAAGGAAGTGGCGCTTCTGTATCACCAGCTCTCCAGATCTGGAGCTTGCTTCCTCTGGCGTCTTGCACTTGTAGAGAAGCTCCCTCAATGCCAGCATTCCTGCCTCGTTGCAAACCTCTGCTATGTCAGCGCCTGAGTAGCCATCCATCATCGATGCAAGCTCTTCGATCACAACGTCCCTCGTAAGGGGTTTGTTCTTTAGGCCAATTTTGAGTATCTCGATGCGCCCTTCAAAGTTCGGCCATGAGACTCCTATAACTTTGTCAAACCTTCCGGCCCTAAGCAGTGCTGGATCGACCATGTCAGGCCTGTTTGTTGCCCCTATGACGACTACTCCCCTTAATGTCTCAAGGCCATCCATCTCTGTAAGCAGCTGGCTGATGACACGCTCCGTGACACCGCTGTCACCATATGACATCCCTCTGAGTGGAGCTATAGCATCTATCTCGTCGAAGAAGATGATGCATGGTGCTGCCTGCCTTGCCTTCCTGAAGATCTCCCTCACGCCCCTCTCGCTCTCCCCTACCCACTTGGAAAGAAGCTCAGGTCCCTTGACCGATATGAAGTTGGCCTCTGACTCGGTTGCAAGCGCCTTGGCAAGAAGCGTCTTTCCAGTTCCAGGAGGACCATAGATCAGAATTCCCTTTGGTTGCACTATCGATGCCTTCTTGAACATGTCTGGGTACTTGAGGGGCCACTCTATCGAGGAGATGAGTTCCTCCTTTGCAACCTCGAGGTCGCCTATATCTGACCAATGGACGTTTGGAGACTCTATCATCACCTCCCTCATCGCTGAGGGTTCGACCTCCTTCAGAGCATCGTAGAAGTCTTCCATCTGGACAACGATCTTGTTCAGAACCTCTGCAGGGATGCTCTCAGCCTCAAGATCAAGTTCCGGGAGTATCCTCCTCAGAGATCTCATCGCTGCTTCCTTGCAGAGAGCCTCAAGATCTGCGCCGACGAAACCATGTGTTATGTCTGACAGCCTTTTCAGATCAACGTTTTCTGCAAGAGGCATTCCTCTGGAGTGAATCTGGAGAATCTCCAGCCTGCCATTCTTGTCTGGTACGCCTATCTCGATCTCCCTGTCGAACCTTCCAGGCCTTCTTAGTGCAGGGTCCAGAGCATTAACTCTGTTCGTGGCTCCTATCACGAC
>Ga0123519_10001577_pt1 | contig 39060 bp, 37 predicted proteins | sample YelNatPaOPRAMG02_FD_87396 | JGI IMG/M metagenome (GOLD analysis project Ga0123519, IMG submission 87396) | Hot spring microbial communities from Yellowstone National Park - Yellowstone National Park OP-RAMG-02 (version 2) | ecosystem: Environmental > Aquatic > Thermal springs > Hot (42-90C) ...
AATGAAAACCTTAAACTTAATCTTTACGTTAGCCTTAACTCTGCTTTTAAGTGGAGTAATATATTCACAGAACATTACAGGTACTCTTGGCACAAATGGTGTATTTAAAATCAAAGATGCGAGTAATGACTATCTGACATTAACTCAGTCAAACGGAAATCTGACAGTATTGCGTAATATGGAACTTGGCGGAATAACAAATTCTACATCAACAATTGGTGTAATAACAAAGAACGGACTCAGGTTTATCCACAACTATCAGGCACCGGGAACTAATGGTAAAAACACATTCATAGGCCTTGAAGCAGGTAATTTCACAATGAGTGGTAGTAGTCAACAGGCAAGTAATAATACAGGTGTTGGTTACAGGAGTCTGTATTCACTTACAACAGGCTTTTATAATTCCGCTTTCGGGTATCAGTCACTTTACTCCAACACAACAGGCATCTATAATTCCGCTTTCGGTTCTGGGGCGCTTTTCTCCGACTCAACAGGAAGCTATAATTCCGCTTTCGGATTTTATTCGCTTTACAACACAACAGGCAACTTCAACACAGCAATCGGATATTATGCCGGCAGTGATATAACAACAGGTTCAAATAACATAGCAATCGGAAATAATGCACATGTGCCTTCAGGTACTGCAAGCAATCAAATAAGATTGGGTAACACATCAATTACATACGCAGGCATTCAGGTTGCGTGGACTGTAACAAGCGACAGGAGATATAAAGACAACATTACACCGATTGGATTGGGACTCGGGTTTATTTCAAAACTTAATCCTGTAAGCTATGTTAGAAAAAACGATGAGAACAAAAAAACCGAATACGGACTAATTGCACAGGAAGTAGAAGAAGTACTAAAAGAACTCGGAATTGAAAATCATGGAATGCTTACGGTTACAGATGAGGGTATGTACGAACTCCGTTACAATGACCTAATTGCTCCAATGATAAAAGCAATACAGGAACTAAAAGAAAAATCTGATGTAAAAGATAACGAGATTGCAAATTTAAAAGAGGAAAACAGACAATTACGCAGTGAAATTCAATTAGTCAAATCATTAAGCGATGAAGTCCAAAACCTCAAACAAATTATAAACTCATTAACAACCAATTCATCTGATGTTAAACTAACTATCTCTGGAAAGGAGGAAAAATAAAATGAAATACTTAATCACATTAACGGCATTATTATTATTATCAATCAGTTCATCTGCCCAACCTTCATTCTGGGATATTACTACAGGTACAACATTTGAAGTACAGACAAATGCAGATTTCTGTGTGGATTCAATAAGAAATCTCGGCGGTACATTAATATTTAACGGTACTAAATGTGGAATGGTAGTTGGGATAATTAACTCGGCAGAAGAAATACCTAAAGATTTTCGTCTTTATAATAATTATCCCAATCCTTTCAATCCAGTAACAACAATAAAATTTGATATACCAAAGTCATCATTTGTAAAAATCGTTATTTATAACATACTCGGTAAAGAAGTCTCTCGTCCAATAGAGCAGAGACTTGAGGCTGGTAGGTATATGCTATACTTTGATGCGACTACTTTATCCAGTGGAACATATTTTTATAGTATAGAAGCAGCTGAATTTCGTGATACAAAGAAAATGATTGTTCTTAAGTAACTGCTTAAAAGTAAATTAATAATTAAAAAAATTACTTTATCTTAAAAGCCAGCGTAATACAAGAATTATTAGTTGCAAAATCTTGATATTATGATGCAACATAAGTATATATCTTCAACGCTGGCTTTTCATTTATACTCCCCTACTTAATATAATAACTTTTCTATATATTTTAAAAAAATGTTTGTTTAACCATTCATTGTTTGTATAAGAATAAGCTCATTAATTATTTTTTCTATAAACATAGAGTGTTTTTCATAAAAGATATAATTACAGAATAAAAATTACAATTCCCATTAAACCTTTTTTATACAATATTTGTCTAATTAGTAGAATCAAAAAAAATTAAAATTAAAAAAACTATGAAAACAACTAAATTTTTTAGGTCAACACTTCTTATTACTTTTACTTTTTTACTCGTTCTTTTTTTGCAAAGTTGTAAAGATAATGCAACCGAACCTACTGAACTTACAGACGATGAATTTGTAAAGCAAGTAGTACTTAATGGTTTTGACAACAGTTCTGTTGAAGACAATCTAATTGCCCAAGAACGTACAGATTTTGATGATGGTAGTGCAGTTCCAGATGATGATAGCGGACCAATTTTATCTCCCCTCGATTCATTAAAACGATGGGGAAGAATTATCACAGGTACAAATGTAAATATAAACATTGAAAATTCTGGTGATACGCTTAAAATTGTTCACATTACAAGAACAATTAATGGTTATTTCAGAATTATTGGTTACAAAAATGGTCAGGTAGACTCTGTGAACAAACCTTACACACAGGTATTTAATAGGAACGTTGAGTTTAAGAGAATTGGTTATTCCCCTTACCCAAGACTTAACTGGCGATTATATAGAGTCTCCTGTTTGGATGGGCAAACAACTCAACCTCAGATTGGTAGCGACTATGTAATGATAACAAAAGTTGAGTTCTATAAAAACAACTCCCCTACGCCGACACTTGTTTTAAACGGACCTGACTTTCAAAACTTCTATTTTATAACTGCATATTTTGGTGGTAGTGGAATACCTTCAGTCAATCGTGGTGATCAAATTACAATCAAAGTTTATACAACATCTCAGAATAGTGATCCTGATTATGTTGCATTCCATTGGCCAAAAAATACCTTCGGCTTTCACAGAAAAAAATTCCAACTTGAAAGTCAAACTGGAAGTGGACCTTATTACAGAGTTTATAGCAAAACATTTAACATCTACTCCCAACACAGATTTGGGGTATTTAATGGTAGTATAAGTGCAAGTACAAAAGAATCCCTTTATGATGATGATATTTCAAAGTTTGCTTCTGATCAGGTAACTTTTCCTTATAAAGTCCTCCAGTAATATATTCACTTCCATCCATAAAAAAGACTGCTCCAAAATTTGGAGCAGTCTTTTTTTATATCTTATTATTTTCTTAATCAGTTAAATTAAATTTTATTCAAAGTAATTTGTCAATTGTTTTTCTCATGCCAATACGTGTATAATACAAAGAATCGTTATCCTCCCAATTTAAATATCTCATATCTCGTTCAATAAGTTTACATTTATATAAGTTTTTAAGGATTCGAATTGTTTCAACTTTATTAAGGTTTGTATTATTAACAATTGTAGAAAGTGTTACTCGTCCCGGACTTGTCCTTATAAATTTTAAAATTTTTATCTCATTTTCATTTAGTTTTATACTTTCTTCTTTAGTATATTCACTATGACTTGAAAATACTTTTTCTCCACAAGAAAATACTATAAGTTCACCTTTTCGAAGTTGAACCCAATTACTTCCGCTTGATGAATCGGTTGATATAACAAAACCTTGAACAACTGGATCATCTTCCTTTTTGAGCTCAAGAGAAAACTCATCTACTTTCATATACAAATTGCCAAAAGGAGCTTTAATTAACTTATAATATAATTTGTTAAATCCATTTTTATCATAATAACAGAAAAGTTTTGTTCCTTCAGAAAAAATAACATTTAGTTCACCAAAATTATTTAGTTCACTTAAAACATTATGTAGCCATTTGTACTGTTCTTCATTCCAGATATCAATTTCTCTTTCAGAAATTTTATCAAGAAGATAACAAAATGCAGATTCAGAATCGGTATCACCAACAGGTAAAAATCTACTCCGTGTTGGTAATTCAATATTTTTCATCTCACCATTGTGAAGAAATGCAAATTCTTTTCCAAACAATTCACGATGAAAGGGTTGAACATTCATATTACTTTTTTCATATTTTGGTGTCCAACCAACATAAGCCATAAAAATTTCAGTATTTAAAGCTTTATAAGCTTTTAAAAACTCTACCCCTCTTGGTGTTTCAGAAGGGTCAAATGGTTCCTTGACAACCTGAACAGCTCTATCAGGATAGAATGCTATGCCAAATCCATAAAAGCTCTTTTCAGAATGCTTGCCGAACCTGCTGAAAGACGCTGATGGAGATACAGGTCTGTTAAAATTTAGTCCAAATAAAAGTGACATCGTTTTACCCCCGTTTAATTTTTCAGAATGTATAAAATATTTGCTGATCTTTCAATATATTTTTAAATACATTACTTGATGTGCAATGATTATAACTTATTCTATAAAATATATTATTAAATTTTTTACAATATAATATTTCTGTAAATTTTGTTAAGTATTTTTTAAGATTTTTTTTAAATACACAAAATATTATGGTTAGTTGTACTAAATTTAATACTGTTTCTATTGAAACTAAATAGAACTTTGTTTATGTGAAGTTAACTTGTGTTTATTTAAGTAACAACATTTTATTAGTTTTATTATAATTTCCTGCCTTCAGTCTGTAGTAATAAATTCCACTTGGAAATCTTGTTGCATTCCACTCTACTTCATAAAGACCGGGAGTTAGTTTTTCATTAATTAATATATCCAACTTTTGACCAAGAATATTAAAAATAGTTAAATATACTTGTGTAAATGATGTAATTGTAAATTTTATCCTTGTATAAAGGTTAAAAGGATTCGGATAATTCTGAAAGAGTTCAGAGTGTTCAGGTATAATATTAGTAAAATTTTTAATTTTGGTACCTCCATTTGTAGATTTGTAAATCACTGCCTGTTGATTACCACCACCTCCACTAATAAAAAAAATATTTTCATTAATCAAAGAAAGCCCCATAACATAAACATCATCATTTAAAAAATTTATATTCCAACTATTCCCGCTGTTCGTTGTCTTTATTGTCGCTATCTTTCCAGTCATCAAATTATAATCATAGTAATAACCAATTGCGAATGTTATTTCCGTTCCTTTTATACTTTTAATTGCAGTTGGAATAACAAAACTAAATGTATTAGTTGAATCCCAGTTAATTCCCCCATTTGTTGTTTTGAATACTTTCATACAACTTTCACTGAGATTCCCATTCAAATTTCCATTGCCAAGCAAAAACCCCGTATTGGAATTATTGAATTCTATATCAAACATTGAAGCTGTATATTGAAATACCTCCTTTGCCCACGTTATACCTCCATTTGTTGTTCTGAATATAACCCCATACATTCCGCTCAAAAGATTGGTATCAGACTTATCGCCACATACGAATCCTGTATTAGGATTCAAAAAATCCATTCTGCTTAATCGTAATAGTGGTTCCAAGTTAATTGTATACCAGTTTAAGCCACCATTTTCTGTTTTTAAAAGTCTGCTATTTCCAATAGAACCTGAATCAATTATTACAAATCCTGTAGTCTCATTAAAAAACTGAATATCATTAATGTAACCAGTGTTAATATCGAATTGACCAATCTTTGACCAGCTTATACCTCCATTTGAAGACTTTATAAATGTTGCCTTATACTCACTTGAATTATCGTTAATACCCTTCATTTGAAGTGGAAATTTTAGATAAAATGGCAAAGCAAAAAAATTTCTTTCCATTTTTTTTATTGTGTTTATTAATAAATTTTCAGCGCCCCCTGCATAGACAATAAATGGATTAACAAACTGTACAGATGTTAAGGCTCTAATTTCGGAAGGATAAGTTGAAATATTCCAGTTATTACCAAAATTAGTTGTATAATACAACTGTTCATTAAATGGGAAAAATGTATGTCCTGTAGAAACGCCGTTATTTTCCCAAAAGTCAAGTGAGTTAGAAATTCCCTGATATGGTAGAAAATATGGGAACCATTGAGCTAAAGCACTGAAATAAGTAAAAGTGAATAGAAAAGCAAGAAATTTTTTCATTATTTCTAAGAATTATTATAGTAAGATAGAAAATAAACGCTTCAATTTCAAAGCTTAAAAGAAATCGTAAATAATTTAACTTTACTTTTAAAAAGGCTTTGATTTTGTCTAACAACCTATAACTTATTTACGTTGTTTTTCCATTTCAATTTAAATTTTGCATTTCTAAATTAGATTTAAATTATATTTATTATGTTGTTAAAAATTCATCCAAGTAATCCAGAATTAAGAAAAATAAAATTGGTAGTTGATATCCTTCAAAACGGAGGAGTAATTATTTACCCTACAGATACAGTTTATGCAATGGGTTGCAGTATAATGCAACCACGGGCACTTGAAAGGATTGCAAGAATAAAAGGTATTGATCCAAAAAAAGTAAACTTTTCTATAATATGCCATAGTTTAAGCAACATTACTGACTATGCCTTTAATATAGACACACCTTTATATCGCATAATGAAAAGGACATTACCGGGACCTTATACCTTTATTCTACATGCAAATTCAAATGTCCCTAAAATATTCCTTAGTAAGAAAAAAACTATTGGAATTCGTGTACCAAATAATAAAATCCCCCTTACTATTGTTGAAGAACTTGGGGTTCCAATTATTTCAACATCGATACATAACGATGATAAAATTGTTGATTATATTACTGACCCAGCGCTAATATATGAAAAGTTTGAAAAGCTTGTAGACGTAGTAATTGATGGAGGCTTTAGTGGGAATAAACCTTCTACTGTACTTGATTGTACAGATAGTGAAATTAAAGTAGTCCGTGAAGGACTCGGAAAACTTGAAGGAATAATATAATGGAAAGCATTCTTTTTAGAAGACGTAGTATCAGAAAATACAAACCAACACCAATTAAAAATGAAGACGTTGATTATATTTTAAAAACTGCAATGTATGCACCTTCAGCACATAATGAACAGCCCTGGCATTTTATTGTTATTGATGACAGAACAAAACTAAATAAAATTGCTGATTTTCACCCTTATGCAAAGATGCTTTATGAAGCACCCTTATGTATTCTGGTATGTGCAGATCTTACTTTGCAAAAGTCTCCTGATTTGTGGATTCAGGACTGTTCAGCAGCAACTGAAAATATTCTTCTTGCAGCAACTGAAAGAGGACTTGGATCTGTGTGGATTGCACTATTCCCTCGTAAATCAAGAATAGAATTTGTTCGCCAACTCTTAGAAATACCTGAAAATATTATTCCATTTTCATTTGTTGCTATTGGATACCCGGATGAAGAAAAACCGTTTCCACAAGATAGATATAAACCTGAAAGAATTCACAAAAACACTTTCTGAGAATAGTATACTGGAATTATGAAAATGACTAATTTCTTGATTTTCTTTACTATCGTTTTCGTTCTTTATTCACTTGCCAATTTTTATGTATTCATTAGAGGACTTCAAGCTCTTCCAAAAATTTCTTCTATAAGAATTTCCTATACTATTGTTTTTATTATTTTATATCTTTCTTATCTAATAGGTAGAATACTTGAAAGAATTCATCAGTGTCAAGTTTCTAATATCCTTATCTGGAGTGGTTCTTTTTGGATGGCAGCTTTGATTTATTTTCTTATGAATGTTATAATATTTGATATTATTCGTGGAATAAATAGCACCACTCCAATCTATCCTGCATTTGCAACATTTTACTACGAATCAACAAAGCTTATTTTATTTATTTCATCTATCCTAATAGTATCTTTTATACTTTATATTGGCTACAAAAATTCAAAAGAAGTAACACTTAACACACAGTTAATAAAAATTGATAAACCAGCATTAGAAATTTCTGAAATCAATATTGCTTTTGTCTCAGATATACATCTTGGAACTGTAATAGATAATGAAAGACTTGAAAAAATTGTTTTTCTTTTGAATTCAGTAAAACCCGACCTTATAGTTTTCGGAGGTGACTTACTTGATGAAGATGTTACAAAAGTTGAAGAAAACAATTCTGCTGAATCATTAAAACAACTCTCAGCTAAATATGGTATATTTGCAGTAACAGGAAATCACGAATATATTGGAGGAATAGATAAAGCAATTCCTTTTATTGATAAACATAACATAACCTTGTTAAGAGATACCTCTTACTTTATTGCAAATTCTTTCTATCTTATTGGACGTGATGACAAATCGAAAAGTAGTTTTACAGGTCAACAAAGGAAAAAACTTTCTGAATTACTCAGCGATGTTGATAAATCTTTTCCATTGATTTTAATTGACCATCAACCATCAGAAATAAATGAAGCTATTAAAAACAAAATTGATCTCCAGATATCCGGACATACACATAATGGTCAGTTCTTTCCTGTTAATCTCATTGTAAAATTAATATATGAGTTCCCGTACGGTTATCACAAAAAACAAAATTTACAATTTTTTGTCTCTACTGGAGCAGGTACGTGGGGTCCTCCAATAAGAATTATGTCTCCACCTGAAGTTGTTTTACTGAAAATAAAATTTGGGACTTAACCAATAATTCTGATTCTTGGTTCCTGTCTTTTTTTAAAGTGTGTGTAAATTGCATATCTTATAGCATCCATACAATGGTCATTAAATTTTACAGGCTCATCAAATACCTGTCCATTCTTATCCTCTTTATACGAATATGTTAGCACTTCATTATTAATATTGATGTTATTTGGATTGCTGAAAATCCGCAGTGTTTTTAAAAAATCAATTCCATCTTTTACATTTTTATCAGCTTTAAAAACGTTAAATCCACACTCACTAAGTTCCTGAATTCTGTTTGATTCAGAAGAATCGCAATAAATCGGTGAATATTTTTTAATACCAAGCTGTTTTATTCTTGATATAAGTTCTGTATTTGTAAGTTTAGATTCATATATTAATTCTTTGAGAAAAAATTCTTTGTCTTTTATTCCAATTTCTATCAAAGCTGTGGGATTATTATAACCGAAGTCAAGACCATAAATAATTTCATCAAACTCTGTTGGATAATTTTCAATCAGTTCAAATGGTTTAAAAATTAGATTTTTTAGACTCCCCCACTCACCAAGAGCATATATTCTATAATAATTTTCATCCTGATTTTTAAGTTCATTTAATATATTAATATATTCATCATCAATAAAAACATTATCTTTGAACGTTGTTTTTATTTTAGTGCAATTCTGGAAAGTTCTTGTATTTAACCAGTGATTAATATTTACTGGATTATAAGTTAAAATTATTTGCTTATAGTTTGGAGTTTTACCTCTTAGTCTGAGATTTATCTGATTGAAATCTTCAAATTCAAGTTCCGTTGCTTCTTCAATCCATATTGATGTAATACCAAAAATTGACTTCAGTTTTTCCCTATCATCTAATCCAGCAGATATAATTTTATTTCCTTGAATATTACATTCTACTGTCAAATCTGATTCACGAAAGTTATAGTATTTTTGAAGATTAGCAATATAAACTAAATGTTTAATTAGTGAATATTGTTAATTCCTGATTGTTCGCGCTACCTTTCTAACAAGCAAAAATCTATGTTTTTGTTCAGTTAATACACGTAAAAGTACTTTCTGCGCTGCAAAGTAACTTTTTCCTGAACCTGCACCTCCAAAAATGTGAAGATATCTTGATGTATTCGATAATAATGGGAGATATATTTTATTTATTGAACTTGTAATTACTTTAAAACTGATCCTTTTTCTACTGTTCCTTTCAAAAAGATATCTCATTTTTCAGTAAAATCAATCTCAATCTTTTTATCAGCTTTATTATTGTTTAATTCTATATGATTAAACTTTTTGCTAAATCTTAATTTTATGTAAAACATCCACATACTTGAATTGAAATTTTTCTTATTTTTCAAACCTGAAATTCCAAGTTTCTCCCAGAAATAGAGATTAGCCCGCAAAGCAGTTTTTACACGTTCATAGTAATAGTTATCCCATCTCTTCGAATCAAGAATAGAAATAATTACTTCAATTTTTTCTGCTTCACATATTACAAATGAATGCTCAGAAAATCCCCTTTCAAGATGATTACAGAACTCATCTATTATCTTTTTCATTTTAATTTCAGATAAAGCTGAAACATCGGTAATTATATCCTGAGATTTTTTCTTAGCCATAATCAAAAATATCAAAAAAATCTAATGAAAAGTTACTTTTTGACAGCGGGTATATTATAGAGGTAAAAGCTGCTTAATTAAATAAAATTTTTTAAATAGGTATTTATTTACTACGAGGATTCGAAGGTGATACTTAAAACTATTTTCTATGTCTTACCTTAATAATATTACATTTTTTAAAAAGTAATAATAAAATTCCTCACAACATTTATTTATGATATTACTCTTCAATATCTGCATTATCAAGAATCTGAGCAGGTAATTGACTATCTGTTCTTGCACCAAGTTCTTTAATTTTTTCAAGTTGATAAATAACATTGCCCCTACCCTTAGATAATCTATTTATAGCAGATTCATAAGATAATTTTGCATCGTCAAGTTTTTTCCCAATATTAAGTAAATCATCTATTACAGCAAGAATTTTTTGGTATAGTTTACCACTCTGGTTAGCAATGGCAAGTGCATTTCTGTTTTGCTTTTCCTGTTTCCAGATATTTGCAATAGTTCGTAAAGTTGCAAGTAATGTCGAAGGTCCTACTATAACTATTTGTTTTTCAAAAGCATCATTCCAGAGATTTAAATCAGCTTGAACCGCAAGACTTAATGCCGGCTCAATAGGCATAAACATTATTATAAAATCCACTGATTGTAAACCATAAAGATTTTGATATTGTTTTAAATCAAGGGTCTTAATATGATTTCTTATTGCAGCAATGTGTTCCGTAAGATAAGTTTTTTTCTTTTCTTTATCGTCTTCATTCCAGTATCTTTCATAGGCACGAAGTGATACCTTTGAATCAATAATGATGCTTCTGTTTTCTGGAAGCTTTATAATCACATCAGGTCTCAACCTTCTGCCATCTTCATCTGTTCTGTTTTCCTGAGTAATATATTCCCTATCCTTTACAAGTCCTGAACGTTCGAGAATTTTCTCAAGTATTAATTCACCCCAATTTCCTTGTGTTCGCGTATCTCCTTTTAGAGCCTGAACGAGATTGTTAGCTTCCTCTGTTATCTTTAGATTTGCTTCCTTAAGATGTTTTATTTCTTCAATTAAAGTTTGTCTGTGCTCACGCTCAGATAGTGATGTTTGACGAACTGCATCTTCAAACTTTTTAATATTTTCTTTTAAAGGATTCAGAATTTGCTCTATGCTTTGAGAACTTTCCCTTTTGAAGCTCTGAGTTTTCTCATCAAAAATTCTATTGGCAAGATTTTCAAATTCAATACGAAAACTTTCCTGTAGCTTTAAGAGCTCAGCTTTTTGTTCATCAAGTTTTTCTTTGAGAGCATTATTTACGGTTGTAACTTTTGAAAGCTCATTTGAAGTTTCATAAAATTTTCTCTCTGAAACTTCAAGCTCATTACGTTTATTTTCAAGCTCTTTTTCAAGGATATTTACTCTTTCATTTAACCGCGCTACTTCAATTCCATATTTATCCTTTTCCTGAGCAAGTGTTTTGTATTCATCTTCCTTAACATATCCTGATGCAAATTTAGACTTTAAATAAAGAAATCCTATGCCTGTACCTATCACACCTCCAATTATAAAAGCGACTAAAATCAACAAATATTCCATTAGTGTATATTTAAATTTAAATAATATTTATAACTTATATATTTTTAAAATAGTTATATATCTATATTTACATTAAGTTCTAATAACTCCTTTTATTCTTCAAGTTCAAAAAATTTATTTACTGGACCATCCCCAAGTAACAAACCATAAATTATTATATTCTTTTTTACAACCTTAACAAAACGACCTCTAACAATCCTATTCCCTCTTATGCCAGTAAATAAATCTTTTATTACCTTAACATCTTTTAGAGTTTCTTCAGATATTTTCTTATCTCCTTTATAAGTAGTGATAGTACAAACAGGACCAATATCTTTAAACTCAAGGACTAATTGTTCCCATATACCTGAATCTTTTTCACCTTTTTTACTCGGAGTTGGGGCTGTTGAATAAACACCTGCAAAGGCTTTGGATGTTTTTTCAACAACAGGTAAAAATTCGGTTACATCTATAGAATCATTTAATCTGCTAATATAATATGGCTCAACAAACTTTCTTTTTTTGGTAGTATCTTCTTTCAAAGTGGATTTTTGTTCCTTCAAAACGGTAGTTGTATCAGAAGAACTAATTTCATTCTTTTTATTTTCAAACGATGGAGAAGAATTATCTTTTTTACAACCCAAAAAAACTGCAAATAGTATAAGAAAACAAATTTTAATTATGTTTTTCATACTATTTTATTAGTTCATTTATTTTTCTACGCCAGATGCCATTTTCAAATGTACCTACAAATACATAATCATAAGCAGTTGCTATAGCTGTAAGTTTAACATTAGTAGCAAAATCTACTGATCTTGTAATAAAAGTTTTTCCTGAATCATTTGAAAGATATATTAAATTTCCGGCAGCTGCAACAACATATTTACCATCACTATGAAGCGAATTATCTTCAGTAAAAAGGTTAAACTTAATTATACTATTCCAGCTGACACCAAAATCAGTGGAAACATTTACGTTACTACTTGTAGATGCAAAAATACCATATCCATTATATAAAACATCATTTATCACCCCACCTAACCTCGATTGACTCCAGTTTTGACCAAAATCTGATGATGTATAAATTGTTTTTTCAGCTGTTGCAATAACATAAGGATTAGCAACAATAAATTTATATATAGGTTCTCCCAAATTCTTAATCTGTAGCCATTTATTACTCCCAGTTCGAGTAGTATAAACTCCTTTTAAAGTTCCAGCAAACTTAAATGAATCGTTAGTTGCAAACGAAATTATTTCCTCTCTAATATCTTCGGTATTATAATAATTCAATATCCCCAGACCACGTGAATAATACACTTTACCATCTTTAACAACATAAAACATATCCCCATAAACAAAAAGATTTTCAGGATAAAATTTTTCTTCAATATCCCACTTCTTTTTAGAGAAATTATATGTATATAAACGAGCTGGAGATTTTGCGAAAAGGATTGAATTGATATAATAGAACTTATTAATCGGCACTGGTGAAAATCCCGTTTTCAGAGCATTCCACGAATTAGAATAACTATACAAAACATATAAACCTTCGTTTTGTAATACTGCATAGAGGTTATTATTATCAACCTTTAGAAAAGCAACTCGCGAATTAAAAGGTAAGGAAAAATTATCTGAACTCCAGTTTTCATTGCCAATTGTAGCAGAGTAAATCCCCATTCCATCAGTACCAGCATAAATTTTGTTTTTATAAATTTCCACAGCATAAATTTTGCCTGCAGCAAGCCCAAAATTAACAAGCTCCCAGCTTGCACCTGCATTCATACTTCTGATGACTCCATAATCGGTAGCTGCATAAATAATTTTATCTGCAACTGCAACAGATTTTACATCCGAATAAAGATATCCCGTTTTAAGGTCAGTCCAGTAAAATCCATAACTTTCACTTACAAACAGCCCATAAGCTGTCGCTGCAAAAATTGCTTTATTATATACTCTGATGGAATTTACCTTTCCATTGAGTACAGTTGTATTTTTACCTATAGACGTTGTTCCAAATTTAGAAAAAACATATAATCCTTTTTCTGTTCCAACATATAGGTTTCTATCATCTGAAGCAAGAGCTGTAACATCATTCTTATCACTAGTAAAAACAACTTCTGAACCACTACCCGAGGAGTTTAATTTATAAACATTAGAAGGTGTAGCAACAAAAATGTTGAAATCATCTATAAGAACAGCAGTTAATTTCGTGATAGGTATATCAGTACCTATTTTATTCCAAAATTGATTGGTAAATTGGGATAAATAAATTCCATTTTGAGAAAGCGCAATTACAGCTTTCCCTAATTTTACATCAAAAGCATCAATATTTACACGCTCAAGACCATTATTGATACTTTCCCACTGACAGAAAATTTTACTTACAAAAAAGATGTATAAAATAAAAAGAATTACTAAAACTTTTTTCATAGATTAAAGATAAGAAAAAATACAGGAAATGAAAATTAACTTATGTTTCCCAATAGGCACTAAGTTTTACTGTTTTTTATTCACATCTTATATTCTTGAGCTTTATTTGGTAAATATAAATAGATAGGCAACAGAACTTATATACAATCTAATTCGTTCTTGGTTAATTTTATAGGTAATGAAATTTTTAATTACGGAAGTATTTTTTTTTGTTAAAAAAATACTTTTAGTTTACTTAATCAGGAATTTCTTTAATAATATTTAAATCGTAAATAATGAAAATGCTTACATAAATAACAAATCCCAAGCAAGAAATCAAAATTTTTAAACAATTGTTAAAAACATGTAAAAAGAGGAATAAAAATTATTGTTATTGAATCTTTATTGCTAAATTTTAAGGATTAATTAAAATCCCTAATAAAACTTTTTAATTTTACTTTGATTACTTAAATCCGATTTTTTAAATTCTTCATAGCTTTACTACATTCTCTCGTTCCAAATGCAGAATCTACAAAAGAGTATTAAAAGACGTGTTTTTGGAATGTAAGTAAAAACACATAAAAAGTTTATTTGCAATCTTTATCTAATAATTCTTTTGCATTAGAATATCCGAGTGAATAAGCTTTTGTCCAATCTTCACAAGCTTTATTAATATTACCGGAAGCTTTATAGACAAACCCACGGTTGTAGTATGCAAGCGAATTATCTGGATTTATATCGATTGCTTTTGTATAATCAGAAATTGATTCATTATATTTCTTTAAATCATAGTATGTAAAACCACGGTTAAGATATCCCTCTGCGTCCTCAGGTTTGAGTTCTATTGCTTTTGTAAAATCTAAAATTGCTTCGTCATATTTCTTTAAAACAGAATATGAAAGCCCGCGGTTGTTGTATGCATCTGTGTCATCAGGCTTGAGTTCTATTACTTTTGTGTAATCAGCAATTGCTTCCTCATATTTTTGTAATTCTCTATAAGCATTCCCCCTATAGTAGTATGCCTCTGCATAATCGGATTTAAGTTCTATTGCTTTTGTGAAATTAAAAATTGCATTTTCATATTTCCAATTTTCAAATTCACTTTTCCCTTTATCAAAATAATATTTTGCATCCTGTGCTCTAACAAAATTCAAAAACATAAAAACACCAAGTAATGTAAAAATTAACTTTTTCCCTGTTAGACCATTGATGTAATCTTTTTTTCTTTCCATAGAGTTATTATTTTTTAATTAAAATTATTCAGGAGTTTTGTCCATCTCCGAACGCTAATTAAATCTTTGCTCTTTTTAAAAATTGTTTTGAAAAAATATAAAAAATATTTATAAATAAATTAGTACACATTTTAGTACCCGATATATTCCAATTTTAAAAAATAACATAAAAACGCTTACTTATAATTCATAAGACTTGAACAATATGATCTTTTTCACTGCTTTAAGTCTTTTATTAAGAAAGTGTAAATTTAATTTGAATAGAAGCCTTGATTAATCTTTTATTTATCTGCGAAAGATTTATAAATTGAAGTAATTTTTAAATTTGAATATATTCAATAGTTATGTTGAAAAAATTTGCTTTAGCTGTAATACCGATAATCAATTTGATGTTTACATCTGGTTATAGTTATAATTTTAATAATGTTGACAATCTTATTAATAAAGCAATTGAAAATAAAGTTTTTCCGGGCGCAACATTGATTATAGGCAATCAGTATGATATTATTTATGCAAAAGCTTATGGGAGATATACCTATGATTCAGATTCCAAATTAGTTTCAATCTATACAATCTATGATCTTGCTTCTCTTACAAAAGTCATAGCTACAACTACTGCAATTATGAAGCTTTATGAAGAAAATAAACTTTCACTTGATGATAAAGTTATAACATACTTTCCTGAATTTAATAACAACGGTAAAGAAAAAATTACAATACAAAATTTATTACTTCATAACTCTGGTTTACAGGATTTGATTAGATTTTATAAAATATATTCTTCTCGTGAACAGGCTTTAGATGCAATTTTTAATTCTGTCCCTGTCTATGAAACAGGAACAAAATTTCTTTACAGTGACCTCAACGCAATATTGCTTGGATTGATTGTAGAAAAAGTTTCCGGTTTGTCTTTTGATGAATACTGTAAACAGAACATCTTTCAGCCATTAAAAATGTATTACACTTTTTTTAATCCAAACAGTGATTTGAAAGAATTCATTGCACCAACAGAAATTGATTCGTACTGGAGAAACAGATTACTTCAAGGAGAGGTACACGATGAATCAGCATCTTTTCTCGGTGGCGTAGCTGGAAATGCTGGACTCTTTTCAAATGCGCCAGACCTTTATAAGTTTATGAAAATGATGCTTAATAAAGGTAAATTAGATAGTAATTTTATTTACCTTAAAGAGGAAACAGTTAATACATTCACACATCGTTATGAAGGACCATATTCGAATACACGCGCTCTTGGTTGGGATACAAAACCACTTCCTCAAAAATATAGACCTCAATGTGGTGAACTTTTCTCAGAAAATTCTTTTGGACATACGGGCTTTACAGGAACAAGTATCTGGTGTGACAAAGATAAAAATTTAATTATTATATTTCTTTCTAACAGAGTTTATCCAACCCGAAATAATTATCAAATAATGGATTTTAGACCTGAACTTCACAATGCTATAGTAAATGAAATAACAAAATTTTCCAAAAACTAAATAAATTATATATGAAACTTCCAAAGTTCAAAAACGAAGCATTAACTGATTTTTCAAACGAAAAAAACAAAAGGGCATTTGAAGATGCTCTGGAAGATGTTAAAGAAAGATTTAATAAGGAATACCCTCTTTTCATAGGAGGAGAAGAAATTTACACCGATGAAAAACTTAAATCTTACAATCCTTCAAATCCGGAAGAAATTGTTGGAACATTCCAAAAAGCAAATATAGATCTTGCTTTAAAGGCAGTTGAGAAAGCTTATGAAAAATTTAGTGAATGGAAAGAAACTTCTCCAAAAAAGAGGGCTGAATATCTCCTAAAAGCTGCAAAGCTGATGAGAAAACGAAAAAATCTCTTTTCTGCAATGATGGTTTATGAAGTTGGAAAAAACTGGGTAGAGGCAGATGCTGATACAGCTGAAGCAATTGACTTTATGGAGTTTTATGCAAGGGAAATGTTAAGATACGCTGGCGAACAACCTTTAACAAGAATCAAAGGGGAAAAAAATGAGCTTTTTTATATCCCGCTTGGAGTTGGTGTAATTATACCACCATGGAACTTCCCACTTGCAATTCTTGTAGGAATGTCAACAGCAGCAATTGTAACAGGAAATACTATTGTCTTAAAACCTTCAAGTGACTCTCCAGCAATAGCTCAGATGTTTGTAGAATTAATGAGAGAAATAGGATTACCTGATGGTGTACTTAACTTTGTTACCGGTGGTGGTGGAAGTATTGGTGATGCTCTCGTTCAACATCATTTGACAAGATTTATAGCATTTACAGGGTCAATGGAAGTTGGTTTGAGAATAAATGAACTTGCTGCCAAAAGGCAACCATCACAAATATGGATAAAACGCGTAATTGCAGAAATGGGAGGAAAGGATGCTATCATTATAGACAAAGAATTATATAATTTTGATGAAGCTGTTTCAGGAGTTATCACTTCTGCTTTCGGATTTCAGGGGCAGAAATGTTCAGCATGCTCTCGTGTAATAGTTGATGAAGCAATATATGATCAATTTTGTGAAGCTCTTGCTAATAGAGCACAAACTCTCACAGTTGATGAATCAAGATTAAATCCATCAATGGGACCAGTAATTAATGCTTCTTCAAAAGAAAAGATACTAAGTTACATTCAGAAAGGTATAGAAGAAGGTGGTGTTCTTTTATGTGGTGGTAAAGAACTCCCTCGAAATGGTCATTTCATTGAACCTACAATAATAAAAGATGTAGATCCTCAGTCTACAATAGCTCAGGAAGAGATTTTTGGACCTGTTCTTGCAGTAATTAAATCTAAGGATTTTGATGAATCACTTCGAATTGCGAATAATACAATATATGGGCTTACAGGAGCAGTATATTCTAAGAACAAAAAGAAACTAAAAAAAGCAGAACACGAATTTTTTGTTGGTAATCTTTATTTCAATCGTAAGTGTACAGGTGCTTTAGTCGGAGTACACCCATTTGGAGGCTTTAATATGAGCGGAACAGATTCAAAAGCTGGTGGCAGAGATTATCTTGGACTCTTTTTGCAAGCTAAAGTTGTTTCAAAGAAAGTATATAAAAAATGAAGAGACACATAATTTATGTTACGATGATATTATTAGTTTTCTCCGGGTGTAATAAAATAACTGAGAAAATAGATGAAAAAATTAAACAGGAAATTGATAACAGCATGCTCGAACTCAGGCATAAAATGGATTCATTGAATGCAATTACAATTGATTCAATTAAAAGTAAGCTTGATTCTTTACAAAAACAATCTATCAAATTAAAATAAGAAAAATAAAATTATGAAAATTCACGAGTATCAGGCAAAAGAACTGCTGAAAAAATTTGGAGTTGCAGTCCAGGATGGAATTGCAATACAAAAGATGGAAGATTTTGATTCTGCCATCGAAACTCTTAAATCAAGAGGAATAAACAAATTTGTTGTTAAAGCTCAAATACATGCAGGCGGAAGAGGTAAAGGAATAGTTTACGATAAAGAACACAGAGACCAGATTGTTGTTGAAGGTGGCGTAAAATATGTCGGTGATGATATTGAAAAAGCACGAGATTACGCTTCAAAAATTTTAAACAACATACTTGTTACCCATCAAACTGGAAAAGAAGGTAAAGAAGTAAAAACCCTTTTTATAACTGAAGGTCTTGATTATAAAAAAGAATTATATCTCGGTATATTACTTGATAGGAGTAATTCAAAAAATGTAATAATGGCTTCAACTGAAGGGGGTGTTGAAATTGAGAAAGTTGCTGCAGAAACACCTGAAAAAATAATTAAAGTCTGGGTAGAACCTTCACTTGGTATAAAGTCATATCAAGCTCGCCAGCTTGCCTATGGACTTAAATTAGAAGGAAATGCATTTAAAGATTTCCAAAAATTTATTGTCGCTTTATATAATGCTTATGAAGAACTTGATGCCTCACTTGTGGAGATTAACCCACTGATAATAACAAATGATGATAGGATACTTGCCCTTGATGCTAAAATAAATCTTGATGATAATGCATTGTTTAGACATCCCGAATATGCACAACTCAGAGACTTGAATGAAGAAGATCCACTTGAAGTTGAAGCTTCAAAATATAATTTAAATTATATTAAACTTGATGGAAATGTAGGGTGTATGGTAAATGGTGCTGGACTTGCAATGGCAACAATGGACTTAATAAAACTTGCTGGTGGTGAACCTGCAAATTTTCTTGATGTAGGTGGTACTGCTTCAGCAGAAACTGTAGAAAATGGATTTAGAATTATATTGTCAGATAAGAATGTTAAGGCAATTTTAATAAATATATTTGGCGGGATTGTAAGATGTGACAGAGTTGCAAATGGAGTTGTTCAGGCATCAAGAAATTTAAATGTTAATGTTCCTATTGTTGTTAGATTACAGGGTACTAATGCAGAAGAAGCCCGTCAGATACTTTCTGAATCTGGCTTGAACCTCATCCCGGCAGATACTCTTGAAGACGCTGCGAAAAAGGTAACCGCAGCTATTTCCTGATACATTTTTTAAAAATAACTTATTTTAAAGCAAATAACTTACGTTATTTGTAAGTATATTATTAATTCTTTTTTATTATGGCAAAAGAAATGCTTTTTCAAGATTATTCTTTAACTTATGACGATATTTCGATTTTACCTGATCAAATCTCCGAAATAGAACACCGTGCTGATTGTGATACTTCAGTTGATTTTCTTGGGGTAAAACTTTCCGTTCCAATCCTTGCATCTCCAATGAATACAGTTTGTGGGGGGAGAATGGCTAAAGCTTTATCGGAACTTGGATGTCTTGGAATAGTCCATAGATTTAACACTATTGAAGATCAAATTTCTGAATTCACAGAGAATAACCTTCTTGATACACCTCTTAAAGCAGCAGCAATCGGAATTAACCAGCAAACTGAAATTGATAGACTTAAAAGACTCGCTGATATTGGAATAAAAATATTTTGTATTGATGTTGCAAATGGTGGTTCTAAAATGATTGAAAGATTCCTGAATAAAATCTCTTCTGAAATAAATTCATATAAGCTAAAAATAATTGCTGGTAATGTAGCAAGTTATCATACAACTAAATTTTTAATAGATCTAAGAGTTGATGCAATCAGGGTTGGTATTGGTAACGGTGCAATGTGTTCGACATCAATTAAAGCAGGAGTTGGGATTGGACAGGTCGATGCAATCATAAGAGCATTAAAAGCAAAATGGGATATGAAAAGTGAAGTAAAAATAATTGCTGATGGTGGAATTGCAAATCCCGGTGCAATGTGTAAAGCAATTGCGCTTGGTTGTAATGCTGTAATGTTTGGGAGAGTGCTGGCTGGTACAGAAGAAGCACCGGGTGAAGTTTTAAAATACAACAATCAGAGATGGAAAAAATATGTTGGCAGTGCATCCTTTGCAGTTAAACAGGATAATAAAAGTTATATTGAAGGTGAAGAATCACTTGTTCCCTATAAAGGAAGTGTAACAAAAGTTATTAAAGAATATAAGGAAGGATTGCAGTCATCTATGAGTTATCTTAATTCGAGAACAATTTCTGAATACCAATCTAAAGCAACTTTTGTAAAACTTACAAGCCATTCATTTGATGAAAGGAAACCTCAGGTATAAAGAATATGGTTTCTAATGATATAATGAAGAAATATCAACCCGTTATAGGTCTTGAGATTCATGCTCAGATGAAAACAAAATCAAAAGCATTTTGTTCCTGTTCAACAACATTTAGAGCCGCTCCTAATTCAAATGTTTGTCCCATATGCCTTGGACATCCGGGTTGTCTACCAGTGTTAAATGAAGAACTTGTAAACTTTGGTATTAAGATGGGACTTGCAACAAATTGCAAAATTCGTGAACGTTCAATATTTGCAAGAAAAAATTATTTTTATCCCGATTTAACCAAAGGTTACCAAATTACACAATATGAAACTCCTCTTTGTTATGATGGATATATAAAATTAAAATTGAACGATGGCACTGAGAAAAAAATCGGGATTACAAGGATTCATCTTGAAGAAGATGCAGGTAAATCAATTCATGATTTTTCTGATAATGAAACTATTATAGATTTCAATCGTTGCGGTGTTCCACTTATTGAGATAGTTAGTGAACCAGATATAAACTCCCCTGAAGAAGCAGTATTATATGTACAAAAGATAAGACAGTTATTGATTTATCTTGGTATTTGCGATGGTAATATGGAAGAAGGCTCTTTACGTTGTGATGCAAATATATCTATTCGTCCTGTAGGCTCTTTAAAATTAGGAACACGCACAGAAATTAAAAATCTTAATTCTTTCAAAAATATCTATGATGCTCTTCAAGCAGAAATCAAACGTCAGACAGAAGTTATTGAGCAGGGTGGATACGTTTATTACACCACAATGACATACAATGCAAAAGATAAAAAAACAATTCCGACACGTTCTAAAGAAGAAGCACACGATTATAGGTATTTCCCAGAACCTGACCTTGTTTATTTGAAAGTAGATAAAGATTGGGTAGAACGAATCCGCGTTACATTACCTGAGTTTCCAGATGTAAAACAGCAACGTTTTCAAAAACAATATGGAATTCCCGAATACGATGCTCGCATATTAACGGAAGATCAGGAACTTGCAAATTACTTTGAAGAAGCTGCTAAACATCTTCCTCTTGAATCAACAAAAGGATATAAAAATATCAGTAATCTCATAATGACCGAAGTATTAAGAGTACTGAATGAAGATAAAATATCAATAAATGAATTCCCTATTAAGTCTGAACACATTGCAAAGATTGCTGAGTTGATTATAACAGGAATTGTTAACTCAAGTACTGCAAAAGAAATATTTGCCGAGCTTCTTAAACATAAAGGAAATAAAACACCTGAAGATATTATTAAAGAAAAAGATCTATTGCAGGTTTCAGATACTTCAGAAATTGAAAACATCATCAAAACAGTCATTTCACAAAATCCAAAAGAGGTTGAAAGATATAAAGCAGGCGAACAAAAACTATTTTCTTTTCTTGTTGGTCAGGTAATGCGATCAAGCAAAGGTAAAGCTAATCCAAAAATTGTAAATGAACTTTTAAAAAAATTATTAGACGAGATATGAGAAAAAAACTTATTGCTGGTAATTGGAAAATGAATAAAACTTTAACAGAGTCAAAATTGTTAATACAAGAGATAAAAGATGGTGTTGAAAAAATTAAACTTAAAAATGTGGATGTTGTAATTTGTCCACCTTATACATCTTTGCATCTTGCATCAGAGCTATTAAAAAATTCAAATATTAAAATTGGTGCTCAAAACGTTTTTTACAAAGACTATGGTGCATATACTGGAGAGATTTCTGCACCTATGTTAAAAGATATTGGTTGTGAATACGTTATTATTGGACATAGCGAAAGAAGGCAATTTTTTAATGAAACAAATTACTTAATCAATCTTAAAGTAAAAAATGCACTTCAAAATAATTTAAAAGTCATTCTTTGTGTTGGTGAAACACTTGATGAAAGAGAAAATAACATTCATCTTAAAATTGTTGATGAACAGTTAACTCTTGGATTAAAGGAAATCAATGGAGATGGAATGAAAAACGTTATTATTGCTTATGAACCAGTTTGGGCAATAGGAACAGGAAAAACAGCTACTCCTGAACAAGCTGAAGAAATGCACAAAGAGTTAAGGATATCACTTGCTAATCTTTTTGGCGAAGAGGTCTCCGAACAGACATTAATTTTATATGGCGGTAGCGTTAATGAGAATAACTCATTTAATCTTTTTAAAATGCCTAACATTGATGGTGGTTTAATTGGAGGTGCAAGCCTTAAAACAGAAAGTTTTTTAAAAATTATTCAATCAATAATAAATTAGAAAAATGAAAGATGTAGTTATAGTTTCAGCTGTAAGGACTCCTATAGGGAGTTATCTTGGTACTTTAGCCTCATTAACCGCACCTCAACTTGGTGCTATAGTAATTAAAGAAGCAGTAAAGAGGTCAGGTTTAAAACCAGAAGACATAAATGAAGTAATTATGGGTTGTGTATTGCCAGCAGGATTGGGACAGGCTCCTGCAAGACAAGCAGCAATTTTTGCTGGTTTACCTGTTAGTGTTCAATGTACAACAATTAATAAAATGTGTGGTTCAGGATTAAAAGCAGTAATGATGGCAGCACAAGCTATTATAGCCGGTGATGCTGATATTATTGTAGCTGGTGGTATGGAATCTATGAGCAATGTTCCCTATTACCTTGAGAAAGCACGTACTGGATATCGCATGGGAAATGGTACTATTATTGACGGAATGATAAAAGATGGTCTTTGGGATGTATATAATAATTTCCATATGGGTAATGCAGCTGAATTATGTTCAAGAGAACTTAAAATCTCCCGTGCTGAACAAGACGAATTTGCAATAGCAAGTTACAAAAAAGCTTTAAACGCAATTGAGCAGGGATATTTTAAAGATGAGATAATCCCTGTTGAAATTAAAGATAAAAAAGGAGTAACAACTGTATCTGAAGATGAAGAACCTAAAAAAACAAATTTTGAAAAAGGTTTACAATTAAAACCTGCTTTCGAAAAAGATGGAACTGTTACTGCCTTTAATGCATCAAAGATTAATGATGGTGCCTCCGCACTTGTAATAATGTCACGTGAAAAAGCAGATGAACTTGGAATCAAACCTTTAGCAAAAATAGTTGCGCAAACATCATTCGCTCAGCAACCAGAATGGTTTACAACTGCACCAGCTTATGCAATAATGAATGTTGCTAAGAAGGCAGGAGTTAATCTTAATGATATAGATCTCTTTGAAATTAACGAAGCATTTGCTGTTCAGGCTCTTTCTGTCATAAAAGTAGCAAATCTTGAACCAGATAAAATTAATATAAATGGTGGTGCAGTAGCTCTTGGTCATCCAATCGGGGCAAGTGGTGCAAGAATCCTTACGACACTACTCTATGCACTTAAACGCACTGGAAAAACTAAAGGGATTGCATCACTTTGTATCGGTGGCGGTGAAGCAAGTGCTGTTTATGTTGAAGTTTTATAAATTAAATATATTATACAAAAATGAATATTAAAAATGTTTCAGTAATAGGTTCAGGAACTATGGGCAACGGAATTGCACATACTTTTGCCCAATATGGATTTCCTGTTATACTTGTAGATATCAAGGATGAATTTCTTCAGAAAGCTCTTAAAACTATCGAAGCTAACCTTGATCGCCAATTAAAAAAAGGGATTATCACTGAAGAAATTAAAAAACAAACATTACAAAACATTAAATCTACAACAAACCTAAAAAGTGTTTCCGAATCTGATTTAGTAGTTGAAGCAGTAACTGAAGATTATGATGTCAAGAAAAAACTTTTTGTAGAACTTGATTCTATTTGTAAAGCTGAAACCATTCTTGCCAGCAACACTTCATCAATTTCTATTACTGAGATAGCTGCAAATACCAAGCGTCCCGAAAAAGTTATTGGAATGCATTTTATGAATCCTGTACCAGTAATGAAACTTGTTGAGGTAATTCGTGGTCTTGCAACATCTCAGCAAACTTATGAAGTTATTAAACAAACAACAGAGAAACTTGAGAAGGTTCCTGTTGAAGTACAGGATTATCCTGGATTTATCTCAAATAGAATCTTGATGCCAATGATAAACGAAGCAATATATTGTGTAATGGAAGGAGTTGCAACACCAGAAGCAATTGACACTGTAATGAAGCTTGGAATGAATCATCCAATGGGACCATTGACACTTGCTGATTTTATTGGACTTGATGTTTGTTTATCCATTATGGAAGTTTTACATAAAGGTCTTGGAGACTCTAAATATCGTCCGTGTCCCCTACTTAGAAAAATGGTTGCTGCCGGTTATCTTGGCAGAAAATCTAACAAAGGATTTTATAATTATTAATAGGAATTTATTTTTTATAAACTTTAAATTCATAAAAAATGAACTTCAACCTTACTGAAGAACATATTGCTATTCGTGATGCTGCAAGGGATTTCGCACAAAACGAAATAGCACCAACAGCTGTAGAGAGAGATTTAAATGCAGAATTTCCTGCTGATATTGTTAAAAAACTTGGTGAACTTGGCTTTATGGGAATGATGGTTTCTCCTGAATGGGGTGGGGCTGGAATGGATACTGTTAGTTATGTAATTGCAATGGAAGAAATTTCAAAAGTTGATGCTTCCGTTGGTGTGATTATGTCTGTTAATAATTCACTTGTCTGTTTTGGTATTGAAAAGTGGGGGACTCCGGAACAAAAAGAAAAATTCTTGAAACCACTTGCTTTAGGACAAAAGCTTGGAGCTTTCTTGCTCTCAGAACCAGAAGCAGGAAGTGATGCTACACAACAGAAAACTGAAGCTATTCTTGATGGAGATTACTATGTTATAAATGGAATGAAAAACTGGATTACAAATGGAACTACTGCTGATTATTACCTTTTAATAGCAAGCACTGACAAAAGCAAAGGGTATAAGGGTATTTCAGCATTTCTTGTTGAACGTTTATCCCCTGGTGTTGAAGTTGGTAAAAAAGAAGATAAACTTGGCATTCGAAGTTCTGATACAGCGGCAATTGGATTTAATAATGTCAGAGTTCCAAGAGAAAATCGTCTTGGAGAAGAAGGAATGGGATTTAAGATTGCTATGGAAACACTAAATGGAGGTAGAATAGGAATTGCTGCTCAAGCTCTTGGAATTGCACAAGCATCATTTGAAGCTGCACTTAAATATTCAAAAGAACGAAAAGCTTTTGGTTCTCCTATTTCAAACTTACAGGCAATACAATTTAAACTTGCAGATATGTCTGTAAATACTGAAGCTGCAAGACTATTAACATATAAAGCTGCCCTTAAAAAAGACGCTGGCGAAAAATTTATTAAAGAAGCTGCAATGGCAAAACTCTATGCAAGTCGTGTTGCTGTACAGAATGCTCTTGAAGCTATACAAATTCACGGAGGTTATGGATATGTACGTGAATACCTTGTTGAACGATTTCTTAGAGATGCAAAAATTACTGAAATCTATGAAGGTACAAGTGAAATTCAAAAATTAGTAATTGCTCGCGAACTATTAAAAGAATAACTTTTGTTTCAAAATTTCTTATAAAAAGAGAGGCTGTCTCAAAAGCAGCCTCTTTTCTTTTTCATCGTAAAAGTTTGTTAAATTAATAAAATTTTCGCTAATTCCCATTTTTTAAATATTAAAAAACTGACCTTTTGAGACAGCCTCTTTTTTATTTTAAATTTATAAATCCTTTGAAACCAAGATATAGGTAGTTGAAATTACTTGCAAAAGAACTAACAAGAGGCTTATCGGAATTGATAGCAAGAGGAATAAACCTATATCCAAGCTCAATATTTAATCCATATTTATTGAGTGAAAAATCCATTCCTGCAGAAACGGTTGCATTCTGACGCCAGAATGAATTTTTTGATATTACTGAACCTAAAGGAACAACAGACGTGTCACTTAAATAAATAAGATTGTTATATTCTTCTTTTATGTATGATGACCCACCACTTATTGAAAAATATAAACGCTCCCCTACTTTTCCATCAAAGGGATAAACTTTTAAATTCAAATTTAATGGTAACAAAAATAAATCACTTTGTAGCGGATAATAGTATTTTGTTTGACCAGCAGAATAAAAATTAAAGCCCTTATTGTTTGATGTTGAGGTAAATATTAAAGATGGAGTAAATGAAAGAGAAATTTTTTTATTTAGTCTGTATCCTGCTTCAAAAGATACTTCTTTCATAAAAGTACCTTCTTTGAAATTAATAACAGGATAAATGTCATAAACATCAGGATTTGTAAATATATCAAAATTATAACCAAGTCTTAGTGAAAAATAATTCTCATTACCAGTTTGTTTTTGAGCATAAGTTAGCTGAACAATAAGAAGAAGAATAAATTTTATAAATAAAATTTTTCTAATCATAATATATAACGACTTAAATCTTTGTCTTTAACAATTTTACTTAATTTTTCAACTACAAGTTCCTTCGTAATCTCAATTTTTTTTCGTTTTATTTTATCAGGGACAGAAAAAAGAATATCTTCAAGTACAGTAGTTAATATTGTATGAAGTCTTCGGGCACCAATATTTTCAACTCTGTCATTAACTTCAGTAGCAACCTTAGCAATCTCTCTTATAGCTTCATCTTGAAAAATTAGCTCAACTCCTTCAGATCGCATAAGTGCCTGATACTGCTTTATAAGCGCATTCTCTGGTTGTGTAAGTATCTTGATAAAATCTTCTTCTGTAAGACTGTTTAACTCAACTCTTATAGGAAATCTTCCTTGAAGTTCGGGGATTAGATCACTTGGCTTTGAAATATGAAATGCTCCCGATGCGATAAATAGAATATGATCAGTTTTTACTGGACCATATTTTGTCATTACAGTTGAACCTTCAACAATTGGCAATAAATCACGTTGTACACCTTCACGTGATACATCAGGACCAAAACCTTTATGAGTACCGGCAATTTTATCAATTTCATCAATAAAAACTATTCCAGAATTTTGTACTCGATCAATTGCTTCTTTTACAACTGCATCCATATCAATTAATTTTTTCGACTCCTCTTGATGTAATATTTTTTTAGCTTCAGCTATTGTAACCTTACGTTTCTTTGTTTTTTTGGGCATCATTGAACCAAGCATATCCTGAAGATTTAACCCAAGATCATCGAGACCGAACGGACCAAGTACTTGCATCATTGGGGTATCAGTTGTTGTTAAGTCAAGCTCAATCATCCTTCCATCAAGTTTGCCTTCTAAAAGTTGCTTCCGCAATTTCTCCCTTGTAGATTCAAAAGAAGATTCCGATTCCATACTTGTTAAAACTGGCATTCCACCAGTAGTATCTTGAGCTGGTTCAGGTTTTTTAGGTTTTGGCAATAATATATCAAGTATTCGTTCAATAGCATTATGTTCTGCTTTTGAAGAAATTTCTTTCATCTTTTCCTCTTTAACTATATTTACTGAGAGATCGGTAAGTTCTCTAATCATAGACTCAACATCCCGACCAACGTAACCAACCTCAGTAAATTTTGAAGCTTCAACTTTTATGAAAGGTGCATTAGTTAATTTTGAAATGCGTCTTGCAATTTCAGTTTTTCCAACACCTGTAGGACCAATCAAAATTATGTTATTAGGCATTATCTCCTCTCTCATTTCATCAGGAACATTAATCCTTCTCCAGCGATTTCGTAATGCAATAGCAACAGATTTTTTTGCAAGATCTTGTCCTATGATATATTTATCAAGTTCTGATACAATTTGTGTTGGAGTAAGTTGTTTGAGTATATTTACGGAACTTCCGTTTGATTGAATATTAGACATAAAATTCCCTTCTATAATTCTTCTATTGTTATATGATCGTTGGTGTATATACAGATATCTGCAGCCTGTTTGAGTGCCTCTTCTACTATCTGACGAGCACTAAGTTTTGTATATTTTAACAGAATCCTTGCTGCAACGTATGCATATTGACCACCTGAACCAATTGCAACTATTCCATCGTCAGGTTCTATTACATCACCTGTACCTGAAATAAGAAGAGTCTTTTCTTTACTGACTACAGCAAGTAGTGCTTCAAGTCGTCTCAGATATTTATCTGTTCTCCATTCCTTGGCAAGTTCTGTAGCAGCTCTTAAAAGATTACCTTTGTACTGCTCTAACTTAGCTTCAAATCTCTCAAATAATGTAAAGGCATCTGATGTTGCTCCAGCAAATCCTACAAGCACACTGTCATTATATAGCTTTCTAACTTTTTTCGCAGTATGTTTCATAACTGTATTACCCATCGTTACCTGACCGTCACTACCAATTACTGCTTTTCCGTTTCTGATTAATCCGATTACAGTTGTACCTCTTGTTTTTTCCACTTAATTATATATTTAATTTTTTTCTTAATCTTGCAATTGGAATATTCATAGACTCACGATACTTTGTAACTGTGCGACGTGCTACTTTATATCCCTGTTGTGCAAGTAATTTTGATAATTCCTCATCGCTTAATGGACTTAATGGATTTTCATTAGTTATCAAATCTTTAATTTTATTTTTAATTTCCTTTACTGAAACATCTTCTCCATCTTCTTTCTTTAAATGTGAACTAAAAAATGATCTCAACTCATAAATTCCAAAATCAGTTTGCACATATTTCCCGCGTACAGTTCTGCTAACAGTTGAGATATCCATTCCTATATCTTCTGCAACATCTTTTTCATACATAGGTCTTAAATGTTGACCTTTTGTCTTAAAAAATTCTTTCTGATGTTTAACAATAGAATTCATTACTTTTAACATTGTTTCACGCCGAGATTGTAAAGCATCAAGGAACCACTTTGCCCTGTCATAATAATTTTTATAAAATGTTTTATCTTTACTATGTGGTTTCTCAGCGAGAAGCTGATACATACGATTCATTCTTACAGAAGGAATGTGTCTATCATTCAATTCAATTATAAGATTACCTTCATTATTTTCTGTTACAATTAAATCAGGATAAATATAAATATCATTTGAAGAATCTATTGAAGCACCTGGCTTTGGATTAAGTTTTGTAATCCATTCATATATTGTTTCTATTTCACTCTCAGTTATTTTTAACTCATCTTTTAGGTTTTTGAATTTTTTATTAGTTAATTCATTATAATATTCCTTGAGAACTTTAAGATAAAGTGACTTTAAATTTTCTTCTAAGTCTTCAGCAAGTTCAGTTTGAATAATAAGTGCTTCTTGAATATTCCTTGCACCAACTCCCGGAGGATCAAAAGATTGTATAATCTTAAGAACCCTCTCAAGAAGTTCTATATTAATTTCTTCAGTTTTTAAATCTATTTGTTGAACATCTGAAATTATTTCCTGAAGTATAACATCAAGCGGTTCACTTAAGAATCCGTTATTATCTATATATTCAATTAATTTCTCACCAATTAGAATTTCTAATTCTGAAAGATCTTCAAGATGAAGTTGGGTTTTCAACATATCCGATAAGGTTAGTGGGGCTCTCCAAACATTTTCAATAACTTCCCTTTTTTCCTTTTCTTTATATTCTTCAGTTTTATATCCTTCGGTATCAGCAGTATCATAATAATCATAGTCCAAATCATCCTCCCTTACCTCAGTAGTTTCTTTCATCTCTTCTTCAATTGGTTTACCTTCATCATCTACAGGAGTTTCAGAAACCTCTAATTCTAATTCTGGACTTTCCTGCTCCTGTTCCTCTTCAAGTTCAAGAAAAGGATTCTGTTCTAATTCTGCCATAATCACTTCCTCAAGAGCAAAAGTTGGTACCTGAAGCATAGTTTGCTTCTGTATAATTTTAGGCAACAGCTTTTGTTCCTGTCTTTGAGATTGTGTTTGTTTAATCATTGCATGTTAAAATTTTTATTCGACTTAGTATGCAAAAGTTGATTATAAAAATCTTTACCAAATCGTCTAACTATACCACTTTTTAAAAACTGTAATAAATCAACATTATCTTTAAGACCTTCTTTAAGAGCAGATGAACATTCATCTCGTTCTTCATATCTTAATTCTGTTATAAAACCGTCAAAAACTCGTATCGGGAAAAGCTCACACGAAATCGGTTTCTTAAAATTAATTTTTCCCTGTTCATAGAAAATCTGAAATATACATTTAGCTATCCCATTATTAATATACGAAAAAACACATTCATTATCGTTGACATTGTTAAGATACAAACGTTTTCCAATTCTAACATAAAAACCTGATTTGTAAAGAACATTTTTATTTTTTTCTGGTAAGAAATCAATAACTGAAGGAATTATTTCTTCTATAGTTTTCAATTCAGATTCTAAGAGTGGAGCTCCAAGTGTTCCTTCAAGAGTACAACACTTCCCTTTGCAAATATTAAGGTTACACTTAAACTTTACACTAAAAATGTTGTTATCTATTTTATATCTACTCATCTTAAATTATGTATCCCTTCTAAAATATTTACCCGGTAACTGTTTTATTAACCCTTTAAATTCAAGTGTCAGTAAATTAACAAGACAATCAGAAATTGAAAGCGATGTAAGATTTGCAATTTCATCTATATGAATTGGATTATCGTCAATAACATCATAAATTTGTTGTTCAAAAACCGAAAGTTCCAGCTCTTCAGGGAGTTGGTTAACCTTTTTCTCCAGAGATATAAATCCTTCCAACCTATAACTAAGTTCAGAAAGAATGTCATCAAAGCCAGTAATAAGTTTTGCATGTCCTTTCTTTATCAAATCATTACAGCCCTGCGATCTCCTTGCATAAATATAACCGGGAACAGCAAAAAGTTCTCTATCTTGATCAAGTGCAAATTCAGCTGTAATTCTTGAACCTCCTCTTATCCCAGTTTCAATAATAATTGTCCCTAAAGAAATACCACTTAATATCCGATTCCTTCTTGGAAAGTTTACCTTATCAGGCTTGGTACCCGGCTCAAATTCAGAAATAACTGCTCCGTTTTCAATAATTTTTTCATAAAGCTTTTTATTATCAGAAGGATATACAATGTCAACACCTGATCCTAATACAGCATAAGTAGATCCACCATATTGAAGAGTGTAACTATGACACATCGAATCTATACCTTTAGCCATTCCACTAACTGTTATAATGTTATATTTGCAAATCTCTTTTATAAGCTGTTTGCAAACACTTTCACCATACTCACTTGGAAAACGTGTTCCCACAATAGTTAAAGAATATTTATCTGTGGGATTTAAATTCCCTTTATAATACAAGAATATTGGTGGATCATAAATATTTTTTAAATTTTCAGGATATTCATCATCCAAGATTGAAATTAAATTAATTCCTTTGAATTCACATTTTTCTAATAAGATAGCATAATTTTCTTCAATTTCTTTCCACCGTTCATAACTCTCCTGAATTTTTCTAATACTATCCTGGTTTAAGCCATAGATTTTTAAGTTACTTATAAAATTAGCATCAAGTAGGTTATTAAGGTCAGATACCTCATCTATAATTTTCTTTATTCTTACATTACCAAGTGTTGGCACTTCAGTTAGAAAATACAAAATTTTATTACGTTCAATTCTATCCACAAAAAAACTAATTTTACTTATCAAAAATAACAATTAATTTTATCAAATAACATTTATTTAAACATTCCTGAATTTTTTATAAGAATATTACTTTAGTTGACTTACAAATGATACGAATTTTTTGTCAAGTTCTTCAATTGTTGAGCCAGTAATCTTTACAAGAGTACTTTCACCGGTTTTATCATATTCATAATTATCACGAAAAGACTTATAAAAGAGCTTTAATAAATTTCGCTCCTGAAGATAATAACACAAATACCGTGCCTGTGCATAGTTAAACGAACTCCTCTGTTCATAAAACATATCATCATCAAGTTTAACAAGACGCTTCAATGGTAAATAATTATTGTTTTGTATTGCATCCTTTAACTCTGTTAGTCTCCAATTAACATATCCCTTCAGATTTCCATTTTCAATACCGCATTGCTCATACAGAGAACCAAGTCCTTCATTAAACCAAGCAGGTATATCAGGGAAATCATACCTGACAAGTGAATGAGTCATTTCGTGAACAAGTGTTCCGAGACCAGTCCCGACGTTCATAAGCATTGTTCTCAACGAAGTTTTATAATACCCAAACTTGCTGACATCTTTATCTGAAAAGAGTTTATCTGCCCAATAACGATAAGATTGGTCATCTTTAAAGAGGAAAACTGTAATCAACTCATCTGGTTCAGACTCAAAAAAGTCATTATAAAAACTTTTATAAACAGTTTTCATAGTTCGTTCCACTATCTCAGATGTCATATTTTGTTCAAGATTACTCACAACAAGAAAGCACTTATAAACTACATAATTAAAATCATCATTTAGTTTTTCCTTGAGTGAAATTATTGCAGAATCATAATTTAATTTTACACTATCAGAAACTGATGCAACTGAAATATCCAGTGTAAAAACATAAAATATTAAGAATGAAAAAACCTTAAGTAAAAATTTTAGACTTTTCACAACAAAACTTTTGACTAAAAAAAAAGTCCCAAAATAACCTTTTGGGACTTTTTAAATTTTAAAAAAAATCTTTTACTCAATCGGAGTAGAAAGAATACGTTTTGCTTTAAGAAAAACTCTCGAATAAAAATCACTGTTCAATGATGCAATTGCTACTCCAGTTCTTGAACCTGAATGAGCAAAGTAACCATCACCAAGATAAATACCCACATGGCTAACTCTGCCTCGATTCATTGTATCAAAAAAGAGTAAATCACCAAATTTCAAATTTGCCGGGTCAACATCTTCACCAACATTCGCCTGTTCATAAGAGGTACGGGGTAAAATTATACCCAGTGCCTGATACATAACAGTTTGTACAAAACCTGAACAATCAAGACCATTTCTTGATGTTCCACCCCAAACATAAGGTGTGTTGAGAAGCTCGATGATTTTGTACATCAAAGCATCTCTTTGCGGACTTGAAACTAAATCTGAAGCAACAATACTGGTAATTGAACTTGAAATGGACTCTAAACTTACTTTACTAAGATTTGTCTTTTGTTCAAAGGTGTTAGTGGCTACAACTTCACTTTGTGTTTTGTAGGCGCTAACATCTTTTTTCTGTAAATTAAATTTAGAATCCCTCTGGGTTAGTTCCTGACTACCAGTACAACCTGCTATTGTTAACGCTACCATTAGTGGCAGTATTAACAACAACAAAGCAGAATTTTTTAACTGCATTTTAACTAACTCCCTTTAGGATTAAGAAAAAACAGGATTTAAAAGAACGAACTATATTACTTAACTTTTAAAAAATAGTAACAATTTATTTAAAATGCAAGACCTAAAATAATATTTTTCATATTTTTGATTTTTTAGTGATAAAGACCTGCATTTACAAATGCAATATTCTACAAAAAGATGAACACCAACAAAGTAGATTTTTTATTACCAGAAAGAATTTACATAAGTTAAATTATAAATCATTAAAAAATAGGAATTTTATTTATAAAAAAAACAGAACCTTTGCATTTCAATTCAAATTTATTATTTGTAAAATTGAAGTTAAATTTAATCTTGATGAAAGTCTATCATAGTATAAAAGATGTAATCGGCAATACACCAATTGTAAAGCTCAATTTTCTCACCAGAGGATTGAAAGCAAACATTTTTGTAAAGCTTGAATATTTGAACCCGGGTGGAAGTGTTAAAGACAGAATTGCTCTTTATATGATTGAAAAAGCTGAACGTGAAGGTAAAATTAAACCCGGAGATACTATCCTTGAAAACTCTTCTGGGAATACAGCAACAGGTCTTGCAATAATATGTAATCAGAAAGGTTATAAATTAAAACTCGTCCTGAGAGATACTATCAGTAAAGAAAAACTACGAATGCTCGAAATTCTTGGTGCTGAAATAATTTTTGTTGATGCATCACTTCCTCCAGAAAATCCTCGCTCTTATAACAAATATGCTGAGAATCTTGCTAAGGAAGATAAATCCCTTTTCTATCTTGACCAACACAATAATCTTGATAATAATGAAGCACATTATAAAACTACAGGACCCGAGATATGGGAGCAAATGGAAGGAAAAATTGATTTTCTAATTGGTGGTGTTGGAACTGGTGGTACTATAACAGGTGCCGGGAAATATTTAAAAGAAAAAAATCCACAAATAAAAATTATTGGAATTGACCCTTATGGGTCTATCTTTTACAATTGGTTTAAAGAAAGAAAACTTATAAAACCATACCCATATAAGATTGAAGGTATCGGCGATGAGTTTCTAATAAAAACTGCACAACTTGATGTTCTCGATGATATGTATCAGGTGAGTGATTTAGATGCTATAAATTGGGCAAAACATCTTGCACGCGAAGAAGGAATTATTGCTGGAGGTTCTACAGGTGCTAATATCTGGGGAGCTTTAAAACTTGCTCGTGAAGTTGATGATTATGTAAATATTGTCACTTTTGCCTATGACTCAGGTTATAAATATGTATCCACAATCTTCAATGATGAATGGATTGAAAAAAACATTTCTAATTAAAGATTAATTTGCTTCTTTTCTTTAATTATACTCTCAGACTGACATTATATAATTTCTGCATTATAAAACTACATTTGTAATAAAACTAATTACTATTACAGTACCTTTAGGTACTAAATATTTATAGATAAAAAGGAGAAACTGAAATAAGAAATTAATATAGTCTCATAGGGTCAAGATATTTATAGAAAAAGAAGTTGATTTATGTTACTATAAATATTATATCCCTAAGGGATTAAAGAGATTTAATTTTTTTTAGTTTCTTTTTAATATAAGAGTTTATAGTAAAAATATTTATGAATAAATGATTTTAGTATAATTACATCTTCACAGGTCTTATCTAACAGTTAATTTATTTTAGTAAAAAATAATTGTATAAATAAAACAGTTTCTCTGAAGAACAATTACTTAATCAAAACCATCCGTTTTGTATCAATAAAACTATTTGTTTTTAACCTGTAAAAGTAAACACCTGATGGTAGATCAGTTCCATCGAACTTAACTTCATATTTACCGTTACCCAATTCACCCTTAAATAACGTCTTCACTTCCCTGCCTTGTACATCATAAATTTTTAACATCACAAAATCTTTGTTAGAATTATTATACCTGCTTATACTGAACCTTATCGTTGTTATAGGATTAAACGGATTTGGGAAATTTTGCTCCAGTAGATACTTATCTAATATTTTATTTCCAAGCTGTATGATATTATTAATAACCATAATCATACGTTTTCCCCAAAGATTAGATAAACTTGAACTATCTTTATTATATACCGCCCAGAAAACAACTTGATTTGTTGAATAGTATATATGACGATTCATAGTTAAAACTGGGTGTTTTGAAGTATCACAAATTACATTACTATCTGCTGGTGAAAAACTTATCATTAGCTTCAATGTATCATTTTTCCTCTTAAAATAAGCACCAGCAGAAAAAGGAACATAATCAGTTATAATTCCAAAAAAAGAATTTTTAAATTGTGTATAATCAAAACCGGGATTTGATGTAAACAAAGGTTCTTGATATTTTGACCATCCAAAAACAGTTGCAAAAATATTCCAATAGCCTTGACGATTAGATGAAAAAGCAACTCCCCATCCATACTCAAAGCAATCATTCGTAAAAGAATTAAATTTGTTATCCCCTATCCAGGCAATTGTATCTGGAATACTCCAGTTAGGTAATCCAAGAAACTTTCTATAATAAATTGCACGTTTGCTATCAGGCTTTTGCAAATGGTACACAACACGTGGGTTAGAAATACCATAACTTGCAATATATGGCTCGTTACAATAGGCACTTTCATTTGCAGTAAGATTTGTATCATATTGTACAGCAAAACTTGCGAAATTATAAGTACGAAACATTATATCACCGTTTTTTTCAAATACCACATAACAAATAGAATCATTTGCGAGCGATACTGATGGGTGAAACTTGTTTCCATTACTTGTATCAATTGCAAAAATTGGTCCCCACATAAAATTTCTATATGCTCTACCAAAAATATCCCACTGCCCTCGCTGGTTGCTTTCCCAGAGAACAACTATTGATGTGTTTGTGTAGTAAGGAGTAGGACATCGATATGTCAATGCCGGATTTCTTTTTAAAGAAGTATTACTTGTTAAATAAACAACCGAATCAAGAACACCTAACGGTCCTATTTTTAAAACACATATTTGTGAGTAAGAACCAATATATCTCTCAAATGCTATCATTTCATATAGATATGTATATGGACTTGACAAAGTACATTCGTATGAAAAGGTAGGATTTCTATCAATATATCCCTGAGTTAAACGAATAGGTGGATAAATTGTTCCAAACTGAGAAAAAGAATTTGAAATGAAAATTAAAAAAACATTTAAAAGTAGGTAAAATTTAAATAACTTCATAATACCCCCTATTTTTTTAATAAAATAATATAACACTTATTTCAGAATATGTCAAGTATTATTTATAACCCATAAGTTCATTCTTTCTTATAAATCCTATTAAAAAATTTAAATCAAAAAGTGATTATAAATGAAATTAAAAAAATAATTCAATCAACACACGCACATTGCGTGTGACAAAAATCAAGAATATTGAATTCGATAATAACAAAAATGACGATACTTTTTATCTCCAAATCCACAACCTAATACAACTTTGACTAAATCTAACACCTTTATTACTCCTTGATAACGTTGTGACCAACTTGCATTGTTCATTAATAATGCTGTAATTTCTTTATGTTGTTCAATAAATTTCTGACCTGGATTATATAGAATGGTTAACATCTTAAGAGTTAAATATTCAAACACTTCAATAGAAGCAAATGAAATATTATCATCTGCATTTGGTATATCAGCTGGATCTTTTTTTATTTTTTAACTCATTTAATTTAATTTTTCAAATTTCTCTTTGTCTTGTTCGAACCGAACTTTGATCCGATCTAAATCAAATATTGATTGGAATAAAGGAAGAACAAATATCAATTCCTCTTTCTCTCGAAGAACAATTACTTCTCCTTTTTCTTGATCTATTGTGGCTAATTCTGGGGGCTGGATCCTGAACTCGTAGTATTGTCCCTTGGATAATCTTACTTTTACCCCATTGGCAGTAAATACTTCTACCTCGTCAATGGGTGTAGCAAATAGTTTTATCATATTGTTTCCTTCTTTGTGAGTTTTATAAAATACTAAACTCTTTTAATCTTAACAATTACAATTTGTAACTGCTAATGGATTCCAGTCCCAACGTCTCTTGCCAGGTTTACTCCAGTGAAAACCCTGATACTTTTAGGGTTACACGGAGGGATCTTGTATCTACATCTTTTCAATCAACGCACACAAAAATGTCTATACTTTTTATTATACAATAATCGATAATAGTATTTCTTGACCAAATGAAGAGAACAACAAGGATGATGATCCTTTTATCGATTACCTTGCGGATAGTTTACTTTACTAAAAGGATTTAAATAGGTTTGGAATAAATTCGATTCTTAAAACTAAATTAATTAATGTAATGAAGACAATACTATTAATTTTACACTAAATTACTTATTACTAATCGTGATACTAAATATTGCAGATAATGAATCAATAAATTTTTATATATTTAAACTTAAATAATAAATGAAAAAGAATCAATGATGAATAACTTATTTATCTTAATTTTATTTGTTATCTTTTTATCAAGTTGCAATAAAGACAATCTTGTTAATCCTAATGAAACTCAAAATATTATTTATAAATAAACTTATGAGTTCAATTGATACAGAAAAAAGAATGAAGAAGATTATCCGAAATAGTTTCTTTTTTGCTTTAGGCTTTATCATATTTGTAATAATTTTTTTTATTATAATTTACAAATATTACATAAGATAAAGAGATCTTGCTATTAAACTTCGAAGATACCTAAATCAGAACAAAGAGACTACCATAAACTCTACAGAGAGGAATTTAAATTTTCTAACGGCGAAATTAGAAAAAATAAGTCTCCGATCAAAAAAATTATAACTATTAAAGACACTACGGACTTTTTAATAATTGAATCATTATCTTTTCAATCCACGCACGCACATGGCGTGCGACATTTTCGCACATCTCTTATCTTTTTCCATCTCAAGTTTCAATCCACGCACGTACATGGCGTGCGACAACTCCTTCGGGTTGGTTTGAAACATTATTAATAGTTTCAATCCACGCACGCACATGGCGTGCGACGTAGTAGTACCAGTTGACTTACCTTTTTCATAAAGTTTCAATCCACGCACGCACATGGCGTGCGACTAGGTGCAAAT
>Ga0123519_10001586_pt1 | contig 38999 bp, 40 predicted proteins | sample YelNatPaOPRAMG02_FD_87396 | JGI IMG/M metagenome (GOLD analysis project Ga0123519, IMG submission 87396) | Hot spring microbial communities from Yellowstone National Park - Yellowstone National Park OP-RAMG-02 (version 2) | ecosystem: Environmental > Aquatic > Thermal springs > Hot (42-90C) ...
GAGAGGAATTCAGAGAAAGGTCGTGAGGGTTTCGAATAGGCGCGCCATGTGTATGTTTGAGTATGTCTACTTTGCAAGGCCAGACTCGGTTATAAATGGTGTTTGTGTGTATGATGCAAGATTCAGGCTTGGCAGGAATTTGGCGAGGACTTGGCCTAGAAAGGCTGACATGGTCATACCAGTTCCAGATTCGGGAAGAACAGCCGCATCTGGCTACGCCCAAGAGCTTGGATTGCCTTTGGTCGAAGGCCTAATGAAGAACAGGTATGTCTGGAGAACATTCATAATGCCTGGTCAGGAGGCCAGGGATCTATCTGTCAGGCTCAAGCTCAATCCAGTCAAGTCAGTTATCAAGGGCAAGGAAGTAGTGCTTATAGACGATACGATCGTTCGAGGAACAACTATGAGGCGAATTGTTAGATTGCTTAGGAGCGGAGGAGCAAGGAGGATCCATGTCGGTATAAGCTGCCCACCTGTGGTATCGAGCTGCTACATGGGAATCGATTTTCCAACCAGAAGGGAGCTGATAGCATCCAGAAAAAACGTTGAGGAGATTAGGAGGTACATAAGGGCTGACAGCCTTGCATACCAAACCCTTGAAGGGCTTGTCGAAGGAATAGGTATAGCAAAATCTGAACTTTGTCTTGCCTGCCTGACGAAGGAATACCCTCTTGAAAAAACTGCAAACTTTGCATTGTTGGAAAGGGAACTTGGGACCAAGAGATGAGCTCCTAGACTAAAGCCTGTAACCGAAGGGCATCAGTTGGCCATCAACGTAGATGTTGCCTTTCTGGTCTATTGCGTACCTTCCTTCCGAAACCATCCTCAATGTCAGGGGGTAGATGATCCAGTCGCCTTTCTCTTTCAACCTTTCTTGGTGAGCCCGAACGATCTCTTCGAGCACCGATTTGTTCTCTTGGCTTGCAAGTGCTTGCAGACTTATCCCTAAAGGCAGCACAACTTCAACTGGCTTCGACCTCATTAGAATTTCCCCATGGTCAACCTCCTCTCGGACGATGTGCGTGCTCGAGTATAGCCATTTAGAGCCCGCGAGTATAGCATCCCTGACAGCATGGGTGCCGACGAACTTCCTCTTGCCAGACTCGTCCCTCACTGAGAGATCGGCAGGGTGCACGTTGAATATCCTGTCACCAAACCTATCGAGAATTGGATGCGTTACAATGCTCATGTAGCCGCAGAGGGCTGCTGCATGCAGGTCGTACTTCTCGAGATAATCGACCGTTGCTCGGTCGTATTCTGGCCTAAGTGAAAGGTCCTTCTTATTGTCATGCCCCCTTTCCCTATAGAACTCCATTATGTCACTGCAAACGTAAGGAAGGGAGAACCTCTCGGCCAGTGCTTTGGCATTGCTTTGCTTGTTGTCTGTAAATATGACGACAACTTCGAATGGAGACTGCCCAAGTTCTTCCTCAAGCCTCCTTTGGTATTCAACTATCTTGGTAACGTTTGTTCCGGACCCTGACATCATGCAAACTACTCGCATTTTGCCGAACTCTCTTGGATCGAATATAGGTCTTGGAATCACGCGCTACCTTCCCCTGAGAGCCTTCATGTGCATTATGCTTTTCTCTATATGCTGTTCGCTTGCAATGTCCCACCTATTCCAAAGAGGCCCATCGATAGCTTTGATACCATCGAGCGAGATCTCCCTTGCATTATTTATGTCATCGGCTGCGCCAAAGACCGCTACGGTTCTTGATCCAAGTGCATAGCACTGACCATCCCTCAGCTCAACAGAGCCTGGATACACTCTGATCCTGCCTCCATACTTCTTACTCAGATCTTCAGCTTTTTCAAAGCTAACAAGATTGTTACCCCCATAATCTTTCATGTATCCACCATAAGTCATCGGAACTTTGTAAGTTACGACGCTTGCCAGCTTCTCAAACTCTATGCTCTTTAACCTCCCTTCAATAATCTTCAGACAAACTTCCACGAAATCATCCTTCAAGATTGGTAATAGATTAATTATCTCAGGATCGCCTGGCCTGCTGTTCCTTTCAAGAACCTTCATCCCCTTGCCCGTATGCATTATAGCATCATAGCAAGGTATGCCCCTTAGCTCTGGATTACTGCCCCGTCCCTTAAGTTTCTCGAATATCGTTCTTTCAACTTGAAGTTCCTCTTCCCGTTCATCATCGGTCATGAATGGAAGTAATTCACCAACGCCCTTGTATGAACCCATACCCCCAGTGTTAGGACCTTTATCGCCATCGAAGGCCCTCTTGTAATCTCTCGTTTCTGGTAAAGGCACGATGTGCCTTCCATCACAGAAAGCCTGAAAGCTGGACTCCTCGCCCTCTATCTTCTCCTCTACTATCACGGTGCCCCTCTCGAAGTTAGACATGAAGTGCTCGAAGAGAGACTCCCTTGTTGCAAAGTGATCCCCCCATACGCCCACACCCTTTCCAGCAACTGGGCTGTCGGGCTTAACGACAACATTGTTGTCAAGCTCATCGAGCCACGACCACAAGTCATCTTTCAGCTTAGAATATGAGCTGGAATATTCCTTCGGATCGAAAATTCTGAATCTTGGATTGAGCTTAGGAGCTATAGTTTCGAAAAGGCGACGCTGAGCCACCTTGCTTGCTTCTATTGCGAACCTTTTGGTGGGGCAGATCATCGGTATGCCCGTTTCTTCCTCAATTAAATCCCTCACGCCGTCAATTATGGGCTTCTCAGGCCCTACTATTCCAAAGTCGATCTCGTCCTTAAAGTTGGCTGCGAATTTGCAAATCGCCTGCACGTTCAGGTCTGGAATGACAGCATGTTGCTTTGCATGCCTAGTGTTGAAGGGATTTCTCTGCTTATCAGCAACATATATGTCAACAGCATATTTCTCACTGCGAGATAAAGCATCGACCATTGCCACACCCCTTGATCCGTAGCACACTACCAGCACACCGATTTTCTCCAACGGATACCACATCCCCTATAAGAGAGGGGGCCTTATAGACTTTGACTCAGTCATCTTCACGTTGTATATTGGGTTATCTGTTAGAGTTGATATCAAATATCAAGAGAAAAGAGAATGTAAAGATTGAAAATGTCAACCCAGAATGCGAGTATGTCCCGAAATTTAACAGATGCTGATAGAGTACGAGCCATGAGCTGGAAGTTAACGCCTCATAGGATTTACCTAAGAGTTAACAGAGTTAAAGCTCTTTAATAGCTACGGCCCCATTTGGAATGATGTTAGCACTAGAGCTTTCTTCACAATATTCTATAAAATTGATGCTGATAGATCCTGTCGGAAAGATATCCAAATCATCATTCTGCAATATTTTCTTCTCAAGCAACTTCAAAGAATGCTCTGCGGTCCTTCTCTACCTCCTATTCTATCGGACGTTCCTTTAGGAGGGTATAGCTACAAATATGTACTAGCTTTCCCTGAGAGTAATTGGGCATATTCAGGACCTTTTTGTGGAACAGGAGTATTATGATCTGGGCGAGAAAGGCTACTGCAGTATTGGATACCTCACTTTCTTTCAGGAGGGGCCAACGTTGCAGAAACAAAACTCCATTGCAAGTGGGCCTATTCAGAACGGAATTTAAGCACCCATACATTAAAAGAGGCTTTATTTTAGTCTAGACGAGACCAATATCTGCTATTTCTGGCTTTTTTCAATCCCATACCACCAAGGAGTATTAGAAAAGGAAGGCAAGAAGTTAAAATGGCTAAGACATGATCCGTTGAGGCGGTTGCGATGAAGGTTTCTGTGATTATTGGAAGCAGATCTGACATGCCTGCAGCGGATGATGCGGTAGAGGTTTTGAAAGATTTTGGAATCGAGTATGAGGTCAAAGTTCTCTCCGCCCATAGAAATCCCGAAGCTTTAGACGAATACGTGAAAGGCCAAGAAGCCGATGTTTTCATAACTATAGCTGGCTTATCTGCAGCGCTTCCAGGTTATGTCGCTTCAAGAACAACGAAGCCCGTGATAGGCGTCCCCAGAGAAGTAAAGCTTAAGGGCTTAGACTCCCTACTCTCGATAGTACAAATGCCCCCTGGAGTGCCTGTTGCGTGTGTTGGTATCGATAATGCCAAGAATGCGGCACTTTTGGCGGTTGAGATTCTTGCGGTGAGGGAAGAGAGTCTCAAAAAATTGTTAGAAGGGTATAGGAGAAAGATGAGGGAGCAACAGAACTAGAACCTTCCCTTGACTCAACGACTGTCGAATCAGGCAAGACCCTGCCATTGCAGTTCATCTTTAGCCCACCTAGAAGCTACCAGCTGCAAAAGCTCTTTCGTTTAAAATTAAACCAGGATTCGGCTACTATGATGTCGCCAATAGTTCCTCATATAGGCACTCCAACTTGTAAGCAATTGAGGACCAGCTGAAATTATTCTCCACAGACCTCCTCGCCCTTTCGGCAAGTTCCAAGGCGAAACAATGCTCATTCAAGATCCTCAGTACACAATCCGCAAGGTCCCGTTCATCTCCTTTCTTGAAGAGCAAGCCGGTGACCTCATCTTCAATGACCTCGGGCACTCCCCCGACATTCGAAGCCACCACTGGCTTTCTGGATGCCATTGCCTCGAGGAGTGTTATCCCAAAGGACTCGCAATAGAGGGATGGCATCACGAAGACTCGGCTCAGTCTGTACAAGTCAGGGAGCTTCTCGTCCGGTACAAATCCCAAAAGCGTAACATGGTCTTCAAGATCAAGGCTCTTGATGAGTAACTTGATGAAATTCTCCATGATTCCTTCGCCGGCGATGAGGAGTTGGGCATCTGGTAATTCTCTTAGGATTAGTGGCATGGCCTTGACCAAGATGTGTATACCCTTTCGATAGACTAGACGGCCGACATAGAGGATTATGTGTTCACCGCTGACCTCGTTCGTGGTCTCATTAGCAATGCACGATTTCGAACCAAAACGATCCGGGTCTGTTCCGTTCGGAACCACGACGATCCTCCTTCGCTTGGTGAAGTGACCTATGAAATCGGCAGCTATTTGGCTGACGGCCGTGATCGAATTCGCATTGTTGATGTAACTCCTGAGAGGATATAATACGTAGCTCATGGGAGCCCATAGGGACTTTTGGTCAGGTGCCAGAAATATTGTATGATTCGTCAGTACAGCAGGTATGCCAATCTTCTTAGCGGCGCTAATGGACAGCAATGATGTTGGCGTGAATGCATGATGGGCGTGGACTATGTCGAACTTCCCCTGCTCAAGGGCCTCCCTGATGTTGGCTATTTTCGGCGGGACAAGAATTACGGGAATTGGAATCGATGGCTTCAAGTAGATGACCTTTTCAGTGATAGAATACCGTTTATTGCTCTTATTGAATTTCGTCAAGATTACGACCTCATGGTGCCGTCTCTCGAGTTCCGATGCCAAACCTGCGATATGAGACGAAATGCCCCCGATCCGAGGGTAGAAGTAATCGGTGCATAGCGCGATCTTCAAGGCATCATACTCCTCCCAAGAAGAATTGGGGCAGATTAGGTGCCGAACCCAAGATGTATACTGCGCAGGTGCAGAGGTCCGTAATTCGCAGGTAACGATCAGATCTAAGCAGAAGCTTTTGAGCTGCAACCAGGATTCCAAGGGCAGCGACGAAATATCCATAGCCAACGTAGAATGAAATCATCACTAAGAATGCCCAATGGATCAGCAAAAGGACATGAAGGAGCCTTATCGCGTTTGCGTAACCAATCCAACACACCGTCGTTTTCGTCTTCGAGATGAAGTCTGCTTGAAAATCGTCGAGGTGATTGCGAAGTTCCAGCATGATCGAGTAGATGAATATAGATGCTCCAAAGATCATGGTCTGGGAACTCGGAATCCTGGCGACTGATACGCCGTAGAGGTAGAGAAGGGTCCCAAAGAACAGGCCATGGGATATGAGGTCCACCAAGGGGATGGACTTAAACCTCAGCGGCGGGGCCGAGTAAGCGCCACCCAAGAAGACGAGCATCGAGTAGAGAATGAAGCTGATGACACCAAACCATGAATATGCTAGCGCGATGCCAATGAAGGCCAGCGAAAGGGACTGGGCCAACCCCTCCCTGAAGCTGACTAATCCCATGGCGATTGGATTCTTCTTCAGTTTCAGATCTTGATGGATATCACAACTTACGTCGAAGCAATTGTTTATGGAGAATGTGAAGGCGAGGTACAGAATTATGGTGATGGTGAACTTAAGGGCATCGTGGATGAAATAGCTAAGGGGGCAGACTCCAATTCTCCCCCCGAATCCTAAGAAAGCGATTCCGAAGTAGGCCCTCCAGTCCTTGATTCTAATATTATCGAGGTAATAGGGGAGGTTGCGTTGGAAGATGTGCGCGAGGGCTGTTTTTGGGGCGTTCATGGTCCCTACATCCTTTCTTCATAATCTCAATGCATTGCCTTTCCTAGAATTCAGTTAGCGCCTCGTTTATCTCTTGAAATCCCTCTCGTCCGATATCCACACAAACTTTTTGGTAGTTCTTCAAGAGCCATATCCGCGCAAGATGTCCATAATCTTTTCCTTCGTGATTTCTTTTGTTCGCTATGATTGTTGCATTGTGGTTCAATGCCCAATTTACTCCAAATAAAAAGCCTCGACCTGATTGGATAGCCATAAACCATTGCATAGGCTCAATCAGCTTCGTGAATTTGATCTGCCTTCTCTACATCGAATCCGAGCCTTCGTCCCCATCGTTTCATATTCCAAAGGGCAGCCCTGAGGCCTAGCCCGCCCAGACCTCGCAACATCAGACACAATCCTAGGTTGTATTTCGAAAACCAGGGGAACCTTTCAAGCTCGAGGAGCGTGTGCTTCCATGCCCTATAAATGACACACCATGAAGCTTCATTGATCTGTTTATCGATATCGAAAAATTCCTTTCCCCTCAACACTCCAACCGGAACGAAGGCAAGAGGAGCGATGACGAAGTGAGCTCTTTCCCCGACCTTTTCGGGTAGTTTCCTTTCGAGAGCGTCTATCAACCTCAGTGTTTCCCATGCATCGTCCATCGTTTCATCAGGCAGCCCTACGATTAGCGTGTAGGCTGGGAACCAGTAGTTTTCATTGAATATTCTAGTACCCTCGATTACGACATCGAACCACTCATCCGGTGTGAAGGGCTTCGCTTTAAGGGGCATGTATCTCCTGATTATCTCTTTTGAACCCGTTTCCAAGCCTGGCTGGATGCCAATGATATTGTTGGGGCCGCTCTTGATCATCTTTGAGATGTCTGCAACCATTTCCGGATCTGCCACTGCTGGAGCTATGCTTGCGTGTGTCAGATAGGTATGCAGCACACCCCTTGTGCTTGCAATTTTTTGAAATAGTTCATTCAGAGCTTCTCTATTTGGAATAAAGTTCTTTCGGTCTTCAAGCTTATATAGGAAGACATCTTCACTCAGAACCCATATGCTTCTTGCCCCTCCATCCGCATTTACTATCGTTTCAGCAATTATCCTGTCGATCGGCATGTGTCTGGCAAAGCGCAGGTTTGGCTCGCAGAACCGGCAGCCCCTTCCGCACCCTCTTGTCACTTCTACCATGCCATGCATGCTTGGTGCCACGATAGGCGGTATTTCGTCCACTTCTGGATATGAACGGATCTCAATAACATCTGGCGGATTTCCTTCAAGAATTTCTCTGAATAGCTCGTGTGCAACATGCTCTGTTTCACCGATAACCACGTGGTCGATCCCAAGTTCGCTTATCCTGCTCCTTCGATATGCGAACTGCCAGCTTCCAGCGCCCCCTACAAGCAACTTGAAGTCAAAACCTCTGTTCTTTCTTGTAATAACGATCCGCTTCACAAGGTCTATGAACATACTTTCGGAGTATGATGCAAGCTTTCCAGCACCTGTAAACATGGCACTCACAGGACCTAGGCTGAATGGATCCATTGTACTTACGCACACTATGCGTGTTTCTGGACCTAGGAAGTTTTCAACATGGTCAGGATGGACTACGACAACATCTTCTCTTTCAAACTCCCGAAGCAGTGCTGCCTCTAACTTCCTTAGGCCATAGGGTGCGCGTATGGCGACCCCATTGTTGTGTGGAAATTGTGGAGCGAAGAAGTCGAATATCCATTGTGGGACCTTCTCGACAGGGGTGCAGGCGAAGAAGTCTGCCAAGGGCACATTTCTGTACTCACTCATCAGTGTTCGGTCTGCTGTAAGTATTATCTTGGGAGACATGTGGTTTCGCCATTAATGCGGTAGAACTTGCACCAATTCTTCCAAGCACAGGTCCTTGTGCTTCTTCATCAATGTCAGTAGAGTATCGATGAAGACCCTGGCCTTCCTATATTCAATAAGGATCTTCTCTGCATTTGATCTCTGCTCTTCATCTTTAACCTCATGAATCTTCTCCGAAAGTATACCCAAGGCGGGAGTTACTTCGACCTCGACGAATCTTTTTAGGAAACTCTCCAGCGCATCCACGAACGACATTACTGCAACATAGAGTCTCTTCCTTCCTTGCCTTCCAATGGATGTGACAAATCCCATCTCCTCGAGACGGGAGAGGCTTGAGCTAACCAGCCCAATGCTATATCCCGATGATTCGGCAAGTTGCTCCTGTGTCATTGCGTGGCCGGCAAGTAGCAAAGCCCCCCAGACCCGCCCGACACTCTCTCCCAAACCCCATCTATTCGTAGCCTTGCCAAGCCTGTGGATGAACTCGGTCGTTGCCATTTTTCGTCACCATTATTTTTAGAAATTTCTGAAAATTCAGAACCTTATAAATTTTTCTTACTAGACTGCTCTGTTCTGTCAGGATATCTGAGACTGCCAATAGACCTCTATTAGAGCCCTTTAACCCAAGCTCTGGTGGATCCTAGCTACGAAAATTTCTTCGGTCTGCCAAAATAGAAGTATCTAGACAAAACGCTTGGAAAATATTGTTCGTAAGTCAAATATAGATTGTGCCAGATGGGCTACTCAGGGCTCCGACAATTAAGCGAACGGTCCTAAAAGACATTTTGGTTGTTAATCTATTGAAGCGAAGCGGTGATGACCACTTATACAATACGATCCTTAAGCTCGAAGCAGCTCGGCTTGCTTTTCCTCGATGGCTTGGGAAGATGTGTTATATGTAGACTGCCATAATCAGGAGCTCTTAAGTCGGGGCATCTTCCATTTAACATTATCACAATGGAAAGGAGGTAAAAATAGGCAGATATAGATATGAAATAGAGCCACTTTTAAAGCAAATCATTAATAGAGCTTTAACGGTAAAGAGTTTAGGAAGTTTACTGTCATGAAGGTCAGCCTTTACATAGACGATGAGCTATGGAAATGCTTCCGTGAAGCGGTGCTTAGAACGCGAGGCACCTCTAGGGCGCTTAGCGATCAGGTTGCTGAACTCATCGATGATGCGTTAACACAGGAAGTCGTAGCCAGAGGTCTTAGTATGATCGATAAATCACCGTCAAAAATCCTTTCAGCTGCCGAGATCAAGCCGATCTCACCAAAGGTCAAGACGTCCTCGGAAAAAATCATCAGGAAGATGAGGGATGCTCGTGCGTCGCGTATATATGGACAGTAGCGCGATCACGAAGAGGTATGTAAAGGAAGAAGGAACTGAGACAGCCCAGGAAATTTACTCAATGGCAGAAAATGGAAGTCTGATGTTGATACACTCGATCTGGAACATCGGCGAGGTTCTTGGTGTGCTAGACCAATATCGAAGGCGAGGTTGGCATCATTGTGAATTGGTGGCATCTCTCAGAATCTTTTCTCTATATAGGATAGAACCGATTCAAGCAAGAGCTTACCGTCACCATATGGCTTCAAGCCCTTACTCTGCCAGTCAGGAAGTTGCCATCCATAAAAACATCTTTCTGGATGTGGCATCACTCCCAACACGTTCCCCTGTGGATTGCATATGCCGGCGATGTCCTCGAAGGATCCGTTAGGATTGTATGGGTATTGGCCAAGCGCCCTTTTTCCATTCGGCATTGCATAAGTAAAGACTAGCTGATCATTATCCAAAAGCTTTCTTAACTTCTCCTGCTCTCTCTCTTTATCGAACGTGAACCTTCCTTCGCCATGGGCAACGGGCATTCTGAGAACTGCTCCCTTTTTCAGATATCTAGTCAAAAGGCAAGCTCCTCTATTTTCATACCTCAGGTGAACCCACCTGCACTCGAATCTTGCAGAATCGTTTGTTGCCAGAGATGCTTCTGCAGACTGGCTGAAACCACTGAAGCCCGGAAGAAGGCCCGACTCAACTAGGACCTGGAAGCCATTGCATATGCCAATGATAGGCTTGCCTTCATCGACGAACCTCTTCAGCTCCCCTCCGATTCGCGCCACCATCTCCTTTGCCCAAATTGCGCCTGCCCTTATGTAGTCGCCATGTGCGAATCCTCCTGGGAAAATGAGGGCATCGTAAAAAGAAATAGAGATCGATCCTTTGATGATCTTGTTCATATGCACCACATCGGCTTTGGCGCCAAGCTCTTTGAATGCAAGTTGTGTTTCGGTATCGCAATTCGTTCCCCCAACGCGAGGAATGCAAACCTTAATCTCCGACCTCTTCATTCTGTTTACCCCATTCCCCTCTTCCAGGCGCGCTCCAAATCTTCAGTTGGGATTTCGAACAAGGTGTGGCCTTTCAAGCCCTTTGCGAAAAATGTCCTTTCTTTGACGACTATTCCTATCTTAGAGCATGTCACACCTTTCATAATTTTCTGAAAGTCCTCTATCCGTTTTTTCGAAACCTCAAGAAGTAGCCTGCTATTTGATTCTGAAAAAAGGACATAGTCATCCCTCATGGCATCCGAGACAGGAACCTTTCGCAGATCTATCTCAAGGCCGAACTCGCTCGAAAAAGCCATCTCTGCTGCCGCAACTCCCAATCCACCCTGTGAAATGTCGTGGCAAGCTTTAACACAACCAGAGTCTATGGCAGCCGTAACCGCATTGTACAAGATTCTAGCTGTTGGAGCATGCAACTTCGGAACGCTTTTTCCAAGAAAGCCCTTCAGTCGTAAATACTCTGAACCGCCCAGCTCCTCCGCTGTGGTACCTGCAATATAGATCGGGTCTCCAGGTTGCTTGAGATCGACCGACACGACCTTTCTTATGTCTGGAATTATCCCGATCCCGGTGATGAGGAGGGTTGGCGTTACGGGTCCCGAAGGAGCCTCGTTGTAAAGGCTGTCCTTGCCCGATATGAATGGTGTTTCAAGAGCTTTTGCTACTTCGTAGCATCCTTTTGCTGCCCTGACAAGGCCTCCCAACCTGTCAGGTTTCTCAGGACTTCCCCAAACAAAGTTGTCTAGCAAAGCTATTCTCCTGCCACCAACGGCAACGTTGTTTCTGACGGCCTCGTCTATTCCCGAAGCTGCCATCCAGTAAGGATCTATCTTTCCATACATTGGGTTCATTCCACTTGAGATCACTATTCCTCTCATGGAGTCTGGGAGGGGCTTTAGGACCGCAGCATCATTTGGGCCGCTCTTATCACCTTGAAGTGGTTTGAGGGCGGTCAAACCCTTAACTTCGTGGTCATAAGTCCTTATGACCGCCTCCCTGCTACAGATGTTTGGGGAGGACAAAATGTCTAGGAGTGACTCACCAATGCTAATCGGTTCGTCTATGTCAGGATCGGAAAGATTTGGCTCTACCCATTCAGCCGACCAGCAAGCTTTTGGCGGGCTGAAAAGGAAATCGATGTCCAGATCTGCCACGATGTAGCCTTCGTACCTTACTTTGAGTTTCCCCGTATTGTCAAATTTTCCAATAGCTGATGCTCTGACCTCTTCATCTTCGAAGATGCCCATGACATCGTCCAAGTTCCTTTGAGGGACCGAGAGAAGCATCCTCTCCTGAGATTCGGACACGTAGATCTCCCAAGGTGCCATGCCAGGGTACTTCAGGGGCACCTTTTCGAGATCGATAGTCAAGCCGCACCTAGCCCTATGCGCCATTTCACCTGCAGCGCTTGACAGGCCGCCTCCTCCCAGATCGGTGATCGATGATGCAAGCCCTCTTTCGCCTATTTCCAAGATAGCTCTCTTCAGTTTCTCCTCCTCGATTGGGTTTGGTATCTGGACGGCTGGCCTCGACCTCTCTTCAGAATCCTCCGTCAGTTCAGCTGAAGCGAACGTGACACCATGTATCCCGTCCCTTCCGGTTTCACCTCCTGCTACGATGGCGATGTCGCCTGGCGCGGTGTTACGGGAGAACTTATCAAACCTCAGGATTCCAACGCAACCACAGTAAACTGCAACGTTCCCCACATAGCTTTCATCAAAGAAAATTCCACCATTTACGGTCGGGATGCCCATGTTGTTGCCATATGCTCCAATACCTGAAACTATGCCTGAGAACAGATATTTTGGATGCTTTGTTCCAGGTGGCAACCTGTCATAATCATAATCTAGTGGGCCAAAGCAGAGGACATCTGTGCATGCTATCGGATTCGCCCAAACTCCAAGTATGTCCCTTATCACGCCCCCTACGCCAGTAGCAGCCCCGCCAAATGGCTCGATCGCCGAAGGGTGGTTATGGGTTTCAACTTTTGCAGCTATAGCATATATTCCATTCTCATCAAATCTCACTATTCCAGCATTATCTTCGAAAACGGAAAGGCACCAAGATGGTTTTAGTTCCCTCGTGACAGCAGCGATAAAAGTATTGAATATGCCATCGATCGTACCATCTCTAGTAATGACTCTGCCCTTGAATGTTTTGTGAAAACAATGCTCAGACCATGTTTGGCCAATGGCCTGAAGCTCCACATCTGTTGGATTTCTTCCTTTACTGGCAAAATAGTCCCTGCAGGCTTTCATCTCATTTAGGCTTAAGCCTATCCCGAGATCTCTGCTAATCTGAATGAGCTCTATATCCTTGAGATTTTCCAGTACTATTTCGAAGAGAGAAAATGGTAGATCCGCCCTGGCGTAAAAGGAGCTCATAGGCTGCCCTCGATCTGAATGTCGTATTCGTCCCTCGTTGGGTTGGCCAAAAGCCTTTTGCACATTTCATCTAGTGTTTTTCTTACTGACTCATAGGAATCCGAATTCAAAACGATTCGGTATACCTTGCTAACCTTGACGGACTCCACATCGTATTGTAGTTCCACAAGCGACTTCTTTGTAGCATTTCCCTCCGGGTCTGAATAACCCGGCTTGAGCGAAACTTCAATCCTGGCCCGGTAGCGCATGGACTAACAAGAAATTCAAAATATAAAAGTCTCACTTCAAATTTTGAAAACCTTTGGAGGAGGGTGCTCCTCTCGCAACTAAGGCATGAGTTTGCAAGGAGCGGTTCTGTCTTCCAGTAAAGGTTATAGCTGGTTAGAGGATGGGTCGATACGATGTGTTCATGGCATATGAGAAGATGCTCCAAACTTTGAAGGCACTCAGCGAGTCATTTGGTCCTGCTGGGTTTGAACTTGAAACTGCAAGGATCGTTAAGGAAAACGTCAAACATTATTCTGACGAGATAATGACGGATAAACTCGGTTCAGTCATCTTCAAAAAAACAGGGGTAAGTGAAAGGCCCAAGGTTTTGCTGGCAGGTCACATAGACGAGGTTGGCTTCGTGGTCTCAGGCATAGACAAGGACAGCGGATTCCTGAATTTCAACACAATAGGAGGGTGGTTTGATCAGGTTTTGCTCTCACAGAGGGTTGTGGTAAGGACAAGGAATGGAGACTTGCAAGGCATCATTGCTGCAAAGCCTCCTCACGTGCTACCAGAAGAAGAAGCTAAGCAAGTTGTGAAGAAAGAGAACATGTTCATAGACATAGGAGCAACATCTTTTCAAGAAGCAGTTGATATGGGAGTCAGGATCGGCGATCCCGTCGTGCCGTGGTCTCCGTTCGCCACGATACGTGATGGGAAGGTTGCGATTGGAAAAGGGTTCGATGACAGGATTGGCGCCCTAATAGCGATTGAGGTTTTCAGGAGGCTAAGTGAAGAGAAGATCAAACATCCTAACACGCTTTATGGAGCTGCAACTGTAATGGAAGAGGTTGGGCTCAGAGGTGCAACAACTGTGGCCCATATTGTCGCTCCAGATGTGGCGCTCGTTCTTGAAGTTGACATATCTGGGGACGTGCCAGGCATCAAACCTTACCAAGCACCTGCAAAGATGGGTCTTGGACCTACGATATTGACATTCGATGCATCTATGATCCCAAACCAGAGGCTGAAGGAGTTCATGATCAATTTAGCTGAGGAGAATAAGATACCATACCAGCTTTCGCAGATAGCCAGAGGAGGTACTGATGCTGGAAGGATACATATCGATAGAGCTGGATGCCCTAGCATCGTCCTTGGCGTGCCAACTAGGCACATTCACTCGCATGTAGGCATGATAAGTGTCCAAGACCTTGAGAATGCGATAAAGCTCGTTACAGAAGCTGTTAGGAGATTGGACCACAATACCGTCATGTCTTTCACCAGCATCTGAGCCGGTTCAGTAACTTGTGTCCTGCCCAAAAGGCGACCTTGGAGGGGGGCGCATACGACCTTCATGTCCACTCGGTGTTCTCAGGAGATTCGCTCCTACGACCTGAAACGATAGTGAAGGTTGCGATGAAAAGGGGTCTTGAAGGGATCGCGGTCACCGACCACGAGACCGTTGAGGGTGGCCTCAGGGCCAGGAGGTTAGCTGCTAAGGGATTGTCGATAATAGTTGGATACGAGACGCGGATACAGAAAAGGGACATCATATGCTTGTTTGTGGAGGAGATAACTAGAGCTTCAGATATGGAAGAGTTGCATGAGAGGACCAAAGAGAAAGGTGGAATAACCATTCTGGCCCACCCCTACAGGATGTTCGCACCAACGATCGGAATTGAAAAGGTTGAAGTAGATGCGATAGAAGTCTTCAACTCAAGGCTCTCTTTGGTAAGGAACAGAAAGGGAGAGGAGCTGGCACGTAGGCTTAACAAGCCAAGGGTTGCGGGGAGCGATGCTCATGTGGCATCTGAGATTGGGAGAGCTTACACAGTCCTCGATGGGAACTGCGAACCAAGGGAAGCGATTTTGCTTGGGCTCACGAGACCCTTTGGGAGCCCATCTCCTCTTTGGGTCCGTCCCGCCTCCTTACTAAGCAGAACTGTTGCAGTAACTTCGAGGATCTTCGGGAGAGAATGGCCATGAAGGTTAGGGCACATGTCTATGTGAGCGGAATGGTACAGGGTATCTTTTTCAGATCCTTTACGGCAACGATGGCAAACAGATTGGATGTAAAGGGATGGGTGCGGAACCTCTTAGATGGGAGGGTCGAGGCTTTATTCGAGGGAGAAAAGACAAACGTTGACGAGATGATCAACTACTGCAGGCGGGGACCACCTGGTGCAATAGTGAAGAGTGTTGAAATTATTTGGGAAGATTACAGAGGAGAGTTCAAAGACTTTTCGATAAGGAGAACGGTTTGACCAAATGGCATCTATCTGGAGTACCTTTTCCCAGCCTTTCCAGATTTTTTTCCAGAAACTATCATCTCAGCCTTCAATATGTCGAGAGGCGAATTGACTGTGAAGAATGTGAGCAGGTCCTTGTCAAACTCTGCAAGGACGCTTGAGGAGAGAAACATCTTGTGGCCCAGTTTTTCGATCATCTTGCTGATTTCAGATGCTTTTTCGAGTCTGGAGGCTCTAGCGGCTCTCGCTGCCATCTCCGTTGCATAGACCGCTGGAAAGGGCTTCATCTCGCCCGTTGGCGTGCGAGGAACTACAGCATCCCTTCCCTTGCACAGATCCACCATCATGCTCAGGAGCTCAACGCTAAGAAAAGGTGCATCGCCGGGAAGCAGAATCGTCCTTTTGTAGCTCGACATCATGAAAGCTGTCTCTGCCATCGTCAGCTCCGAGCCTTCGCCTAGGGAATCCACAACTACGCTTAACGGCTCTCCAGGTAAAGTAGGTATCGAATCTCTCAGAAGCCTTGCATCTTCATCGCATGATGCTATTACGTGTGTTTCCCCTGCAATAGAAAAGGCGACATCGACAACCCTGGATATCAAGGGTCTCCCAAGGAAAGGCGACAGGTACTTAATGCCCTGGAAAAGGCATGACTTATCTTTTGGCGCAAGTATTGCAGCCGAGACTTCGTACAATTTGCTCTACCTCCTAGCTTTTTCAATTACCAAACTTGTTATTTCAGAAGATATGTTTCTGCCTGTCACGGATTGCAGAGCCCTGTAATCTGGCTGGCTGTTCACCTCAAGGACATAAATTCCTCTGTTAGATGGCAAAAGGTCGACCCCTGAGTAGTCGCAACCCAGGGCAGCGGATGCCTTCAATGCGGTCTCCTCTATTTCGCCTCCGATCTCAATTGGCGTTGGTTTACCACCGCGGCTTATGTTCGTCCTGAAATTTCCTGATTCCCTCTTCATTGCAGCCACAACATGGTGACCTAGGACAAGAGCCCTGATGTCGAACCCTTCATGACTTATGAACTCCTGGATCAAAGGAACATGACCCTGAAATAACATCTCCTCAAGAGCGAACCTGGCCATCTCGGTGTCTTTGACGTGCACTACGCCCATTCCCCTGGATCCGAATATCGGCTTTAAAACGGCGTCGCCCATCGCTTCAAATGCCTTAATTCCATCCTCGATATTCCTTACTACATATGTAAGGGGCACCAAAATTCCAGATGCTGAAAGGTCGTTCAGCATGCCAAATTTGCTTAGACAGCTGCTTGTTGCTTTTTCAGAGTTCACTAGTACTTGGCCAAGCCTTTCAAGAGAACGGCAGGTCTCCATGATGTGTAGAGTCTCCTCAAGAGAACCCCTACCAAGTATCCTTAGGACAATTGCATTGAAATCTCTGGACAGGTCGTAACCACCGCTAAAAATCTTAGGAACTGGCCCAATTTTTGTTGCCAAGCTCCTTGATGGGATTATGCTTGCTGAATGACCAAGTTTAGTGAATTCTTTTTCCAGGGACCGTGTGCCCCAGCCCAGAGGGTTTCTAGATAGCAAGGCGACCTTCAAGGCCCCAAGCAACCCCAAGAGATAACTGCAGCTGGGTTATAAATTAAAGCCCCAAGGTTCGATGAAGCTTTCCTTATTCCGCCCAGACGGCAGATTCGTCCTTCATTACCTTCTCGAGCTTCTCCTTGAGACGCTTGACCTCCTTCATGTGTCTGTACTTTGAAAGGATGAGCACCCCCACGAAGCTGAAGATGACAGCTATCAGGTATACGATGAAAAACAAGGAATCTCCGAACTGCATCTTGTACAATTTCTTCGCATCGATGCCAAAAAGCGAAGTATATACAGCTTTCGCGTCACGGCTAAATGCCTCGTAAAACGTAACGCAGATATATGTAAAAGGTCTGTCAACTGATATGGTCACAGCGTACGTTCTTGTCGTTACGGAGGTTGGCAAGGAATTCGAAGTCATCAAAAAGCTCAAAAGCATAAAATCTGTTGAGGAGGTTTCAGCTGTATACGGGGAATACGATATTTTTGCAAAATTCGTTGTTAGCGATCTGAAAGAGTTGGACTCGGTCGTTACGGAGATAAGGAAGATACAAAACATAATACGCACTATAACGTTGATATCTTCATAGGCAAAGCTTACGGTTGGGCTAGAGAGAAGGAAGACTGTTTAATATACTGACGTTCAGACCGAGAGTCGAACATTCCTGCAGATCGTTACACCAGATCTTGATTCTCCATAGAGCGATTTTTTATCTGAAATATATTGCCTCACCAGCTTTGCAGCCTCTAAGGCGGTTTTTGCATGCATGAGCTCCTCAGCCAGACCTGGCTCCCCCACACTTACAAGCCATGCAGATATGTGGCCCTCCTTGAGGTGGTATTCAACGCATGCAGGGTCAATTTTGGCCAGCCTCTCCAGCTTTTCCTTGAGCTCCTCAACATTTGATGCCACATCGATCGTTTTGCCGAACCTTTTGAACTCAAAGGACATGCTTCGGCCATCTTCCGGCTCATATTTAAGCTCTTGGAGATGGTGCCAAAATTATTTCGAAGCAAATTATATAACGATGGGAAAGTTTAGAAAAGCATAATGAGCGAATCGTCTTCTGCTGACCTCATCGAACCGAAAGACATGGCGGCACTCGACGAGAACTGCGAATACTTTGGCCTTGGAAGATCAGTCCTTATGGAAAACTCCGGAAATGCGGTCTTCCAAGCTTTGAAGAAGAAAGTAGGATCGATAAAGGACAAAAATGTAGTCGTCGTTGCAGGCACTGGAAATAATGGAGGGGATGGGTTTGTATTCGCAAGGCATGCTTCACGTGAATCGAGAGTTTCCGTCGTTCTTATTGGAAAACCTAGTGAGATTAAGACAGAGGAAGCGAGAACGAACTGGAGGCTCCTTGAGAAGGCTCTTTTTCGGATCAAGCTCCATGCGCTTGAGGACTCCTCAAGTGTCGTATCGGCCAGCAACATTATACTGAATGCTGATATCATAATAGATGCAATATTCGGAACTGGAATACGGGGCCAGATAAGGGGACCGGAGTCTATTGCTATTGACATGATTAACTCCTCCAAAGGGTTAAAAGTTTCTGTAGACGTACCTTCCGGCCTCGACCCCTCAACGGGCGATATACACGACAAGGCTGTCAGGGCTGACATCACCGTTACGTTCCACAAGGCAAAGCCCGGTTTGCTAAAGAGGCCTGACTACGTGGGCGAACTTTTAGTCGTGCCAATAGGGATCGCACCTGACTACGAGCTTTTTGTAGGTCCGGGAGATGTGAGATTGGTCTTGAAACCTAGGATGCCCTATTCCAAGAAGGGAGATTTCGGCAGGCTCCTAGTCGTCGGAGGAAGTTCTGAATATTCAGGAGCCCCTGCACTCTCAGCGTTGGCAGCGCTGCGCACGGGAGTGGATGTAGTCATCGTAGCAGCTCCCAAAACTGTGGCCAACGTGATAAGGGGATTCTCTCCCAACTTAATCGTTAGGTCTTTGGGTGGAGAATACCTCACACATGATGATCTTCCCTCAATCAAGAAGCTCATAGACAAAAGTAACGGACTCGTGGTTGGGCCGGGGTTGGGCCTTGAGGCGGAGACAAAGGAGGCGGTTCTCAAGTTGATCGAGATTGCATCCTGCCCTATCCTCGTTGACGCCGATGCACTGAAGGCGCTTTCGGAAAAGCCTACTTTGCTAATGGGCAAGAGGTCGGTTTTGACACCACATGCTGGGGAGTTTGCCATTCTTACGGGCAGGGAATTGGCTGAACCTTCGAATATCGAAGAGCGTATGGAGCAGGTCAAGGAGGCCTCGAAACGCCTTGGTACAACCATATTGCTAAAGGCGCACGAGGACGTAATCTCGGATGGGGAGCGCCTTAAGGTCAATTTTACGGGAAACCCGGGAATGACCGTCGGTGGAACTGGAGATGTCCTTTCGGGCATCGTGGGAGCATTCCTAGTTTGGGGAGCAGATCCGTTCAGGGCAGCATGCGCTGGAGCCTTCGTTTCTGGAAAAGCAGGAGACTTGGCAAAATTGGAAAAAGGTTATCACATAGTCGCAACAGACGTGGTTGAGAAGGTGCCATCCGTCATAAAGGAAATCGAAAGTACGTAGCTTTAAGAGATTATGGCACGAAACCGCCTATCTTTACGGTTTCCAATGCGCTGATCCAACGTTCGCGGGATGATATCGCGAAGGAGGGTTGTTCAAGCTTGCGGTCCTCGGCCTCGTACACAACTGTTATGACAGGCTTTGCGAGTCTTCCAGGCTCGCCAAGCTTCAGTTCCTTGGCGTTTGTTAGATTTATTATGAAAATGATCTCGGGTCTTCTGTGCCTGACACTACCTACGATCCTCTCGAAAACCAGCTTCTTGTTTGTGAGAACGAGAACCCCTTTTGAAGACTCCAGAACTTTACTGTGCCCACCTATATACTCCGCCTCATCCTCGATCAGGACCTGCTCGTTTCTCTCAAGAACGCGTTTCATGCTGCAACCTCCATTCGTTGGCCAGTTCAAAGGCAATAGAAGAAGATTTAGACCTTTCGGAGAACATCTGGAGCCGGCCACCTGGTATGTTGGCAGGAAGTGAATTTCGGGAAATCAGGGAGGAAGGTTGGGAAACATGAGGATAGCGATATATTCTGAGACATATCTGCCAACTCCAGATGGAGTGGCCCATTTTCTAGGGAGCTACTGCAAGGAACTTTCGAGACTTGGACATGAGCCACATGTTTTTACGACTGGAAAAATTATGGGTAGCAGACGAGAAGAAGAAAGCAATGTTCACAGGTTTAGGTCCATCAAGTTTCCCCTTTACACACAGTACCGAATCGCTCCCGCCCCATTCATTGGAGCTTTGAGAATGGCCAGAAAACTTGACATCGACTTGGTTCACATTCAAACCCCATTCTTTATGGGTACCGCAGGATTTATCTCAGGCAAGGTCCTTGAGGTACCTATCGTTGGAACTTACCACACGAACTTCTTGGAAATGTCTGAGAGCTTGTCGAGCTCGAAGGTTTTCAGAGGCTTCGTCAGATTCGCTTGGAAGTATTCGACTGGCCTCTACAGGAGGTGCCATGTTCTAACAACATCTTCTAGGTCAATTGCTGAGCATTTGCAGCAGAGCATGAGAAGAGAGGTCCTAACTGTGCCACATGGCATAGATATCGAGAGATTCAGCTGCCCAGTGGAAGGAGAGAACGTAAAAAAGGCTTATGGGATTCCCTCCGATTCAGCAATTGTAACTTACCTTGGAAGGTTGACGCGTGATAAGGGGGTACATACGCTTGTTGAGGCATTCGCAGAGGTCAGGAAAAAAAGGAAAGCTTGTCTTGTGATAGCTGGCATTGGTCCGGAAAGGGAGGCATTGGTGAAGAGGTCGATCGAACTGGGAATCGCTGAAGACACAAGGTTCTTGGGCTATGTGGAGGAAAACGAAAAGGTATCTTTGTTGCAGCAATCGGATGTAGTGGTTCTTGTTTCGAAAGCTGACTTGGTCCCGCTTGTCCTGATTGAAGCGATGGCCTGTGGAACGCCAGTGATAGGATCTAGGGCAGGGGGCATACCAAACTTAATCGAAGATGGGAAGACTGGAATCCTGGTTAGGGAGGGGGATCCAAAAGAGTTGTCGAGGAAGATCGTCGAACTGCTTTCTGGATCTGATCTTGAGGAGATGAAAAGGAACGCGATGGAACGTGTTAAGCGCGAATTCTCGATGGAGGCATCTGTCAGATCTTTCTTGGAAATATACAGAAAATTATCCAAAAACTGAAAAGATCAGATCGTGTCAGGTATAAGGTGAAGCAACATGCCCTCGACCGTTATCGGTTTCGACCTTTGGGCTATGGAGTATGCGTCGGAGAGCTTTGAAGCGTGCTCCGCATATATGTCAAGTATAGGATCTCCTTTCTTTACCACATATCCTCGCTTACCATGAAGCAGGACGCCAGCTCCCTTGTCGGTTGGAGCTCCAGCAGCTTTTGCCACCTCGTTTATTGCATTGTTGTCAACCTCGGAGATGTAGCCGTCGCAGGGCGATGGCAAAGAAACAACGTGAGAACCGACGGCTATGTCCTGGGACCTTATACGTGGATCTCCTCCTTGGGCTTCGATGATTTCTTTCATCTTCTTCAACGCTTGCCCGCTGTCCAGTATCCTTTTGGCTACGCTCTGGCCATTTCCACTTGTGGCGACGCCAGACATCTCCAGCAAGACTCCTGCCAAAGCTGTGGACTTTTCCCTGAGGCTTATTGGGCCCTTTCCCTCAAGACACTGCAGTGCCTCCCTAGCCTCTAAAGCAGGTCCTACGGCATGGCCAACAGGTTGGCTGCCATAGGTTATTCCGCATACGACATGTATTCCGACCCTCCTACCGATTTCCATGAAACTGCTTGCCAAAGCCCTGGCATCCTCCGTCTTCTCTACCTTTGATCCTCTGCCGGTCGGGATGTCCAATACGAGGTAGTTTGCTCCAACAGCAACCTTCTTCGCCATGACGCTTGCTATCATCTGGCTTATCGGATCTATACCAAGTGGATGCTCACACCTCCTGATGAAAATGTCGTCGGCCGGAGCGAGTCCAAGCTTGCCGCCCCAAGCTATCGATCCACCAACCTTCGATGCGATGCTCTTGAACTCTGAAGGAGTAAATTCAACATTTGCAAGAACACTCATGGTGTCTGCCGTCCCGCTCGGACTCGTTATCGCCCTGCTTGAGGTCTTTGGAATCAGGAGGCCTGCAGCTGCCACGATAGGAACGATAACGAGGCTAACCTTGTTTCCAGGAACGCCGCCTATCGAGTGCTTGTCGTAGACAGGCCTATCAAATTCGATCTTGCTACCAGTTTCAACTATGCTGTTCGTTAGGTACTCGATCTCCTCCATGCTCATCCCTCTTAGGTGTTGGCTGAGCATAAACCCGCAGATCTCAGCATCGCTCAGAACGCCATCAACTACATCCCTAGTTATCGCCATGATCTCATCCCGCCCGAGCGCATGTCCTTGGATCTTCTTTTTTATATAACCAACAGAGTCTGGAGGGGGACAGTAAGATACTTTGACAGGTCTGCCTGCTGCAACATTTAAAGCCTTGGCACTTTTCCTGTCAAGACCAACCCGGTTCTTCGGAATTGAGGAGCTGATTGCCACGAAGAACGTGCGCGAAATTCCACCATATTCACATTTTACCCTCGAACCTTCTATCACGCCCAGGCTTGAAGCTACATCACCATTCAAAAGGACTGTTGGCAGGCGATCAACGTAATCCAAGAGCTTGGCCTTTAGCAGCAAGACCATATCTCCTTTGCCTCCCAAAGGAACAGAGGTTATTTCAATCTTATCGATCTAAAAGCATCAACATCTCTGGAATTAAAACAGAAGACCAACTGTTATATTTCTGGGAGGGGAGCGTTGTTGTGAAGGAAATTGGGCGATACTGGCGGGCAGACCGGAAGCGAGGAAGAAATTCAGAAACTTGCGCAACTTAAGAAATTTCTAGAGGAAAAGATAGAGGCTTTGAGCAAGGAGATGGAAGGTCTTAGGGCGATGATCCAGATAGTTGACAGGGAACTTGTCGCACGAAGCTTTAGGAGGGGTACGGGCGAGTCGATCTCTCCTGCAGTACGCCCCGCACCCGCTGGAACTTTTACCGCTGCGACGCCTACCGCTCCGGTACCCATGCCAGCCATCGAGGAACGAAAGATGGAGTTAGTTTACAGGGGCAGGTCGGTAGGCAGCGCCTATGTTTCCATAAACAAGGTAAGAATTGTGCCGGACGAAAAGTTCGGGTTAAGGACGACCACATCTCCTTTCGAGTCGTTTCTCCTTAGAAAAGTTCTGGACGAGATTCACGAGACCGATACGGAGAGAGCCGGAAGGGGAGAGATTAGACCGGACCAGATACTTTCGTATGATGTCGTGGAGGAAAATACGTTGCTAAAGGAAATCGTCGTGAACAACTACGGGGATACTGATCGGCTCAACAGGATCCTACGAGCTTCGGCTTGGACATTCATGGTTATGAGTCAAAAGTAAAGTAGGGAAAACTATGCTTTCTGTGATGAAATTATAAGCCTAGTATCCGTTTCAACAATCCCCTTCGTTTCACGAATCTTGAAGACGGTTCTGCTTAGATCCTCTATGTCTGTTGCGCGAACCTTTACAAGCATGTCTATGTCACCCGTCAGCTCAAAGATCTCTTCTACGCCTTCAACATCCAGTATTTCCTTTACCATCTCCCTCGAATAGCCTGGGCCAACTTTCACCATTATGAATGCTTGCATGTTTGTAGGCAACAATCGATTTAGCCTAGTGGAAGATAACCTTTTCGACCAAACCTATAGGCAACCTGAGCATAGGTTAGGTGGATCCTATTTGAACATAGTAATGGCTGGACTGGCAGGTGCTGGAAAAAGCCAGCTGACGCATTCCTTTGGGAAATGGTTGAAGGAAAAACAAGGATTTGAAGTCTGCTACGTTAACCTGGACGCTGGTGCCGAATGGCTACCCTATGAGCCAGATGTGGATGTGAGGAGATTCGTGCGGGTTGACCAGATAATGAAGGACGAATCTCTTGGGATCAATGGTGCCATAATAGCAGCTGCCGACAGGATGGTCCAATATCTAGACAGGATCGTTTCTTGGATTTCTGAACTTGATTCGGAATTTGTGCTTGTCGACTCTCCTGGTCAGTATGAGATATTCGTGTTCAGAGACTCTGGGCCAAAAACCGTTCAGGCCCTGCAGAAAGTTGGGACTACAATCGCCCTGAACATCATAGATGCACAGTTGGCGCTCAGCCCTTCGGCGTTCTTGACAGCACTTGAGCTTGCAACGGCTTCGAGCTTGAGATTAGGAGTGACGACCATAAATGTTGTGAATAAGGCCGATCTGGGAGGAACGGAGAAGATAAAGGCGATTCTCTCAAACCCGAGGCTCATGCGGGAGGCCATAGAGCAGGAAAGGGGAGGGGCGATAACCGATCTAGCTTTAGGTTTGCTTGAACATATTGAGCACGTAATGACAGCCCAAAGACCCCTTTTAGTATCAGCTCTCAGGGGGGAAGGAATCGCTGACCTTTACAAAGCTGTGAATGAAGCTTTGTGCGTGTGTGGTGATCTTACGTAGAAGATTCTGCCAGTTCCTTGAGCGTTTTTCCAATGCTCTTCCAGTGGCTTCCTCTCCAGTAGAGCTTACCGCACTCAGAGCATGCCCAAACCTCACCTACCAGGGGCGGCAGGACCTCTTTCGAGGAGTTGATCTGTCCTCGAGATGCTAAGACAAGGACACCATTGCAGGAGGTGCACCTGCTTCCACACATGGCGGGCGAAAGGCTGTATCGCCTCACGATTTCTCTGAGTTTTTCAAAAAGAGTACCTCCAGACACAAGGAAGGCATCTATCCTTTGTTTAATGGCCCTGTGGTAAAGCTGCTCGTCCGATGTCAGAAGGACTCTTTCAGCGCTTGATGTTAGAATCCGCTCGTCATCCATGTCTCCGAAGTAGAGGGTGTCATAACCCATTATTCTGAGCCACCTTGCAACATCCCCAAGCATTCCATCTGCTACGAATGATGGTCTTGCACCAACTTTTTCATTGTCTTGGGTCATTGCAACCTACCGAAACCTAAAGGCTGCCCCTGCTCAACATTCTTCCAGTGCCTGGTTGGGCGATCGGTTCGCCATCCTGCATGATAAGTTTTCCTCCAACTATTGTGGCCCACGAACCTCCCCTGACCTCCAGGCCATCGAATGGCGAATATTTCGCCTTTGAGAAGAACTTTGACGAATCTATGGTCCATGGACTCTTTAGATCCACGACGGTAAGGTCAGCCGCCTCCCCAACGTCAATGCTACCTCTTCCCCTCAAACCAAATACCCTTGCTGGAGTGGAAGACATTGCTTTGATCAGGGTGGCTAGATCGATCAATCCTTTCTGGACAAGGGACAACATCAATGGAAGCGTGGTTTCCAAACCCGGAATCCCTGGCGGAGGTGTATCGCTCTTTTTTTCCTCGAATGAGTGGGGAGCGTGATCGCTTGCCACAACTCCAATCGAACCTCTCCTCAGGGCTTCAACCAAGCCTCTTATCGTGGAAGTTTCCCTTGCTGGCGGGCTTGTCAGCGCTATCGCTCCTAACTTAATGACAGCCCTAGATGATAGAAACAGGTGGTGCGCAGTCACTTCTGCTGATGCATGTATTCCAGAACTCATTATGGCTGAGATGCTCTCTGGAGCTGAGATGTGGCAGAAGTGGATGTTTTTCCCCCTCGGAATGGTCTGGATCACCTCCTTAACGCTTTGGACCTCAGCCTCAATGGGATGGCTGTATAGAAATCTCTCGACAATACCCATGTTTCTTCTCGAAGCTTGTTTCAGCAGATCGTTGATCAAGCTGTTCTTCTCAGCATGGACCGCCAATGGATAACCATCTGGTAACATCTTTACAGCTTCCAAGATTCTTTCTGTTCCAACGACGATCTCTTCCCTTTCTGAATGGAGGTAGGCTTTCAACCCGATGCATAAGGGCAAAGCTCTGAAGTCGGTCTTCTCTGTCAATGCAAGGAAGAAACCAACGTTGACATGAATGTTGGCCTTCGCTCTTTCCAACTTCTCGGAGAGTGTTTGGAGGGAGTCCGTTACCGGAAGTGTGTTGGGCATGTCCAAAACCGTTGTGAAACCACCTGCTGCGGCCGCCAGGGTACCAGATCTGAAATCCTCCTTGTAGCTGTAGCCCATATCCCTTAAGTGGACATGAGAATCGATGAGCCCCGGGCAGATAATCCTGCCACCAACGTTCAGGCGTTCCTGCGCACTAGGAAGCCTTCCATCTTTTCCAACAGCTTTGATCTTTCCATCATCGACAGCCACGCCTCCATCGTGAAGCATGTTCTTGAAGAAGACCTTTCCTCCACTGACGACAAGGTCTACATCGCTCATGATAGGATCAGCGGTAGGTTTTTGCCACTATGTTGAATGCATCCCTTTCCGTGAAGATTCCAAGGAGGTTGCTCTCAGGCCCGGTCACGAGCAGAGCTCCAATGTCGCGGCTCCTCATGAGGTCGACTGCATCGGCAAGCCCCATTCCGGGAGACGAGACCCCGAAATCTGAGAAGGAAAGACTCGTAATGGGAAGGGAGAGAAGTTCTTGAAGAAGCCAGTTGTCCGTTCTACCGAGATATCTGATTATCCCGCGCATCGTAACCATCCCTTGCAGTTCCCCTCTCTGCAGAACTGGGAGCCTTCTGAAATGGTAACGCAGCATCTTGTCAAGAGCTAAGCCAACGGTGGAGTCGGAGGAGATTGTGACTGGGTTGGGGGTCATCGCCTCCCCTACCGTCATATCTGGAATCCTGTGCGAAAGCTTGAAAAGTATGTCCCTCTCTGTGATTATTCCAATAACCTTCTTATCAGAGTCGATAACAGGAAGCCCTCCTATCTTTTTTTGACTCATGATGCGTATGGCTTCCCCGATCGGTTCGTTAAAGCCGGTCGAAACTATGTCGGTGCGCATTACGGAAGAGATAGGCGAATTTGTGGCAACTAGCAAGTTTCCTCCATATCTTTCCTCAATGAGCTTCCTCCCGGACCCTCCGAAGAAATCCAATATGTCTCGGGCCGTAACGAGCCCGACAAGTTGCCCCTTTCCAGGATTTACGACCGGTATCCTCCTGAAACCTCGCTCGTTCATCGTCCCGATAACATTGCGGATTGGAGTCGTCTCGGCAACGGTCAAAACGGGTTTCGACGCATAAAGGATTACTGAGCCTGCCCTGGGAGAAGTAGGCTGTGAAGGAGCCGTTCTACGCCTTGGAGGGCCTTTTGATCTCAGCTTCCTGATCGAAGATTCCTTCGAGCCCTTTCTGCCTATGGAGGTCATAGCCCTGCGTCAGCCCTGCAATCTTCACAGTACATCCTGCCGTCTATCTCCCTAAGCCTGTCAGACCATTGGCCACACTCATCGCAGAATCCATCATAGTAGTTTGTCGTTGGCTCGACATTCTCTATCTTTGCCTTCTCAACCATCACCTCGTATATTCCAGGCATGGCCTCCAAAAGGTCCCTCTCAGATACTATTCCCACCAACTTGTCGTCACGGGTCACGCCTAATCTCCTGATCTTTCTCAAGCGCATCAGATCGAAAGCCTTCCTCGCATCTGTGCCCTCGTCAGCCGAAATCAGCGGGTGGGACATGATCTCTTCGATCTTTGTCTTCCAAGGATCTCTTCCCTGAGCTACACATCTTGTCACGATGTCCCTCTCGGTCAGGATCCCAACTGGCTTGTGTGAGCCATTCAATATGATGATGCTCCCTATCCTGTGGGCGCTCATCTTCTTGGCTGCTTCTCCAACCATATCGTCATCCCTTAGCGTTACGACTGGCGCGTTCATGATCTCGCTTAGGGTTACGAACTCCCTCTGCCGACGTGTACTCGCAGGCGCGTCCTTCACAGGGGCTCGGAAACGGTGCGCAAGAGGTAGGTAATAGGGATTTCTCTTCGATTCCATGCTAGGGATCTAGAACAAGCGCGAGGTGCCTGACCGAAAGCATTTATACCCAATCGCGAAACGATCCGATGCCTGAAAAATGAAAATAGTGAAAAAGACGCACAGTCTATGCCCTGAATGCCTTTCTGTCATCGAGGCAGATCTGGTGGAGGATAATGGGAGATTACTGATCAAGAAGAGATGCGAAAAACATGGCGAATATGAAGATGTGTACTGGTCAAGCTACGATGATTATGTCAAGGCGATGGCTTGGTACGCTGAGGGGACGAAGCTTTCAAATCCACGTACACGAAGCACAAAAGGTTGTCCATTCGATTGCGGGATTTGCGACAACCACAAGTCGCATACTGTGCTCGCAATAATAGACTTGACAAACAGATGCAACCTGAATTGCCCAATATGCTTTGCGAGTGCGAACAACCCAAATGTTCCATACATTTACGAAGTTTCGACGACGCAAGTTAAGGGAATGATAGATAACCTGGCCTCGAACTCTCCGATACAGCCCAAGGGTTTGCAGTTCAGTGGTGGAGAACCGACGTTGAGGGACGATTTGCCCGAACTTATAATGTATGCAAAAGAAAAGGGGATCCACCACATTGAAGTCAACACTAATGGAATAAGGTTGGCAAAGGATCTTGAGTATTTCAAGAGCTTGAAGGGAGCTGGAATGAGCAGCCTTTACCTCAGCTTTGAGGGGGTCACATCGAAACCTTACGTTGTCAGTAAGGGCATAGATCTCCTCGACATGAAACTCAAGGTGTTAGAGAATGCCCGCAAGATAGGACTTGACAGCCTGATCCTTGTTCCAACTGTAGCTAAAGGAGTTAACGACGATCAGGTTGGAGAAATAATAAAATTCGCCGTCAAGAACAAAGATATTGTGAGGTGCGTCAACTTCCAGCCCATAAGTTTCGCTGGAAGGATAGAGGCTGGCGATAGGCAGAGGTTGAGGATAACTATACCAGAGGTTTTGGAACTTGTCGAGAAGCAAACGGATGGTCAGATCAAGAAGGAGGATTTCTATACCTGTCCTACGGTCGTACCACTTGCTAGAGCTTTGGGAAGCCTGAAGGAGAAGGCATACCCGGAGTTCAGCAACCATCCGGCATGTGGGATGGCTACATTCATATTCGTTGAGGACGAAGAGATTGTTCCGATAACAAGGTACGTGGACATAGAGAAGTTCATGCAAGCTATGAATGACGTGTGGAAAACGAATCAAAAGGGGAAGAAAACAACGGCAAAGATTAAGCTTGTAGGGTCCCTAAGGCATGTGAGGTTTGGCATATTGAAGGACCTCCTGAACGACATATTCAGGGAGGGGAGCTACGAAGCCTTAGGGAAACTTATGAGGAGGACGATAATGATAGGCATAATGCATTTCATGGACCTTTACAATTTTGACCTTGAAAGGGTTCAGATGTGTAACATACACTATGCATTGCCTGACGGAACGATCCGCCCATTCTGCACTTACAATACCATCCACAGGCCAGTGGTGGAGGAGAAATTTGGAATTCCAAAGAAAAAAGCAGAAAAGGGCTAAGAAGATAGGCCATCGAAAGATGCGGAAAGTTCATATTCAACCCCAAAAATGTCGAAGGCGATAAACTTGGGAGGAGCAAAGAAGAAGAGCATAAGTCAGATGGCAAAGAGGCAGGAAAAGGAAGGAACTGAGAAGAAGGAGGAGAAAAGGGAGAAGAAGCTACCAAGGTCGGGAGATGTAGCATTTGATGAGAATGAGGTTGGGAAGGTGATTAAGGAGCTTAAAGTCGTTACGCCAAATTCCTTGGCAAGCCAGCTGAATGTAAGGGTGGGAGTCGCAAAAAGGATTTTAGATAGTTTGGAGAGCAAAGGGCAGGTCAAGCTAGTAGCTGGATCCAACAGGTTAAGGATCTATAGTCTGAGCTGAAAGGCGGGCGGAGGATCCTGGCCTGATTACCTTTAGAACTTCGAGATCTGAAACGACTCTTCCGATGAGGGACATGTTTTGCTTTGCATCCGTATCTTCAATAGAGATGCATATGCCACCACAAAGAGGCCAATAGGCGATCGATCCGCGTTGGAGCCTTCGAACTGGCTTCTCCGCGCCCAGTATTAAGTTGGTTGGGAAATACAAAAAGCCACCAGATATATCTATTATGCCTTCGAGCGGCATCGATCTCGTAATAGTGTCCACAGTCCTCGGGGCCAGAACGCGATTGAACTCTCCAAAGACCTGCAATCTGTTGTTGAACTTGATCAGGATGGGGATCCTTGAGATGGACATCACCCATTTATAAGGCGGCCAACATTTAAGAAGCTTGCGAACTTTAAGGTGTACCCAAGGATGTGGATGGCAAGCGATGGGTGCAGATGAGATAGAGGGAAGCATAAAGGCCTTGGAGAGAAGGAAGAAGGAGCTAGAGGACTCATTCGATTCTCTGGAGAAGAGACATAAAAGCGGAGAGGTTTCAGAGGACGAATATCAGAGCGAAAGGAAGAAAATCGAGAGGGAGTTCGTGGAGGTAATGGACAGGTTGGCTCAATACAGGTTTCAGCGTACGGGATTCAGCGGCTAAGCTTCTCGATCGACCTCTGGACCGCCTCGACCACTAGAGCCATGCCCTTATCATCCAGGCGCGGATGAACAGGAAGTGAGAGCACAGTTCTAGCAGCCAGCTCACTGTTTGGCAAAGATCCGCTCGGGATTCTGAGAATTTCACGATAATATGGCATAAGGTGCACCGGCAATGGATAGTAAACACCCGCCTGTATTCCCTTGCTTTCTAGACTCTTAACCATCTTGTCGCGTTTTGTGGAGTGCCTTCCACCGGTCTTGATGCGTATTGTATATAGGTTCCAGGAGTGAGACCTTCCTTCCGGTTCAACAGGTAGCTGGATCTCCGATGCTCCTACAAGTTCACTCGTCAGAATCGTTGCGTTCCTTTTCCTTCTTGAGAGGAATTTGGAGAGCTTCGAAAGCTGGGCAACGCCAATCGCTGCCTGTATCTCTGACATTCTGTAGTTTGTGCCTAGTTGTGAAGATTCGTGCCTCTTCGACTCGCCATGACATCGAAAACTCCTGAGCCTCTCTGCATACTCCTCAATGTTTGTCGTCACCATTCCGCCCTCGCCAGTAGTGATGTTCTTCGTCGCATAGAAGCTGAAACACGCCATGTCGCCCAGTGAGCCTATCCTCTTTCCTTTGTACTCTGCACCCAAAGCATGAGCTGCATCCTCTATCAGGACTAGGCCCTTATCCTGTGCAAGTTCCTTGATCGACTCGACATCAGCTGGCAAGCCATACAGGTGGGTAACTATCACGGCCTTCGTCCTGGAAGACAGATTTTCTTCAATGGAGTCTCTGGATATAGTGTAAGTCTCGGGATCGATGTCTGCCAAGACAGGTCTGGCTCCTGCAAGGAGAATCGCTTCAGCTGCTGCAACGGATGTGAACGAAGGCATTATGACACAATCGCCCTTAGATATCTCGGCTGCGACCAAGGCAGCGTGCAGGGCGGCCGTTCCACTTGAAACGGCTGTAGCGTAGCGCGAAGAGACGAACTTTGAGATGCCTTCTTCGAATTTTTTGACATACTGACCATCGGAGGCAGCAGAGGTGATTAGCCCGCTTTCAAGGACTTTACGCACAAGTTCCTGCTCTTCAGAGCCGAAGAGGGGTTGGTTGATCGGTATAAGACCAGGCAACGAAGGTTCACCGCGCCAAACTTTGGTACGATATGTATATCTTTCCAATTCATTTGGGTTGTCCCGCCCCCTGTATCTGAGAAAAACTAATATATGCTCTGAAAGAACGCGCTGTGGCCGGGAGTGATTGATGGCTTCGCCAAAAGCGGCGGGAATCCCGGTCCTAATTCTCAAGGAAGGTACGAGCAGGAGAAGGGGAGCTGATGCGCAGAGCTATAACTTCCAAGCAGTAATCGTGGTGACTGAGAGCCTCAAGTCTTCCCTTGGTCCAATGGGATCGGACAAGATGCTCGTCGATGGTTTTGGCGATGTCGCCATAACGAGCGACGGTGCTACGATACTAGAGGAGATGGAGATAGAGCATCCAGCAGCCAAACTACTAACAGAAGCTTCGAAAGCTCAGGACAAGGAGATTGGCGATGGAACGACATCCCTGGCGGTCTTAACAGGTTCTCTGATCAAGGAAGCTATGAAGTTGCTTGATGATGGCATACATCCAACGATCATTACGGAAGGATACAAAGCTGCTTGCGACCAAGCCTTAAAAGCATTTGAAGAGATGGCCATTGAGGTCAAGCCGACAAACAGGAAGATTCTTGCGCAAGTAGCGGAAGCGGCTATGTCTGGTAGCCTTGTCAGTGAAGGCAGGAAGAAGCTGTCAGATATGGCCATAAAAGCGGTACTCAAGATTGCCAATAAAAGGGACGGTAGCTATGAAGTGGATTTAGACAATATCAAGATAGAGAAGAAGCCAGGAGAATCGTTGGATGATACTCTGCTAGTCGATGGAATAGCTCTAGATAAAGAGGTTGTTCATCCCGCAATGCCCAAAAGGATCGAGAATTGCTCCGTAGCTCTTCTGTCTTGTTCGTTGGAGATCGAGAAGACTGAGATAGATGAAAAACTGAGTTTTGAGGATCCTTCACTTGTCAAGCAGTTCTTGGCTGCCGAGGAAGATCTAGTGAAAAACATGGTTGAGAAGGTGGCCAGCACAGGGGCGAAGGCGGTCTTCTGCCAGAAGGGTATCGATGACCTTGCGCAGTACTACCTTGCCAAGAAGGGGATAATGGCTGTCAGGAGGGTCAAGAAATCGGACATGGAGAAGCTGGAGATGGCAACAAATGGCAAGATCGTTAATACAATCGATGAGCTTACTAAGAAGGATCTCGGGAAAGCAGGTCTGATCGAAGAGAGAAAGGTTGGAGGGGAGAAGTGGGTATTTGTGGAGAAGGTCCCGATGTCGAGAACAGCCACCATAATAATCAGAGGTGGATCGCAGAGGGTTGTTGATGAGGCTGAGAGAGCAATGAAGGATGCAACTTCCGTGATAAGAAATGTCTTAGTGAAGCCTGCGGTCTTGCCGGGAGGTGGGGCACCTGAGGCGGAAGCTGCTAAAAAATTGCGAATCGAGGCCGACAAGGTTAAGGGAAGGACGCAACTTGTTTACTATGCATTTGCATCGGCATTGGAATCGATTCCACTTGCCTTGGCCGAGAATGCTGGAATGGATGTGACAACTGCTATAGCCGACTTGAGGGCGGCCCACAACAAAGGCATGAAGAACTATGGAATAGATGCCGACAAGATGGCTGTCTCAGACTGCTTGAAGAAAGGGGTATTGGATCCGCTTGCCGTCAAGAGAAGCGTGGTGTCGACTGCCACTGAGGTAGCGAATTCTATACTGAGGATCGATGACGTAATCGCTGCAAGCAAGATGAAGGAGCCGAAAAGCCCACCCCCAACCGAAGGATACTGAGAAGGGGATATTTGAAACAGATAAGCATAGGTCCACCAATATTGACGAGATTTGAGCGAGCCAGGATAATCGGTAACAGGGCGCTCCAACTTTCTTTTGGAGCGCCTCCTCTGGTGCAGCTCGATCAGAGCAAGAAGGAGACTCCAATCGATATAGCTGAGAGGGAGCTCGAATCTAGGGTTTTGCCTGTAGCGATAAGAAGGAAGCTCCCAGATGGGAGATGGCAAGACATCCCCGTTTCTTGGTTGATGTAAGGAGAAACACGCAATAAAAACAGCTTTTAACGTGCTGCTTCCTGGAAAGCATAATAATTGGACATAGCACAATAGTTGGCCGAGGCATGGGAGCGGATGCACGTCTTTGTGCTTGTGGATGTTCAACCAGGCATGGAGCATAATGTTCTTTCGTTGCTGAATGGGATTGAAGAGGTTAAGGAAGCGGCCATAGTCTTTGGCCAATATGACCTTATCGTAAAAGTTGGAAACGACTCTAGAGAGGAAATAGCGAATCTCATAAGTCGCAAGATCAGAACCATAGATGGTGTCAGAGGAACGTTAACTCTGATCCCAATCTATGGATTTGAGAAGTAGATTGAGATTGCAAAAAGTTCCATAAGTAGATATCTTCTCTATTGGAAGGAATCAAATAACTAATCGTAGATTTCTGGCAACTCATTATAATTTGGAAAAATTCGAATTCTTCTTGGTTACAAATCCGTAAAAATTTAAAAAGTCATTTTAATCTTCCTTTTGTGCCTGCCAATTATAAAAAGACGATTTTCATTTTCGCCTTTATGGGTGCCTTGTAGAAACTGGAATTTGGGCTTTTGATGAATTTTCCTTACAGCGGTTATTCGTGCAGTATATGCGTCAAAAGTAAAGCCTTTGAAATTCTTCCTGATAATGCATTTGAAGTTCTTCAAAAATAAAATAAATGTAATTTGTGAAGCAGGTTTTTTGAATTGTCGCTACCGAAAACTTATTTCAAGAAGATTGGATTCGACCAGGCTGTATTGCCCTCCTTGTCGATGCACTCAACCCTGACATATTTTTCTGTTCCCTCGATCTTATACTCAGCGCTATCGATATTTTCATTGGATGGAGCTGTGAAACTCTCTCCTTTGCAAGAGTCTGCCACGAAGTTGATCTTCCTTACCCGATCGGTCTTTACCCTGATCCTCCCTCCATCAAAGCTCAGGTCCTTAATCGCAGGACCGTTGCTTGAGTAGAATAGTCCCTTAGAGATCGATTTCAAAATTTCCTTTGTAGATAAACTCTTCGACTTTACCATGATCCATGCACCAAATGCATCATTTGGTCTATGGTCGTTGAAGTGCCAATGCGCATCATCGGTTGCAAACCCATGAACCCTCCTCCCCCTAGCGAGAATTTCATCCCAATGAACAACTGCGTAGCCTTTTGCAACACTCAAGAAACAACTTGTGTTGAATATCTCTATGCCAACGTAACCATCAAGGCTTAGCATGTCCTCGAGTGTTAGTGAAGACCAGTAAGGATGGCATAGAAGCACCTCGGACCCATTGTTCCTGAGCTTGTTGATCATTGCCTGAATATTATCGCATTCCTTGATAGGATCTTCTAGATCTAGGGCAACTAGATGGTATGGCTCTCCTATCGAGGTTTTACCTGCGCATATCTCCTCTCCGCTGATCACGATGAAATCCTCCCCAGAAAGCCCGCTTACATCGCTGACAGTTCCATGATCTGTTATGCACACGAAATCATAACCATTTAACCTGTATTGCTCAGCCATATCCCTAGGAGAAAGTGCTCCGTCCGAAATGGTCGTGTGTGTATGCAGGTTCCCCTTGTACCAACTTCCGTTTGCCTCGAAAGGGTTGCTAAAGAATGTCATGCTCGAAAACCATCTTCTATCATGATATGGAACAATTTAAGGAGCCCTTATCCACCTATCGAGTCCGGACCTTTTGATCAATTGTCTTTTCTCAAGGCTTTTGAGAACGGCATCGACTATCGAGCATGGAGACATCGATGCAGGGTTAGCTCCATGCAGAGCCTTGACCTCGTCTACGAGATAGAAGAATTCAGCCATATGGCTCGAGTTTATTTTGTCAAGAATAAACTTTGATATTTCGCCAACGCATTTGATGCTCTCTTCGAGAATTTTGAGTGCTTCGACCCTTCCTAAAACAGCGCTGTTCATCGGAAGGTATTCATGATCTAAAAGCATCGTATCAAGATCTAAAGACTTTAGCCTTTCCATTGATCCTAAGTACTCATCCAATTCACCGTATATAAGAGGGCCAGATTGAAGAACTGTGCCCCTCCCCTGAACTGAATCGCCAGTAAAAATAATCTTCCTTTCCTCGTCATACAGGCAGATCGATCCTTTCGTATGCCCTGGCGCATGCACTACCCTTGCCTTGAAAGTTCCAAGGTCGACAATCATCCCATCCTCTAGGAGGCGGTCGACTTTGACCCCCATTTTTTCGCCTTCCGACAGCTCATCGGCGGTAGGTTTCAGGTGGTATGCTGGAAATCTGCGGTTGAGATCGATCCAGAGCTTCGTTGGATCCTCTATGTAAGCGGCATCATCGGTATGCGCTGCTACAATGGCACCGGATTTCTCCTTTATCGTCTTAATGCCACCAAAGTGGTCGTCATGGCCATGGCTTGCTATTACGAGCGATATCTCAGAGGGATCTCTGCCCAAGCTCTTAAGGTACGGAAAGATAGTGCTTTCAGGGCTAGCTGGCATGCCTGCATCGAAAAGGGAGATGCGATCTCCAAGTACAACGTAAACGCCTGTGAAGATCGATTGCAGAGGGCACTTTACTAGATGGATGTCTTCAGTTATCTTCATTGGAAGTCTAAGTTCCTCCAGATAACTTTTCCATCATCTTCATTATGTTCTCGAGGCAGATCCTGCTCGCAAGCTCTCCCGATTCTGAAAATTTCTCGCCTCCTGGACGGTTTAACAACTCCTCGCTTAGCTTGACTGGCCTCCAGTGAGTTTCGAGTGAAACGTATCCATCATAACCGTCCCTCATAAGTGCCTTGAACTGCCCGACGTAGTCGATCACACCCTCGCCCATCGCTACGCAGTCTGGCTGGCCACTCTTGCTGTCGATGGCGACATCCTTGACATGCACGTGCTCCACATACTTCTTTACCTGCTCATAGCCAAGGGGGTATGGAGTTTCCCTCTGAGGGGTAAAAAGTGAGTTTGCAGGGTCCCAGACTGCCCTCACCATATTGCTATGAAGCGCGTCCAAGAACCTCCTGAGCTCTGTTCCAGTTCCAATGAAAGTGGATGCCTCATTCTCAATTCCCAAAACGATGCCTTCCTCTTCCACCATCTTTGATGGCTTGGAAAATTTCTCAATTATGCGGGTCCAATATGCGGATAGGTCTTCCTTTCGCCAAAAGGTGAACCCTCTGATGATTTTGCAATCGAAAGCCTTGGCAAGTTCGATGCATTTCCTCAGGATCTCGATGTTTTCTTCGTACTCCCTTTCAGAGTCGATGTCACATTTGAAGAATGGGGAGGCGATGCAACAAACCTTCAGGTTAGTTTCCGAAAGAATGTCCTTCATCTTTCGTATGTCTTCCCTTTCAAAGCTTTGAGGAGGCTTGTTCCAGACCGACCTTATCTCTATTCCTTGAAGCTTGAACTCGAGCGCTAGATCTACAGCTTTCCTGAAATCTTGACTGACCTCGTCGGTGAAGAGGGCTAGCTTAAACATCCCGCCCATCAGAGCTGTCTCGTATTATTTTAAATTATCCGAGCCTCGTAATATATTAAACCATTTTTATGGTAATTCCATTAGTTCAAAAATTTTGGCAGGCAAGCCTGCTTGAATAAGCTCTTGTCAATTGCAAGAATATCAACTTTAGAAAGGAAGCAACCACATCGATCTGCTGATCAGAACCAGCAGAACCCTGAGGGTTTCCATGAAGCCCCATCCAACTGTGAAACCGATCACGAACCTGCCCCTGAACATGTTGAAGTATCCCTTGCTCTGCTTTTCGAGAGTTCTCTTTACAAAAGTATTTGCTACTAAAGCTCCTATCAGTTGCGATGTCGCTCCGATCAATCCGTAACCGTTCCAGAAGTACGGTGTCGCGCCCGTTATGTATGCTATGAGGAAAGATGGTTGGTGGAAGACAAAGTCGGTCACGGCAAATACTGCAGCGCCCACCGCCATGGAGGCGAGTATCAGATCCCTCCTGAAGAGGTAACCGCTCCAAACCCACTTGTTCCATCTTGCCCAGTCGGCCGCGTAAAGTGGCCACTGGTTTATCGTGGTTGGATAGGCTCCTGATGGTATTGGAGAGAGGCTCCAGAGAAACGAGACGAAGACCAGGCTGCTGAGGATCCCGAGGATTACTAGAACAACATAGGTTTTCACGTATTCGGATTTCCTTGCCTCCAGCATGTCGGCCTGCTTGAACGCCATCGCTATGTCAGCCCCGCCTGTGTACATCTGCAGGATGCCGCCTGTGGCGCCGAAGATTCCACCTGTTGCGGCAAACCAGATCGCCTTGTCCTCCCAACCGCTAAAGTAGATCATGAGCTGTGAGAGGAATGGTACGTTGAGCCCGCCAAAGGTTACTCCAGATGAGGCCGCGGATATGAAGCTCGTGAGCAGGGATCCTCCGATTACGAATACGGTGAGTATCCAAATCGGGAATCCGGTGAGGTAGTAGACTGTGATAATCGATCCGAAGCATGAGGCCAAGAATACTCCTAAAAGCGTGTAGATCCCTCTTCCCTTGCCCCCAACTCTTGAAATTCCCTTGAACGAGTTGGCAAAACTCTTCCAATGCAGTATTATGGGCGCGATTATGACCGCGATGCCGATGCCGATAAGTACGCTGGCGTAGAAGTAAATGAAAGCCCTGTATTCGAGTTGGTTGTAACCCCATGAGACATTGTATTCACATTCGGCAGGCCACAGATTAAGCTTCGTTATCAAAGCCGTGCCAACGACGTAGAAGCTTATGGCTCCGATGAATTGGAAGAGTGTGATATTGATTGGAAGGATGAATCCGGATATGATGCCCCATATGTTCAGCGTGAATGCAAATCCTACTCCAGGCAAAAGGTGTGCCAAGTACGGGGTCATGTCGTAAGTTGCTGCTATTGGAGAGGCAGCAGCCATGGTCTCAAGACCTCCGGAAGAGAGGTAGGGTCCAAGCACATATGGGAGGAAACTAACGAAGCTGTTGTATAGAATTCCAAAAAGGGCGGCAAGCATCACAACCCTCATCTCCCTCGGTTCCCTCTCTGCAAGCGTTATGACCGTGTTGGCTTGGGCTGTAGCTACTGGGAAATCCAGGTTCTGCCCTTGGACGTAGACAGCGTATGTAAAGTACCCTATCGAAATCGAAGCCATGACTCCGAAAATCGTTGAAAGCAATGACACACCTATCGGAATGATCCAAGAGGGATCGAGGAAGACGTACTTTACCCTTAGAAGTCTTGTCGCGTCTTGCTCAGATGGAACCCACCAGGTTGGAACGTATTTCGATATGCCAAGAATCTTCGATTCAGCACTGTATGCAACATACATGTTGTAGATAGGTTGAAGGAACATGAAGGCATAGAGAGAAGCCATCCACTGGAATGCTAGAAGAATGAAGAGCTCCTGCTTTGA
>Ga0123519_10001588_pt1 | contig 38962 bp, 30 predicted proteins | sample YelNatPaOPRAMG02_FD_87396 | JGI IMG/M metagenome (GOLD analysis project Ga0123519, IMG submission 87396) | Hot spring microbial communities from Yellowstone National Park - Yellowstone National Park OP-RAMG-02 (version 2) | ecosystem: Environmental > Aquatic > Thermal springs > Hot (42-90C) ...
GCAGCGGTTCTCACCCGCTGGTCCTGATCGTGCAAGGCCCTGTCCACGACGGTCAGGACGTGATCCGACAAAGGCTCATACATGACGATAGCCCCGAGGGCCGCGTTTTTCACACGAATATCCGGGTCTTCAGTCAATGCGATAAAACTGGGCAGCGCAAAGACGCCTTTTTGGCCGAAGCTTCTTATGACAGACAGGGCGAGCAGCCGATTTTCGGGATCGGGGTCTTTGAGCACCTGAGTCAACGGTTCCACCAGCAATTCTGCCTTAGATTTGAACCTCATGAGGCGTATCAAAGCCTCCTTGCGGCTGGCTGACGTCGAATCGAGGAGGGCCTTTCTCAAGATAGGAACCGCATAATCCCCGTTGGCGTCGAGCACGGTCACTGTTTCCAAGATATCCATTTTCGTCCGGGCGTCTGCCCGGTCAAAAAGCGCCACGATATTTGGAAGCGCGGGAGCGGCCTGCTGCTTCATCTGGCGAAGGATTCTCAACACATAGTTCTGGACCTTGGCGTCGCTATTGTCCAATGCGTGGACAAGACCCGGCAGCACTTTGTCGGGGCTTGCGTTCCCTATAATGCCAAGAGCTCTCGCCGCTGAATTTGCGGTTTCCTGATATGAGTTGGAAAGGGCTTGAAACAAGAGCGGGATGTCTTCGTCGCTGCTCATTCCGAGTTCAGCCAATGCGACCCGCGCGTTCAATCGTATCTGTTCGTCATTATTCTTGGCAAGCTGCTTGAGGGTCTCCGGTATTCCTTCGGCGTTCTTGCCTATTCTCCCCAGGGAGAGGATGGCTGCTATGCGCACTGACTTGTCGGGATCGCCAAGGCATGCCTTCAGCGGGCCGATGGTTTTGTCGGCTTCTTTGGTAAAAAAGCCAAGGGCCTCAGCCGCATTTTTGCGGACTTTCGCCACAGGGTCTTTCAGCGCTTCCACGAGAGGCGGAACTGCCCTCGCCGACTTCGTTCAGCTACATCCAAGTTCGAAGGCGGCGTTTGCCCTCACTTCAGGATCAGAACTCCTCAGGTCCTTGATGTACTGATCCGTCGAAGATTCTGCCCACGCATGGACCGTAAGGACCCCTATAAACAAAAACAGAACAGCAGTTCTTATTCTGCCCGCGATCATAGGCTCTTTTCGGTCTCCAACACTTCTCTTTTTTTCTTTTCGAGGTAGTCCCTATCAATCTTCAGGAACCCTTTTTTCCCAAACAGCGCAAAGCGGAGCCACTGGGCGCCAAAATAGAGCAATGCCACATCATCAGTTCTGATCTTTTCTATGATGTCATCATCCACATGAAACTTTTGCAGGAACGAGCTATCGAAGATGAATTCCCTGAAACGGTCTGCGTCGTAGAGGGCCATGAGGATCATATCCTGCATTCGTGGGTCTTCGATCCGGTTCTCCCATACGAGGTCGGCGGCCATGACGTCTTTCAGATTGTGATCCAATTCGTCGTATTCTGTGAGTCCCTGGTCCTGGCGCCATGATTCCACAGTCCATTTCTTGGTCATTGTCAAACCGTGACACGCGTCCTGTGACACGATGAAGGAATATTCCACGCCCTGCTCCGTGTCCAACGGATATAACCGACACGAATACGGTCTATTTTCATAGACGCTGCATCCATTGTCTTTTACAAAGGGACACTTTTTTTCCTCATCTGTTCCCATTCTCAGGATCACCGCGGGCATCCCACCCTGACGGGTCACCACCCTGTGGGTATATTGCTCGAGAAAATCCGTGGAAGTCATGTCCAAGGCAGACCGAAGCCGAAGCACGTCCAGGGGGCTCAGGAAGATGGTGACGTCTCTGCAGCATGTATTAAAGCAATCTATTCCTGGGTTGCATTCAAAGCAAAAGTCGTCGTCCCATGTCATGCAGGAGCGACCTTGTTCTTGTCCGTCTCTTATTTTCATGTATTTTCCTTTTCTGATTTTGGCGCTTTAGCCTTCTGGGCTCTATCCATGAGATCTGAGACCCTCCTGATGTTCTCTTGGGCCATTTTGTTGTCCGGGTCCAATTCTAATGTTTTTTCCCAGCATTCCAATGCCTTTTCAGGATAACCAAGGAGCTCGTAGGCCTTTCCTTTCTGATGATGAGCTCCAATATAACCCGGCCTTACAGAAGCTGCTCGATTGAAGCAACTCAAGGCCATGGAGAAATCTTTTTTGCTCAGGAGGTAGATCTGTCCCATATTGTAATATGCTTCTGCCGCCGATGGATTGATTTCCACGCATTTTTGGAATGTGTCCAGCGCCTTGTCTTCGTCTTTCATAAAGGTATAGGCAATGCCCAGATTGAAGTAGATGGCGGCATTTTCAGGTTCCAGCGCCGCTGCACGCTCGAGCCTTTTCGCGGCGTCGCTGAATCGTTCTTCCTCCATGGCGTTTAAGGCTCGCCTCATCTGGATATTTGCTTCGAACACATTTTCATTGACGCGGCCCTCCTGGATTTGCTGAATGACTTGCAAGAGGACGTCCACCCGCGTCCCCGACAACTCGTTTGGCGCCAGGCTCTGATAGGTACGAAAGGCGTCGCAGGCCTCGTCCCATTGTTTGCAGCGCGCCTTGGTCACTGCATACCGATAGGTCAGCACCCCGCGGCGATTTTTGGGACATGTTTCCAGGGCTCTTTCATAGGCTGCGGATGCGCGCCAAAAATCATCCATCCCGTCGTAACACGCAGCCATTGCCTCAAAAATTGTGTACGGCGCCTTCGAAGATGGCAGGGCCTGTTCAAAAAGCGAGAGAGCTTCTTCCCATTTCCGTTCGCTGAGCTGCTTGTAGGCTGTGGCGAGCAACTCGATGGTGGGGTCGTCATCGGGGCTGGTGATGCCGGTGTCCCGCATGCAGCATTTTTTGTATTTAAGTCCGCTGCCGCAAGGGCATGGATCGTTTCGTCCGACGGGCTGATTCATCATGCAACACTCCTCGATAAAGGCTTTATCTGCCCAGAATTACCTATCATACGAATGCAAGGCTGGCAAGCACGGCAGGGGGTGGGAAGTTAACCTTCAGTTACTGCTGAAAAAAAACCTTGACATTAGGAACGATACCTGATTAAATCTAGCATTCCATTATTGCTTCGGCCGTATCTAGGACCGAAACGCACCCTGTGTATTAGTGAAATGGCTCCTTACCAATCGATGAATATTGGGATGCACACCGTATTTTCAACAAAGGCATGAAGGTTGTATTGTCTGCCAAGCACGCGAAAATACGAGGCGTCCCGAAAAAAAAGTTTTTTTGGGGGACTATTGATCAAGAGGATCGAAAGAAATTTGGAGTATGTAGTGAGGGAGAATTCTCGGCGCCCTATAAGGGCAGCAGACAGGCATTGAAAAACAGGAAAGGAGGAAACTCTGCAGTAAACCGTTCACAAACGCGGTCTGGGTCATTAACCGTTCATAAACAACTCAATCTATCTTAGGAGGTTGGTTCATGCCAAGTTATGTAATTTTGGAGAAGTGTGATGGATGCAAGGGTCAGGACAAGACCGCTTGCATGTACATCTGCCCCAATGACCTCATGGTTCTCGACAAGGAGAAAATGAAAGCCTTCAACAGGGCCCCTGAAATGTGCTGGGAGTGCTACAACTGTGTGAAGATTTGCCCCCAGCAGGCGATTGACGTGAGAGGCTACGCAGACTTCGTGCCTATGGGCGCATCCGTTGTTCCTCTGCGTGGTTCAGAGGACATTATGTGGACCGTCAAGTTCCGCAGCGGCATGGTAAAACGGTTCAAGTTCCCCATCCGGACCACTCCGGAAGGATCGGCAAAGCCTGACGGCGGATTTGGCGAGGTAACGACCGACTTGGCAAGCCAATGCTTGTATAACGAGCCGGATGCCTTGAGACTCAAAGAACTGCCCACGATCAAGAAGTAATCCTGAGGAGGAAATAATAATGGCGAATTTCGAGACTGTCGAAGTAACCACTGATATATTGATCTGTGGTGGTGGAATGGCAGCATGCGGCGCGGCCGTCGAGGCTTCATATTGGGCCCATAAGAACGGCCTCAAGGTGACCCTCGTGGACAAAGCGGCCATGGATCGGTCCGGCGCGGTGGCCATGGGTCTTTCTGCTATAAACCAGTATGTTGACATCAACAGCGGAAACAACACCTGCGAAGATTACGTTCGCTACGTGAGAAACGACTTGATGGGCATCACCCGTGAAGACCTGGTGTATGACATCGCTCGTCACGTGGATTCCACCGTCCATCTCTTTGAAAAATGGGGTCTTCCGATCTGGAAGGATGAAAAAGGCAACTACGTGCACGAGGGCCGCTGGCAGCTCATGATCAACGGCGAATCCTACAAGGTGATCGTTGCTGAGGCCGCGAAGAATGCCTTGACCCAGCGCGGCGGCGAGTATTTCGAGCGCGTATTCATTACCCATCCGCTTATGGATGGCGACCGGATTGCAGGCGCAGTGGGTTTCAGCACCCGTGAAGAAAAATTCTATGTATTCAAGGCCAAAGCGGTGCTGGCTGCCATGGGCGGCGCAGTTCACGTGTTCAAGCCCAGGAGCTCAGGAGAGGGTCTTGGCCGCGCGTGGTATCCGCCCTGGAACTCTGGCTCCAGCCTATACTTCACCTTGATGGCGGGCGCTGAGCAGACCTGTCAGGAAGTTCGCTTCATCCCGGTGCGTTTCAAGGACGCGTACGGCCCGGTTGGCGCATGGTTCCTCCTGTTCAAGTCCAGAGCGACTAACGCAATGGGCGGCGAGTACATGGTCGAGAGAGCAGCCGAGTTGGAGAACTGGGGATCGTATGGAAAGGTGAAACCCATCCCAGCGAACCTGCGCAACTATCTTGGAATGCTCGACGAGCTGGAAGGCAAAGGCCCCATCTACATGAGGACCGAAGAAGCCATCCAGAAGATTGCCGAGACCTACAAGGACGATCAAAAAGCCTACAAGAAAAAGATGAAGGAACTTGAAGCCGAGGCATGGGAAGATTTTCTTGACATGACCATCTCCCAGGCCATCCTCTGGGCAGGCACCAACGTGCAGCCTGAGGAGAAATCGTCCGAAATCGCAGCAGCCGAGCCCTATTTCATTGGATCACACTCTGGCGCGTCAGGCGCATGGGTGAGCGGCCCGAAGGATCTCGCGCCGCCCGAGTATTTCTGGGGCTATGAATATATGTCAACCGTGAAGGGCTTGTTCTGCGCGGGCGACGCGTCAGGCGCTTCCAGCCACAAGTTCTCCTCAGGGTCCCATGCTGAGGGACGCGCTGCCGGCAAGTCCATTGTGCGGTTTGTGGTGGACAACAACACCCAGCCCAACGTGGACGCGGCGCAGGTCGCAGCGCTGAAAGAGAAAACCTTGAAGCCGTTGGATATCTTTGCAGCCCATGGCGCAAAGTCCAGCGATCCGAACATCAATCCCGAGTTCGTGAAGCCGAAAATGTTCATGTTCCGCCTCCAGAAGATTATGGACGAGTATGCGGGCGGCGTCAGCGCGGCCTTCCGGACGAACAAGGCCAAGCTGGAAAGAGCGCTTGAGCTTCTCAACTGGCTCAAGGAAGACTCGGAAAAATTGGCAGCCGAGGATCTGCATGAGCTCATGAGATGCCATGAGAACATCCAGAGGATGTATCAGGCCGAGGCTCACGTGCGGACCATACTGTTCCGCGAGGAGACCCGTTGGCCAGGATACTACTTCCGAAGCGACTTCCCGAAACTGGATGAAGCCAACTGGAAATGCTTCGTAAACTGCACCTACAAGAACGGTCAATGGGAGATGAAGAAAGTACCCATCATCTCGATAGTTGACTGATCCGTAAAGGGCTAAGACAAAACTCCGGGCGGCTGTTCTCAAAGCCCCCGGAGTTTTCTTAAAGAATACTAGAATACGTGAATAAACACAGGACTCCGAAAAAATCGCAATAAGCAATCACAGACATAACTCTTCTCAAGAGGGAACACGAATGGGTCATGATTCAGCGTTTTAATGCTGTGGAAGCGCCAATCCACGGAACTCAAGCTGACGCCTCAATTTATGGGAACCACCTTGAGGACGAGCAGGCCGCAATTCGTGATGACTTTTGAGAACTGAGAGAAAGATATGCAAGGGAGGAACCATGCCTGACGATAAGACAGTGCTTGTAGTTGGCGGCGGAATCAGTGGGATTACTGCAGCGGTAGAGGCCGCAGAAGCCGGATGCAAAGTGATCTTGGTCGAAAGGCTCCCCTATCTTGGCGGCCGTGTCGCCCAGCTCAACAAGTATTTCCCAAAACTGTGTCCTCCCACATGCGGCCTTGAAATCAATTTCAGGAGGATTCGTCGAAATCCTGATATAACCGTCCTGACTCTTGCGCAGGTGGACAGCATCTCAGGTTCGCCTGGGTCCTATAAAGTAAAGGTGACGGTCAAACCACGCTATGTGGATGACCACGCCTCGACGACTCAATGTGTTCAGGACTGCCCGGTAGAGATTACCAACGAATTCAATTACGGCATGGACAAGACGAAAGCCGTGCACTTGGCTTATGAAATGGCGTACCCCATGAAGCTTGTGGCAGACGCGGAGGCGCTCAACAAGGTGAAAGGCACGCCCGCATTTCAGGAATTTGTGGAGTCATGCAAGGCCAAGGGCATCAAGATAGATCTCGACGCGAAGCCGCAGTCCCTGGAATTGAACGTTCATTCCATCGTCTGGGCAACGGGCTGGAAGCCCTACGACGCGACGAAATTGGACTCGTTGGGGTTTGGCAGGTGCGCGAATGTCATCACGAATGTAATGATGGAAAGATTGGCTTCAGTGGGTGGACCTACCAAAGGTCACATCGTGAGGCCTTCTGACGGGAAAAAGGTCAACAGCCTTGCCTTTGTCCAATGTGCGGGGTCAAGAGACCGCAATCATCTTCCCTATTGTTCGTCCATCTGCTGCCTAGCCTCCTTAAAGCAGGCCACCTATTTGAGAGAATACAATCCGGATGCGCAGGCTCACATCTTCTATATAGATTTGAGGGCCTACGGTCGATTTGAATACTTTTTCGACAAGGTACGCAAAGACGACAAGATCCTGCTCACCAAGGGAAAAATCGTCAATATTACGGAGGATCCGGCGACAAAGGACGTGATCCTCGAAGGCGAAGATATATTGTCAGGGACGAAGATACGGCGGACATTCGACATGGCGGTTCTTGCGGTGGGAATGCAGCCGAACACGATGGAGGAAAAGGTCCCTATATCTGGGGTTCAATACGACGAATTTGGGTTCCTGGTGTCTGACGAAGGAATCCATCCAGCGGGGTTGACGCGAAGACCAATGGATGTGGGGACGTGTTTGCAAGACGCTACAGGGGCCGCATTGAAAGCCCTTCAAGATACGTTGGGGAGGTAGGTCCATGGACCACAAGATAGGAGTGTATATCGATACAGGTTACGGTATCGGCGAAGCCCTGGATATAGAAGCCCTCATGGCAGTGGCCAATGACGAGTTCAACGTTGCGGTATGCAAGGCCGACTCGTATTGGAGCGAGCCGGACAAGTTGGACGTGATCAAGAAAGACGCTTCGGAACATGGGCTTACCGCAGTGGTCATTGCGGGACCTTCTCCAAGACTGTTTCAACAGGAGTTTACATTCCAGGGTCTTATTACCGAACGAGTGAATTTGCGTGAACACGTGGTATGGTGTCAGCCGCCCAATGCTGAGGATACCCAGATGCTGGCAGAGGATTATCTCAGAATGGGCATCACAAAGGCCTCGAAGTACGAAGATCGCGCGCCCTTCATCGAGCCTGTCGAAAAGGCGATCCTGGTGATTGGGGGTGGTATGACGGGGCTGACCGCGGCTCTAGAAGCGGCAAAGGCCGGCTACCAGGTGTATTTGGTGGAGAAAGAGCCCCACTTAGGTGGGTGGGCGAACCGCTTTCACAAGGTGTTTACCGGAAAGCCCCCCTATGATGAGCTGAGTGATCCGCCGATCCAGGACAAGATAAAGGCTGTTCAGGCACACGACAAGATCAAGGTTTTCACCGGTCACAGGGTCTATAAGATATCCGGCGCGCCCGGAATGTTCGACGTCATGATCAGGCCTGATGGCCCTTGGATTGAAAGATTGGTGCAAAAACAAAACGAATGGCTTGCGGCCAAGAAGGCCAAAGAGGCGCAAGACAAAGGCGAACCAGAGCCGGCCAAATCTTCGCAAGAAGAGGTAGCCGTTGTGGTGGAGGAAGAGCCTGAACCTACGGAATTCCCGTTTGAGCAAGTCCGAGTCGGCGCGGTGGTCTTGGCGGCAGGCTGGCGGCCACAGGATGCTTCTGTGTTTGAAAATTTGGGATACGGCAAGTATCCGGACGTCATCACCAACGTGCAGATGGAAGAACTCGCTGCTAAGGGGAAAATCCGAAGACCTTCGGACGGCAAAGAAGTCTCTTCAGTGGCCTTTATAGAGTGTCTGGATGAAAAGACCGAACATCCATGGCTTTTCTCGTCGGCGGTTGGATGTCTGGTGGCGCTCAAGCAGGCTCAATATCTGCGAAAGAGCAATCCCGACGGTCGCGCATATCTCTTTTACGACAATATGAGAGCTCCCGGCCAATACGAGAAATTCTATCAGACGATGCAGGACGATCCGGGAGTGTTCTTGTCGAAGGGGACGCCGGAGAGCGTCTCCAATGGAGGGGCTGGCCTGGATTTAATTGTCAAGGACACCCTTTTAGGAGAGCGGGTAAGACTGAATGTGGATTTGGTCGTCCTATCCACAGGCATGGTGCCCATGACCCAAGACTCGGCCATCGTCAACCTGCAATACAGACAGGGGCCGTTTTTACCAGTGAATCCCTACGGCTTCAATGATAGCCACTTTATATGCTTCCCGTATGAAACCCAGCGGACGGGGATTTATACGGCAGGCTGCGTCAGACAGCCAATGGATTTCGCAAGCTGCGAAATGGACGCAACAGGAGCGGCGCTGAAGGCAATACAATGCGTGGAATTAGTTTCCCAGGGCAAGGCTGTTCACCCGAGGGCTGGAGACGAGTCTTTTCCAGATATATTCATCACGCGTTGTACGCAATGCAAGCGCTGCACGGAAGAATGTCCCTTTGGCGCATACGACGAAAAGCCTGATGGGACGCCGATGCCCAATCCTACGCGGTGCAGGCGTTGCGCAATATGTATGGGGTCGTGTCCAGAGCGAATCATTTCATTCCGAGACCACTCGGTGGACATGATCGGCTCGATGGTCAAGGCCATCAACGTCCCGGATGAGTACTCGGAAAAACCGAGAGTGGTGGTCTTTATCTGCGAGAACGATGCGCTCCCAGCGGTTGATATGGCGGGAATCAATAGACTCCAATACAGCCCATTCGTGCGGTTTATCCCCTTGAGATGTCTCGGCAACATCAACATGGTATGGATCGCTGATGCGCTCTCCAAAGGCATAGACGGGATCATGCTCATCGGCTGTAAGTATGGAGACGACTATCAGTGCCATTTCGTAAAAGGGAGCGAACTGGCGGCGTACCGCATGGGGAAAATCTCTGAGACGCTCCAGCGGCTGGCGTTGGAGTCAGAACGAATCCGAGTCCACCAACTCGCTATAGACGAATACATGACCATTCCTAAGCTTGTGGACGATTTCATGGAAACGCTTGCACAGTTTGACCCGAACCCCTACAAAGGCTTTTAAGGAGACGAGACCATGTCCAAGGAATTGGTTGCCAAACCTGATTTGCAGTTTACTCAGGACCTCATTGATGCGGGAGGCGGAGACCTCAAAAAGTGCTATCAGTGCGCTACGTGCTCGGTCGCCTGTCGTATCGCGCCGGACAACAATCCATTCCCTCGCAAGGAGATGATCTGGGCTCAATGGGGACTCAAAGATAGGCTGATGAACGACCCTGATGTGTGGTTGTGCCATCAATGCAACGACTGCTCGACTCAATGCCCTCGGGGCGCGTACCCGGGCGATGTCTTAAAAGCGGTGCGCAAGATGGTCATCCAAGAGAACTCCTGGCCTTCTTTTCTCGGAAAGCTGGTGGGGACGCCGGCGATGTTCGTCGTTGCCATTGCGATTCCTATTGTGGTCGTGCTCGCGATTGTGTTTGCCAATAAAGGTTTCACGTTTCCGCAGCCTGTCAAGTATGGGATGTTTATCGATTATATGTACATTCAGGTGGTATTCACGCTGGCGCTCTTATTCGCAGTCGTGTCAATGATACTGAGCCTCAAGAAATATTGGGCCAACTTGGAATCCAACAACCCTCTCGGGATAGCAGGCGCTCGCAAAGGATTCATACCGAGTCTTATCGAGGCGCTGGGGGAGATACTGCCCCATACGACGTTCAAGGATTGCCAGGCCAACAACATACGCTACGCGGCTCACCTCATGGTTTTTTGGGGCATGCTGGGGCTGTTGATAACGACAGCTATTGTCGCCTTCAACATCGATATCCTGCACATCGCCCCGCCGTCTCAAAACGGCCCGGGGACGATACCCATAAAAATATTAGGAAATGTGAGCGCCATTGCGTTCGTATTAGGGCTGGCCATCATGCTCGTCCGGCGATTGACTGTGCCTGAACAAGCCGGCGGGAGCTCTTACTTTGATTGGTTTTTTCTGTTCATTATCTGCGGTACCGGCGCGACAGGGGTCTTGACAGAGTTGCTTCGATATTCGGGGTCGCCTGCGGGAGCCTACATTTTTTATACGATTCACCTTATGTTCGTCCTCTCGCTGTTCATATATCTGCCTTTCTCTAAATTTGCTCACCTTGGATATCGAACCATAGCCATTACGTGGTCAAAGGCCGCTGGCCGAAATGTGACGTTGCCTGTGCAGCCGAAATTTGTCCCTGCGCCGGCGGATGTGTCTGCTGGCGAGGAGGCGGCGAGCTAAACCACGGCAAGACTCTGAAGGTCGTGACGAACTAACGGGAAAGGGCATTCATTGACGAATGCCCTTTCATTATCCCCCTCCTCCTCAAACTGGAGAGACAACGACCAATTTCTTCACTCTACCAATTTCGACTGCGCCTAGCCTCTCAGTGCCATAACGACTGCTGCCTTGTTTCTTGTTTGCCCTGCGCCAGAAGGTAGGGCAAAGATCATGCCACATTGAGATAAACGTATGTCGCTGAAATCTGACTATGTTTCAGAGGCAGGGCATCGGGGTTGGCTGAGGGGAGGGACAAGAACTGTCAGTATGCAGAGGTCGTGCTCATTTATCATATTGATTTTACGGACAATAAACATGTCAACAATCTTTACACCTTGTGACAATTTTTGCGCATGGAGGCTGTCCCGCGGTTCTCCATGACAATCGCGAATTCGACTGCAGCCTCCCTTTGTGATTGTTCTGAGAAAAGGTCTGCGCCGATACGAAGCTCGCTCGTTTGCTTCCGAGCGTGCTTCCGATTATGGCGCAGGAATACTCACTTCTCTCAGAGCTCGAAAACGCTACGGTCCTACGATGCATACCGATATGGTGGCGCCGCCGGGCGTGCCGCCAAGATTGTGAGCGAGGCCGAGACCTGGGTTTTTTACTTGACGAGGTCCTGCCTTGCCTTGAATTTGTTTATAGAGTTCGTAGATCATCCTCAAGCCAGTTGCTCCGATGGGATGACCGAAGCATTTCAATCCCCCATCCATATTGACCGGAAGCTCTCCCGTCAATTCAAACGTTCCGGCCTCAATATCTTCTCGGCATTTTCCCCTCTGTGAGAACTGAAGATCTTCGTAGATGATCGCCTCGGTGATGGAGAAGCAATCGTGCACCTCGGCCATGCTTATTTCAGCTCTAGGGTCTTTGATGCCTGCTTGTTCGTAGGCGCCTTGGGCAGCTCGAAACGTCTCTTTTACGGATGTCCAGTCATGTTTTGGGTTCATATAGCCTTCCGAGGGACCGACCGCAATCTGGACAGCCTTCACGAATACCGGGTCTGATCGGAAGCTTTTTGCAAGGTCTTTGCGGACGAGTATGGCCGCGGCTGCCCCGTCGCTGACGCCGCAGCAATCGAATAATCCTAACGGCCACGCGATAATGGGGGCTTTGAGCACCTGTTCCACTGTAATTTCCCTGCGAAAATGGGCTTTTGGCGACATTGTGCCGTTGTGATGATTTTTCACCATGATTTTTGCCAGCATTTCCCTGCCTTGTTCCGGGGTCAAGCCGTACTTGTTGAAATAGCTTGTGGCCATCATGGCGAAGTGGCCTGGCGCCGTAAAATTACGGCTTCGGAAGGTGTTTGGCGCTGTGGATACCAACCCCATGGCGATGTCGTCCGTAGGCAGTCCGCTGTACCCGGAATCCTTGAGTTTTTCTGCGCCGACGGCCAACACGATGTCATAAGCGCCGGACGCGACTGCGTATGCCGCGTTGCGGAAGGCGTCCGACGCGGTGGCGCACATGTTTTCGAGGCGCGTCACCGGTTTGTAATCAAGTTTCAAGGTGGTGGCGAGGGGCTGACTGGGCGCGGGGATATTAGACCAGTAGGACCCCATCCAAACAGCCTGAATGTCCGTGGGATCGATGCCCGCATCCTCATATGCTTCATAGACAGCCTCGATGACAAGATCATCAAAGCTCTTGTCCCAATTTTCGCCGAATTTGGTGCAGCCCATGCCAACTATTGCTACTTTGTCCTTTATAGTTTCCATTGCTTTGGTTGACCTCCGATAATGTTGTTTTGCGACCGAGGTTGCAGTGTGTTAGCGTACGGGCCGCGACTTCCACCAATAAACCTGGACGCCCTCTGTAAAGCGGAACTTGCGAAAAGTCATTTCCACAGGCATGTTTATAGACACGGCTGACGGATCTCTATCAGTGAGGTCCAGCATCATTCTGCCGCCGCCGTCAAAATCCACGGCAGCCAGGGTCGTCGGCGGATCAAGGGATACCGCGAGGTTGTCATGAGAAAAAGTGGTGATCCTGCCGTGCTTGTCCGCGAAAGGATAGAGATCGTAGTCGTCTTTTGCGCGGCATTCCATACATATCCTTTGGATAGGGTACTGCACCGTTCCGCACTTTTTGCATTTTGAGCCGTACAGGGCCAATCCTGACAAACGGTCCCGGTGCAAGGCGGGGGCAGACGCTGGTTCGGTCTTGGGCCTCATGGGCGGCTCGGGATGCACGAGCTCTCTCCAACGGAGATACCTTTGATAGGTAGTATAACCTTTTGAATTCATCATCCTCATTACAGTCTGTTTTTGTTTGTAGTCTTCTATTGCCTTGGTTACGGTGAGCGCCATGACGTCGCAGCCGTCCCCATAGTTTACCCACAAGAGACGATCGCCTGGGCTGCTTTGATCCAAAGTCGCAGCCAACAAAGCCAGAGAATGCGCCGAGCCGAGATAGCCCAAAGAGGCCCACAATGGATCAGAACATTGAGTTTTGGGATCGAATCCGGCGAGCTTTGCCGCGGCGGCGAGATAGGTTGGGTTGGGGGCTGAAAAAACGGCTTTGGCAAAGTCAGCCGGCGTGAGGCCAAACGAGGCCAATGCCTGCTTGACCGCCATCGGGACGACTCTGGTGTAGCCGGCTTCTCTCACGAATCTATCTTCCCATGACCGCACAAACCTCTGGTTTGCCGGCCTATATACGTCGTACAATTCGTTGTACATGGAGTAAGAGGCGTCGATGCTGGCCAAGACATCCCCCTCCCCGATCAACATCGCCGCTGCGCCGTCGCCGAACTCTAGTTCGCGAGAGCCATTTGGCATGCCAAGTCTCATGTCCGACGCACATACCAATACCTTGCTCGGCCCAAGGGCCTTGACGCAGTTCATCGCCAAAGCCACTGCATTAGTGCCTGACCGCAGTGTGCCGCCGACGTCAAGCGTGAACGCATTATCAGGAAGATCGAGGACTGCAGCCGCCAATGCCGCGTTTTGCTTCTCCGCATACGGCAGAGTGGTGGACGCAACAAACAGCGCGGCGACGTCTTTTGCATTCTCTTCCTTTAAACAGGAGCGGCTCGCTTCCACTGCCATGGTTAATGTGTCTTCGTCGAAATTGGCCACCGCCTTCTCCCCAGGGAGCTGGTAGCTGGCCCAGAATTGACCTATATCCCCTCGCTTGAGGCGGTAATAGGGAAAATAAACTCCATACGATTTTATCCCGAGCATGATACCTCCAAAAAATTCAATGGTTATTCGCCCTGTGTGGTCTGCTTCTTTACATACGCCTTGTAGATGGGATCGTTTTCTTTCAGCTCTCTTCGCATGACCTTGCCCACGAGGGTCTTTGGAATTTCGTCTATAAACTCTATGTACTTGGGGACCTTGTATCGAGCCATGTTGGCGCGGCACCATTCGATCAATTGGTCTTCTGTCATCCTTCCCTTGTATTTGTCCGTGAGGACAACCCAGGCCTTGATGGCTTCGCCCGTCTCCGGGTCTGGCAGACCAGCGACCGCGACTTCGTGAACGCATTCGTGCATCCCCATGAGTTGCTCTATTTCTGTAGGAAACACAGAATTGCCTTTGACCTTGATGAGTTGTTTTTTCCTGTCATTGAGAACTACCCTGCCGTGCTCGTCCATGTACCCAATATCGCCGGTGTAGAGCCATCGTTTGCCGTCAATTACCCTCACGGCAAGGGCTGTCTCGGAGGGATTATCCAGGTACCCCTGCATCACGGTTGGTCCAGTCACAACGAGTTCTCCACTTTCTCCGATGGGGAGCTCTCGATCGCCAGTCTCCATGTCCATGATTTTCCATTCGATTCCTGGGAGAGGCAATCCTATGGTTCCTGTAGTCTGAATCGCTCCGAGGGCGCCGCCCGAAACAACGGGAGAAGCCTCAGAAAGCCCATAACCTTCCACAAGCATGGCGCCAGTCGCTTTTTCAAAGCGCTCTTTGACATTTCGATGGAGAGGACCCGCGCCGGAAATACATCCTCGCAGTTTCCGCGCCACCGGATATTTTGAGATATTGGGAAAATCGGCCATCCGCTGAAAGAGCACCTCGGCGCCCGGGTAATATGTCTGGTGGTCCGGGGCGAATTCGGTGATAGCCTTCAATAATTCCTCTGTTTCAGGAGGACGCGGGAACAGCATCATGCACATTCCGCTATGGATTACTGTGTTCATGACCGCGGTCATGCCAAAGGAATGAAAGAGGGGCAATATACCGATCATGAACGCGCCCGGCTCCTTCATCCAGACCCACAAGCCGACTTGAATAGCGTTTGACACGCAATTGAAATGAGAGAGCACCGCTGCCTTCGGCACGCCGGTTGTCCCGCCGGTCATGATGTACGTTGCAGTATCTGTGGACTGCACATCGTGTGTGAGGTTTGTCGGAGGGTTTTTTAGGAGGTCCAGAAACTTGATGGAGTTGGGAGGCGTAGGGCCTGTAGGGATTTTTTTAAGTTTTTTCCCAAGCCATTTCTTTATTGACGAAATTTTCAATACGTCGGCGATGTTGGTGGTAATGAAAGTGTCGATGGGATATTCATGGGCCACTGGGGCGATCAATGTGTCATAAAGGGCGTCGAGGATAATTACGGTCTTGGGCTTGGTCAATTTTAGTTCATGCAAGACTTCGCCCGGCTTGTACGTAGGATTCACGCCTGTTACAATAACGCCGAGCTTGGCGCAGGCGTAATAGGCGATGACATACTGAAAACAGCTTGGCAGCGCGATTGCCAGTACGTCGCCTTTTTTGAGTCCCATTTTATGAAGACCTGCGGCAAAACGATCGACGTGATCCAGGAGTTCGCGATAGGTCATAAACGAATTGAGGAACCAGATCGCATTTTGCTGCGCGTACTTGTCCACCGCGTCAACGAGCATCTGATAGAGGGTTATGTGTGGAAAATCGTAATTTTTTGGCACTTGCGGCGGCCAGCCAGCTTCTGGCTGCAACCACGGTTTTGATTCATCTACGTAATACTCGCCTTTCTCTGTCATTGGGCTCTCCTTATACCCAGGCAACAGCCCGGACTGGCTCGACTGGGGCTGGTGTTTGAAAATCTCCGTAACGTTTTCACCAAGATTCACAGAAAAATTACCTGGCTTGCTCCTTCTTTTTCTTTCAACGCGTCTGTAATCCGTAGTTTTAGAGCGGGATCGGCGATAGGGATCACTTCGGACAACGGGTTTCCGTGTTGATCGGCGTCGAACTTATACCGGACCACGTATCCTGCGACGACGCAATATCGACACCCCCAAAAGCCGCAGCAGGACGCGTCCACCACTGCGTTCCCCACCGCGTAAAGTATGCGGCCCTCGTCCCATTCCAGGATGGCCTCTGCGTCAAACTCGTACCGTGCGCCGATGGAGCGAATTTCTTGTGCTATTTCATGGACAAAAATAGTGCTCATAGAGCCGTTCTCACAAGTTATCACGATATTGCTTCGCTTGGCTCGCAATGACACGCAGGAAAACATTGTCATTGCGAGGAGCGAAGGCGACGTGGCAATCTGAGCTCGTAGAAATCAATGAGTCTAACCACTATGGAATTCGCGTTTATTTTCCGGAACCAGTATATTGTCTCGCTGCCCTTGACTCGCCATCCGGTTTTGATGCGACGACGGCATCGAGGCTCTTATGCCTAGACAAAATCGACGCCCTCGTTCTCAGGCGCTCGACTCTGCCAAGATCGTGGAGGGGCGTCGCTCAGGACACCATCCGTTCACGGCCTGTCCAGTACTTTGCTCTGATAGCCTTCTTATCCAATTTGCCTAAATTGGTGAGCGGGATTTCATCCCAGAATTCGACGGTTTTAGGAGCGAGCAGACTCCCTTTTCGTTCTTTGACGAATTTGATGAGTTCCTCTTCCGTGGCCGTCATGCCGTCGTGCAGGACCACGATAGCTTTGACCTCCTCTCCCCATTTCTCATGCGGGACGCCTACAACCGCGGCTCCCTTCACCGCGGGGTGTTCGAAGAGTACGTCTTCGATCTCCCTGGGGAAAATGTTAAAGCCGCCGCTGATAATCATGTCCTTTTTGCGATCGACAATATAGAGGAACCCTTCCTCGTCCTGTTTGGCGATGTCTCCGGTGTGGAGCCAACCGTCAACAATTGTTTCGGCAGTGGCCTGCGGATTCTTGAAATAGCCATGCATCATGTTTGCGCACCGCACGACCACTTCTCCGGATTCCCCGGTGGGTACGGGGTTGCCTTTGTCATCAACGATGCGTACATCGGCATGAAATGTAGGTCTTCCCGCAGAGCTGAATATTTTTCTTTCTCTCTCAGGGTCGGCAACGACATGCTCTTCACGGGAAAGAGCGCTGATGCACATGGGGGCTTCCGTTTGTCCGAAGAGCTGGGTCATGATTGGTCCGAAGGTGGTAATGGCTTGTTTGAGTCGCTCTGGAGCTATTGCAGACGCGCCGTATATGATGTTTCGCAGACTGCTCACGTCGTATTTTTTGAGGTCTGGATAATCGAGAAGAATATAAATCATGGTGGGAACGAGGAAAGTGGCGGTAATTTTTTGCCGTTCGATGGTTTCCAAGAGCAATTTGGGATCGAAATGATCAAGAATGACGCATTTTCCTTTTCTTAACAGCACCGGCAGCATCAGGCAGCCGCCGGCATGGGTAAGAGGCGTCACGTACGCGAAGGTTTCTTCCCATCCAAATCCAAACTCCAACATCTCTATCAGCACTGTGTACACCCATGCACGATGAGACAGCATAACCCCTTTCGGTTTTCCGGTGGTGCCGCCGGTATAATAGATGCCCACGAGGTCTTCTGGGTCGATTGCCGGTCTTTGAGGCTGTTCCGTGCACTCTTCCATCAAGGTTTGAAGATGGAGATGACCTTTGGGAACAGCCTGGGGGTCCCCGCCGATGCAGATGAAATACTTCACTGACTCAAGCTGCGGCGTCATCTCTAGAACTCTGGAAGTCATACGCTCGTGGTAAATCAGGGCCAGGCATTCCGCCTGATTCATCATGTAAATGTGGTCCTGAGAGCTGAGCAAGACGGCCAGAGGGACTCTTATACAACCCGCCTTCGCGAGGGCGTATTCACAAAAGATGTATTCGGGGCAATTTGCCATAAGGAACGCAATGGTATCGCCCTTTTTCAGGCCTAGTTTTTGGAGGATGGCAACGATGCAGGACGCATTCCGCCCCATATCGTTGTAGGTGAAAGTCCGGTCGCCCGCGATGATGGCTGTTCGATCGCCATAAAACTGGACGCATCGATCATAAAGATCTCCGATGGTAAGACTTATCATCGATATACCCCTTTCTAAGGATTCAATATGTCGAGTCTGTCAGACTGCTTGGAGAATCGTCACGCTGCACGCAAATTCTTCAGTGGAGACGACTCCCCCGCCATTCTCGATGAGGCCGATCTTTGCCCCTTCCACTTGCCTCTTATCAGCCTCACCCCGCAGTTGCGTCGCGATCTCGTTGATCATGGATAAGCCTGTAGCCCCTACGGGGTGACCTTTGGACACCAACCCGCCGGAGGTATTAATGGGGAGGGGGCCGCCGAGTCGCGTGGCTCCTGATTCGATGAACTTTCCTCCTTGCCCAATCGGGCAGAAACCCAGCATCTCAGCCTGATAGATCTCGCAAAACGCAGTGGCGTCATGGACTTCGGCGACGTCCACTTGGGCTGGGGTTATGTCCGCCATCCGATACGCCTTGTCCGCAGCCCATTTGCTGAGGCTAGGCTCTGAAATCTTCCGATGTTTCCCTGACACCAATACATTCGACGCGATCTTGACAGCCCGCCGCTTCGTTTCAGGAGGCAAATCCTTATAGTATTCGGCCGAGCAGAGGATTGCGGCCGCTGCGCCATCGCCTATGGGGGCGCACATGGACCTGGTCAGTGGGTAGCTCACCATGTAATCTGAAAGCACCTTCTCGACTGGCACTTCAAATTGATATTGGGCCAATGGGTTGAGGGAACCGTGATAATGGTTCTTGGACGCAGCAATGGCGATTTGCTCTTGGGTCGTCCCCCACCTCCACATGTGCCAGCATGCCTGCATAGCGTAGGTGTCCATGAATATGGTATGGCCTGTCCCAAGGACAAACTCGCGACCGCATTCATTTGCCACCTCCTGGTATTCCCGTACAAGGCGCTCTTTGTTCTTGCGGTCTATGCCATGTTCGTATGCCGAAATGACCAGGGCCATATCCTCGTGATAGAACTTGTCCGCTCCGATTGCGAGCGACACGTCGCATTGACCGCTTAGGATGTCTTTCCATGCCCCGTGAAATGCCATGGAGGCGCTGGCGCATGCTCCCTCGACATTGATAATGGGAGTTCGTTCAGGCAAGAGCCCATCCTCGATGATGGGATCCAAGCATACGTGGCCTCTGATAAGGTCCTGGCCCCAGAGCACGCCCATGGCGCAGTTGGAAAACCAAACAAATTGAATGTCCCGCCCGTCCTGCATCCCTGCATCCTGTAAAACGCCGACATAAGCGTCACGGGTGAGATCGCTCAAAGTTTTTTCTGGCCAACGTTTGAAACGGGTACTGAATGAACCAATAATGTACACATCATCGGGTTTTTTCATGGCAGCGTACCAATCCCCTCTCGAATATTAGTTCTTCTGTTGCGGTCTCATCCCGGTTATGGCCGCATGTGAAACATCATGGTGTAATCGAACACCATCACAGATTCCTGGCGCTGATTTTTTACCGTATAGCGCCACACTTGGATGCCTTTTTCCGGCTTACTGGTGGGTTTCTTGTCAATAACCTCGACGAGCACGGTTATTGTGTCCCCGATCTTGACCGGCGCCAACATCTTCATGTTGTTCGCCCCCAGCCAAGCGACTGCTGCATCTCCGGCGAAACCTGCGCTGCTGACCAACCCCACCGCCAAAGCGAACACGAGGGGCCCATGCACCAGCCTTTCTCCGAATTCAGTCCGGGCTGCATACTCTTTGTCAACGTGCAGGGGATAGAAATCCATTGTGAGCCCTGCCCAGTTGACAACGTGGGTCTCGGTGACGGTAATGCAGGCCGTGGTATATACATCGCCAACTTGGAAGTCATCTCCGTATTTGCTGTGTTCCATCTCCATGTGCATACTGTTCCTTTACGTTTTTCTCTTCGAGTGCGACCCTCACACGGGTCTAAATTTTGGCAACGTAAATTCTTCGTTGAGCTTTTCAAAGGTCACGACTACCGGCATGTCGCACCTGAGAGTTGTGGATTGCCAGTCAACGATGTTCGTGAGCATCTGCACACCCTCTTCGAGTTTGACGATGGCAACGACATACGGTAAATCCTGCAAAAATGCTGATGGCGGATTGTTCTCGACAATGGTGAAAGAGTACAGCGTACCCCGCCCTGAACTCTCCACCCACGCGATGTCTTGGGAAAAACACTCGGGACAGCACATACGGGGGTAAAAAATGTATGCGCCGCATTCTTTGCATTGCTGTATCAATAGCTTATGTTGACGGGTACCCTCCCAAAAGGGTCGAGCCCATTCGTTGACCACTGGTGTGGGTTTGTTAGGGTTCTCCATAAGTACACCTCCCTCAAGGAATTTCGGAGCCGAGTATCGAGACATGGGCATCCATGTACGTGCCGCCTGTGCCCGTTTCCAACGCGAATCTCGCCCCGGGTACTTGCCGATCGCCGGCCTTGCCCATGAGTTGCCGTGCTGCTTCCACGAGGAGTGCGACGCCTCCGCCAGCTCCTGTATGGCCCTGAGAGAGCATGCCTCCGTTCGTGGTGGTGGGGATTTTGCCTCCTGGCCATGTGTCGCCGCGTAGATGCATTGCCCCAGCCTCCCCGCGCTCACAAAAACCCACCTCTTCAAAGCCGATGACCTGATAAATCGGGTATGAATCATATATCTCGGCCACGTCTATGTCTTGCGGCGTCAGCTCAGCCTCTGTGAACGCATCCTTGGCTGCCTCTCGCCATCCGTATCGTGTGATGTCTGGCTCCTGAGAGAACACGAAATGGGTGACTCTGGAACCCTCGCCAAGGAAGTACACCGGCTTTTGGCACAAATCTTTTGCACGATCTGCCGAGGTGAGGATAAGGGCCGAACCGCCGTCAAAAAGCATGTTTGATTCCTTAGCCCTTAGAGGGGTTGAAAGCATTTTTGAGGAAAGAACCTCCTCTATGGTCAGGGGGGTTCTGAAACGGGCGTTGGGGTTGAGTTCTGCCCATTTCCGGTTAGAGACGCACACTGCGGCGAGTTCTTCGTCTGTACAGCCTGTTTCATACTGGTAACGAGTGGTGGCAAGGGCTGCAATGGAGGAATAATGCTGGCCAAAAGGGACCTCCCACTCGGGTGAAATCCCAGCCGTGGAAAACAGGTCTATGCCTCCTTGAGCCGTTACCCCAGTCCCTAATCGGTCTGCGTGGACGCAAAGGACGCACTGCGCTACTCCCGAGACGATAAGGCTGCCGCCCAATTTCAAGAAACAACTCCCACTTGAACCGCCTGCAAATATCTGGCAATTGGTTCGAGCGTTTTTCAATCCAAGCTCTTCGATGATCCGACAGGTGACCAACTCCGTATTGAACTGCGGACTGTAGAGAGCTGCAGTTGGCATCACGAAGTCAATGTCTTCCTTTTTTATGCCTGCATCCACAATAGCCCTTCTCGCTGATTCTATCGCGTGGTGTATGGCAGCCTTTTCAGGAAATCTCCCTGTTGGGACCTCTCCGGTTCCTATGATGGCGAATTTGCCCCTTAAGTTGCTCATTCTCTTCTCCCGACTGATTGGATCTGTTCGCGAGCGCCGGCTCGCTCGTTAGAGCCCTAGCTGCTTGCCGATGATGTTTTTCTGGATTTCTGTGGTGCCGCCTCCGATTGAGAGGATGAGTACGTCCCGGAGAAACCGCTGGGCGTCGTATTCCATGGTGTACCCATAGCCGCCTAGTATTTGAACTCCATAGAGGCAAATCTTCTTCGCGGTTTCAGCGCAAAAGTATTTGGCCATGGACGTTTCTTTTACGCACTCCATGTGTTGGGTCTCTCTCCACGCGGCGTAGTAGGCGAGTCGTCGCGCCGCCTCCAATTCCGTGGCCATTTCGACGAGGCGATGCTGGATAACCTGAAATTTGCCTATGGGTTGACCGAACTGTTCTCGCTGCTTGGCGTAGTTGAGGGCATATTCAAAGGCTGCTTGGCCGATGCCCAGAGCGCAGGCCGACAGCACAAGCCGTTCCGAGTTCAGCAGCCTCATCATTTGGTACCAGCCTTGATTCAAACATTCCTCGCCCCCGAGAATATCTTTTGGCAATACTTTGACGTCGTCATAGTACACTTCGCACGTGTTTGACCCTTTGTGGCCGAGGTTCTTGATCGGTTTGGCGGAATATCCCTGTGATTTGCTGTCCACCAAAAAAGCGGTGATGCCTTTGGTGCGGGATTCAGCCGTGCGAGTGTTAGTGACGATGATGTCGCTCACGCCGGCGCCAGTGATGAACATCTTGCTCCCATTGATAACCCAGTATCCATCTTTGAATACTGCTCGAGTTCGTATGTTCGAAGCGTCTGAGCCTGCATTGGGCTCGGTTAGGGCAAAGGCAAACTTGAGTTCGCCGTTGACGAGCTTCGGCAGATATTTCCTCTTTTGCTCTTCATTCCCGTTGGTTTTGATGATGGAATTTCCATAAAGGATAATGTTTCCCGCAGCCCAGGCTAACACCGGCAGCCTCTTGGCGATCTCTTCAAAAAAGATCATCTCATCGATCACATTTCCGCCTTGTCCGCCGTATTCCTCAGGGACGTTGATCCCCATGAATCCGAGATCGCAGAGCTTTTGCAGCAATTCATGAGGAAAACGATCGTTTTCATCAATCTCTCGAGCTACATCGCTGGTAATCTCTTTTTCTACAAATCTACGAACCGTATCTCGGAGCATCATCTGCTCTTCAGTGAACGAAAAATCCATGTAATCCTCCTCGCCTATGCAACCAACCTCTGCATTAGGTATATAAATCAGAGCCTTGCCTCATCGAAGGGTGTGGGCCAACGATGCGCATACCTCCTCATACTCACGAATCATGGCCTCGATAACAGAGGCGGCAGAACAAATGGAGTCAGCCTGCGCCACACTCTTGCCCGCGCTCCACAGTTCGAGCCATTTTTTGGAACCGATTTCCGGACGTTTCTCGAAGTCTTCGATACTTTTTGCCAACCAGTTTGCCCGATTTCCCGTGATCTTATCTGTGCACACGATGTCATCGGGTCCGGCCGCCACCACAGCTTCTTTGTATGCGGGCAATGCGCGGGATTCGTGGGTGGCGATGAGACGCGTTCCCACTACGACTGCGCATGCGCCGAGCGCCAAAGCTGCGGCCATCTGAGCGCCCGTGCTGATGCCGCCTGCCGCGACGACGGGTATTTCGAGATGAGACCTCAAATAGGGTACAAGAACGATTGTCGGGGTTGTGCCTGCGTGCCCGCCGGCGTCTGACGCAACGGCAACCACCCCATCCACGCCTCTATCCTGGGCCTTTATAGCCTGGTCAAGGGAAATAACGTCAGCGAATACTTTGCCGCCATTCTGATGAACATCATCGAGGATCAAACGAGGATCTCCCAAAGAAGTGAGAAAGAACTTGACGCCGGCGTCAAGGCAGAGCTTAAGTTGTTCACGCCATGCAAACTTGCCGGAAAGATGGATGTTCACCCCTATAGGTTGCTCGGTCTGCTGTCGTATTGATTTGAGCGATTTGGCTAGATCATCCACAGACCGGAAGTTGGGCAGCGGAAAACTCCCCAAGCCGCCAGCTTCCGATACAGCCACCACAAGTTCCTCGTACGATATAAGGAACATCGGGGCTCCAATGATCGGATAACGAACACCGATCATCTCCGTGAATGTTGTGCATATCCTGTCCATAGGCCGTCCGTTTTACAGCGAGACCATCTCTCGTTTCAGCGACGGTCTCGCTGTGCTATGCCTCTCTATTGCTGTGGAGTCTTCGGCTCTTTTATGGGATCAACAACCACAAACTTCTTATCCTTGGCGTTGGCGGCAAGAATAAGGCTAGAAAAACTACTGACATGACGTTTGGGGCCGAAGGTGATATTTGGGCACATACCACCCATGTCAAAGTTGTTGATGCTTTCCAGCCCCTTGACAAAGGAATCCGGCGTTAAATCCCTGCCAGCCTTGCGGAGTCCCTCAACGGTAGCGGCTATGTATCCCCATGCGGCGAGATACAAGTAGTCTTGGTATTTCGGGTTTCCAAGAGCCTTTTCAAAATTGCCGTATTTTTTGTTTATTTCCTTGGCCAGCCTTGTGCCGGGAACATCGGTCGTCACAGGCACATACGGAGTGACAAGGAGATAGCCTTCTGCATTGTCCCCCACGAGATCAAAAAGCTGAGGGACTCCCGTCGTGTTGTTGGAGATGAGCTTCACGTCCCATCCCATTTTGACTTTTTCTTTAATGACGGCTGCAGATTGAGGCAGATACGTCCAGAGGATGATGTAATCAACATTGGCTTCCTTCATTGCGTTCATATGGGGAGAGAAGTCCACCGTACCTGTTTTGTAAGGCGCCTCCTTGACAATCTCACTTTTCATGAACTTTGCGGCTGCTTTCGCGCCGTCGAGGCCCTCTTTGCCGAAACCGTCATCCTGATAAATCATCCCAATCCTGGCTTTCGGGTTCTTTTCAAGCACATATTCCACAGCTCGGCATGCCATGCTGTATTGCACGGTGTGGGGCACAAAAACCCATTTGTTGCCCGGGTCGTAAAACACTTTATTCGCGCCGTGGGGCATCAACACTACTTGGTTTTCCTCGCACAAGGGAAGAATGGCGCTGGAGCCTGCAGTGCCAAGATTAAAGGCAATGGCAAAAACGCCGTCTTTCAGGATAACTTTCTTCGCCGCATTCAATGTGGTGTTTGGCAGAATGCCATTATCCTCGATGATGAGGTTGAGTTTGCGGCCGTGAATGCCGCCTGTGTCGTTCACCCAGGCGCAATAATCCTTGAACGCGTCGGAGATAGGAGGACCTGCGTACTTCCCGGGACCAGTGAAATCGACGAGGCAGGCAATCTTTATTTCATTGTCAGTGACTCCACGCACCTCCTTGGCCAACGACGCTCCTGGCCATACAAGAGCTGCTGCCATGGCAATACACGCGTAAATGATCCATCGCTTCATGTGTCTCCTCCTTTTTCAACACGAGTTTTACGTCCCAAGCCCTGCTTCAAAATGGCAAGACCAGGTTGCGCTTTGGTTTTTCAGGCGTCTGTCTTTGTTTTTCCATTGACTTAGTACCTGAATGGCCATGTGGTCCAATACGTCTTCACCCTCTTGTATATGCCCACAAGCCCGTAAGGCTCGAATAGCAAGGCCAACACGACGATCAAACTGAAAATTCCCAGCTTGAAGTCAACAATCAAACCAGTCAAAGACGGATACGTATCCTTCAGCGAGTCGGTGACGTACACGATGAAGTGAGGAATTCCTGTGATGAAGACCGCTCCCAAGACCGACCCAAGGATTGTTCCCATACCTCCCAATACGATCATGGCGATGAATGCTATGGACACAGAGATGTCAAAACTGCCTGGGACGATCCATCGCTGGTAATGGGCAAACAGGCATCCTGCCAACCCCGCATAGAAAGAGCTCAAACCAAAGGCCATGATCTTATACTTCGCCAAGGGTATGCCCATCGCCTCCGCCGCGATGTCACGGTCCCGGATAGCTTTGAAGCTGCGGCCAATTTTGCTCCGAACGATATTCTTTGCGCACAAGACACAAAGGGCGCTTAATGCAGTCAAGACGTAGAAATATTGCGCTTGGGTCTTGATGGTATAGCTTCCAAGTTGGATATGCTGCACTGACATACCCAGGTCGCCTTTCGTCACATCCCAATGGAACAAGACATACTCAACAATAAAACCGAACGCCAAAGTCCCCAGCGCCAGATACAACCCTTTCAAACGAAGCGCAGGGATGCCAACAATCATGCCAAGGATGGCGGCAATAATGCCTGACAGAGGCAGAGACAGCACAAAAGGCAGTTGAAAGTGGCCGGTAAGCAACGCAGATGAATACGCGCCTATGGCAAGAAACGCCGCATGTCCCAGAGAAATCTGGCCGGTGAATCCGATGAGCAGGTTGAGTCCGACTGCGCCGATCACGGCGATAGACATTTCATTGAGGATGCTTAATTGATATTGCGAAAGCACGTACGGACAGAAGACCAAGAGCGCCGCCAACACTGCCAACCAAAACTTGACCCATAAATTTGGCAGCAGGGCTAATTCATCAGAGTACGTCGTGAATATCTTGTGGCTCATGCCGTCTCGTCACACTCTTTCGACTTTTTCTTTCCCAAAGATTCCCCTGGGTCGAATCATCAAGATGATGATCATTATGGCAAAAGCAGCTACCTCTTTGACGTCTCCAACATGAAACCCATGAAACTCGAGGCCGCTCAAATAGTTCGCCGCAAGCCCTTCAGCGACGCCAAGTATGGCGCCTCCTATGATGGCTCCTCTGACGCTGTCCATGCCGCCGAGAATGGCTGCCGCCATAGCTTGAATCCCGTAATGGCTCATGGAGATACGCACAAAGCTTTGTTCGGCAAGGAATATTCCTGCGACCGCGGCAACTGTTGAGCCCATGGCCCAGGCGATCATGTGCGTTTGGTTCACGTTTATTCCCATGAGGCCGGCGGTGTCTGGGTCTTCGGCAGCCGCCTTCATGGCCACGCCGTGAAGCGAGCGGTTGAAGAACAGGAGCAATATTATGAGCAGGACAATCGAAGTAAGGATTGTATAGGCAGCTCCATACGAGACGGCGAACCCGGCGATTGCAAGATGTTTGTTGGCGAAGGGCGAAGATATGGAATACACGTCATGGCCCCACACAAATCCCGCGATGCTCGAGATCACGCCGGCTAAGCCCACAGTGACCATAATCGACGCAAAAAGGGGTTTGCCCACCATTCTGGTGAAAAAGACCACCTCGATGAGCGCGCCTAACAGGGCTCCCAACAGCAAAGACAATACAAACCCCACCAAATAAGGCGCGCCAAAGATCATGACAAAGCTAAAACAAAGAAATGCGCCTATCATGGCCAGTTCGCCCTGCGCAAAGTTCAAGATCCCCGTGGATTTGAACACGATCACAAATCCCACCGCTAAGAGTGCGTAAATGGCGCCCATGGAAAGTCCGTTTATCAATATCTCAAGCAGCTTCATCTCAAAGTCCTGTTGACAAGTTATCTTCCATCAAGCGGAGCGATACATCTCCTCGATTTCCTTCTGGAATCGCTTTGCAATAACCTTCCGTTTGACCTTTTGAGTGGCGGTCAACTCTTCGTCATCCTGGTCCAGCTCTTTTTCTAGGATCTTGAATTTTTTTATCTTCTCCACTTGGGCCAAGCCGGCGTTGACTGCCTGAACCTCATCCTCTATGAGTCGGTAAATAATGGGATTTGTGGCCAGACTCTTGTAGGTCGTGAAAGCGACCTTGTTGTTTTGAGCCCAGTTCCCCACGTTGTCGTAATCAATCTGGATCAAAGAGGTAACGAATTTCCTCCCGTCTCCGACTATGATGGCTTCTTTGATGTACGGGCTGCATTTGAGTTTGTTTTCGATTTCTGATGGAGAGATATTCTTGCCGCCGGACGTAATGATGATGTCCTTTTTCCGGTCAACAATGTAAAGATGGCCGTCGTCATCGAGTTTTCCGACGTCGCCTGTGTGAAGCCATCCATCACGGAGAATCTCTGCCGTCGCGGCATCGTCCCGGTAATATCCTGAAAAAACAGAGTCGCCTTTGAACAAGATTTCCCCATCGTCAGCGAGCTTGAATTCCAGACCAGTCGAGGGTTGTCCCACGGAACCGTGCTTAATTTCGTGGAGAGGTCCTGTACATCCTCCGCTTGTTTCCGTCAGCCCGTACATTTCGATGGTTGTAATTCCGAGCTGCCGAAAAAAAGCCAGGACCTCAGGCGCAATGGGCGCTCCGCCGCTCATAATGCACCTGCACCTGAGGAGCCCCAGTTTTTCCCGCACGGGTCTGAAGCTCACGAGGTATGCAAGTCCGTAAAGCGGACGCAGGCGCAGAGGCAGCGAAATCCTCTTCATCTTATACGGAACGATCTTCTTTCCTACCCATTCGCCGAAGCGAAACCCCAATCTTTTGAGAGGAGTACTATTTTGAAGTTTAATCTGCACCGAAGAGTGGAGTTTCTCGAGAATTCGGGGCACTGCGGCAAAAAAGGTCGGTGAAATTTCACGAATATTCTCCTGCACTGTATCTATGGATTCTGCAAAATTCACCACGTAGCCGAAGACAAGGGGCATGGCCATGGAGAGATTTCTCTCGAAAATGTGGCACAGAGGCAAATATGAAAGCAGCGAATCCTGATCTGTAAAGTGCAGCACGGGCTGAAGAGTCGTGATGACCTGATGGATGATATTTCGATGAGAAATCATGGCGCCTTTAGGAGGTCCTGTGGTGCCAGACGTGTACACGATGAAAGCGACATCGTCAGGCTGAGTGGCTTCGGCAATCTCGGAAAAGGCTTCCGGCTGTTGAGCCAATACCTCGGCGCCTTTTTTTTCTACATCTTTGTAGGAGATAAGCAGAGGATCTTCATAATGAGCCAGCCCCTTCATGTCGATGACCACAATAGCCTGAAGCTCGGGCAGGTCTGCTTTGGCTGCAAGAACTTTATCAGCCTGCTCCTGATCCTTGACCACGACCACCTTTGACCTGGAATGATCAAGTATGTAGCGGACTTGCTCTACGGAATTGGTGGGATACACCCCGACTGATACCCCGCCCAAGCTCTGGATGGCGAGGTCTGCAAATACCCACTCCGGGCAGTTCTCCCCGAGTATAGACGCATGATCTCCCTTCTTCATGCCTAGTTCCATGAGACCCCAACAGAACTGGGCGACACGATTCGCATAACCCTGCCAAGAGATTTCACGCCAGATCCCCTTGTACTTCGTCCGCATCGCAACTCGATCTCTATACAACTGGGCGTTGTGCAAGAGGAGCTTTGGTAATGTGGTATTGCTGCTTTTCGCGTCGTCAACCTTCATAAGAAACAATCCAAGGCATAGTGAAAGCCCGTTCAGGCTTGACCCAGATATGCAGTGATGACTTCGGGATTCGCGTATATGTCACCGGGCTTGCCTTCGGCGATCTTGATGCCGAAGTTCAAGACGGTCACAGTATCTGAGAGGTCCATCACCAGCCCCATATCGTGTTCGATGATCATGACCGTGAGACTCATGGACTCATGTATATCGAGGAGATACCGCGCCATATCCTCGCGTTCTTCGAGATTCATCCCGCTGACCGGCTCATCCACCAGGATGATTTGGGGGTCCATTGCAAGCGCTCGGCCGAGCTCCACTCTTTTCTGCAGACCATAAGGGAGAGCTCCCACCGGCATGTGTCGAACCCGCTGGAGATCGAGCAGTTCTATGATATCCTCAACTCTGTCACGACTCAGCGCCTCTTCCTTCTTGCATCGTCCGAGAAACACGGCGGCCGTCAGCAGACCGTATTTTTGAAGATGTCCTCTCGCCGCCATTAAATTTTCCAGAACGGTCATACCCTGAAAAAGGGCGATGTTTTGAAAAGCACGGGCTATGCCTGATTGGGAAATCTTATGAGGTTTAACGCCAATCAGCTCTCTGCCCCGAAAACGGATGCTCCCGGCCTGGGGTCGATAGATCCCGCTAATGCAATTGAAGAGGGTAGTTTTTCCTGCGCCATTTGGTCCTATGATGGAATATATCTCTCCCTGGCGGACTTTGAGCGATACGTCTTGCAGCGCCACAACCCCTCCAAATCCCATGGTAAGGTGGTCCACTTCGAGATGATATGCCTGATTGTCATTTAAGACAGCCATCTTTTCCTACGTTTGTAGTGTTTGACGTCTCGAAAGGTTTTCTTGGCGCCGATGTCCGTAAGCCCTAGATAGAATTCTCTGATATCTCGATCAGCCTTCAGTTTTTCGCTTGGACCTTCCATCACGATTCGACCATTTTCCAGGATGTATCCGTAAGCGGCTATAGAGAGGGCAATGGTGGCATTTTGCTCCACAAGAAGCACAGAGACGCCCTGATCTGCGTTTATTCTTCGAATAATGTCGAAAATCTCTCTTACCACGATGGGCCCGAGCCCGAGAGACGGTTCATCCAGCATCATGAGGCGGGGCTCTGCCAATAGGGCCCTCCCAATGGCCAACATCTGCTGCTCGCCGCCGCTGAGGTACCCGGCCTGTTGATTGCGGCGAGAGGCCAAAGCGGGGAAGTAGTCGTACACCATGTCCCGCATTCGGCCGTACTTGCTCCGATCTTTTATTCGGTACGAGCCCACAAGGAGATTTTCATCAACGGTGAGTTCGGCGAAGATCTTCCTGCCTTCAGGTACCTGTACGATTCCCCTTGCAACGACGCCATGGGGTTTTTCGTCGTTGATAATCCGACCTTCGAATTCTATTACGCCGTCCTCGATCTTGAGGTCCAAACTCTCTCGGAAGCCGGAAATAGCGTTGATTGTCGTCGTCTTACCTGCGCCGTTGGCGCCAAGCAGCGTCACGATGCTCCCTGTGGGGACCTCGAAGGAGATGCCCCTTAGCGCCTGAATAATGTCGCTATATACAGTTTCTAAGTTGGTTACTTTGAGCATCTCCATGGCCCCATAAATGACCCAGGGTCTGGATCAGACCGCAAACGCTGCGATCCGGCGCCGTACACGTACTGTGTGTTTTAGAAGAAAGCCCCTCCGTTGACGACAACGATGTGGCCCGTCATGTAGTTGGCTGCGCTTGAAGCCAGGTAAAGAGCTGTTTGGGCTATTTCCTCTGGCGTGGCGACGCACTTGAGAGGCGTAAATTTGAATTCCTGTTCCATGAGCTTCTCGTTTGTCCACAACGCCTTGCTGAAATCAGTCTTTACAATACGTGGAGCAATGGCATTTACCCTCACGTTGTAAGGTCCCATTTCCAGCGCCATGGCTTTGGTCAACATGTTTATGCCCGCTTTGCTGATGCAATAGGGTCCTAGTCCTTCGGCAGGGCTGACGCCGCCGGCTGACGACACATTTATGATCACGCCCTGTTTCTGGTCTCGCATTATGCGACCCACAAGCTGGCTCAGGATGAAATACCCTTTCAGGTTCGTCTCCATGATGTGATCGTAGATCTTTTCCTCAGTGTCGATGAGCGGACCCATGGCCGGATTGGTCGCGGCGTTGTTTACCAGGATGTCGATTCTGCCAAATTCCTTCATGACTTGTTCTACGAGGTTTTTCAGGTCCTGCGTATAACGGGCATGAGCGGCGACGGCGAGGCATTTGACTCCAAGAGCCCGAATCTCTTCAGCGACCTTGTCAAGGTCGGCCTGCTTACGACTCGCGATGGCAATGTCGGCGCCTGCATCCGCAAATCGCAACGCGACCGCTTTGCCTATGCCTCTACTCGCGCCCGTGATCAAAGCAACCTTTCCCGCCATGGATAAAAAAGAACAGTCCATTTGTTTCCTCCAAGTGTTCCTAGAGCAAGAGCTTTTGTCCTACTTCTTGATGCCTGCCATGTCCTCGACGAGCGCTTTGCATTGGGAGATCACCTTCTGGGCTTCCATAAAGATGGTCATGCGCTCGGCCATGGGAGATCCCTCTCCATGGAGACAAATCGTTTCCAGATCAGCGCTTGTCAGACGTCGAATAAGGTCAAACATCCTCAATCTATTTTCCGTGCTGACTCCCTTTTTTGCCCCGAGATATTTGTCAATAAAATCGTGGAGTTCTGGCCGCTGGAAATCTTTGTATGTGGGGGCTGTCACGAGCAGGCCGCCCGCGAGGTCTTGAATAACCTTTACCACGTCATGGTAGTTGTGCGCGAAATGGTACTTCGCGATGTTGGTGGTGACAGGATTAGGCACTACCATGTCGCCGTGCCTCACGTAGTCCAGGCAGGCAGCTTTAGAAAGCGATTTGAGTGTCTCGAGATAAATGACGAGGTCGGTTATCTTCTCTCGGACATGTGGCGCCTTCGAGATGCCGTTGTACTCGGCGATGGCCGCTGCAATCCCAAGGAGGTGTTCAGACATTGGGACGCGATAGGCGCAGCCAGTTCTCCTATGCAGCAGGGCAAAATTATAGACCATGGTGGCCGCAAATTTCCATTCACCGCATAGAAAGACCCTTTCCCACGGAATAAATACATCATCGAAAATGATCAATGAGTCCGTATGCATCCTCATGGGTCGATCGTTGGGAAACTCGAAAGGACTCAAAGAAGCTCTGAACGGCCGGCACACCTGGGTTATACCTTTGGTATTCGGCGGTGTGGCGAAGGCCACTGCGTAGTCTGCGTCCCCTTCTGTCATTTGGCGGCAAGGGATGGCGATAATTTCATGGCAGTAAGCCGCGCCGGTGATATGAACTTTTGCGCCTCGAACCACGATGCCTTTCGAGTTCTTCTCCACGACTCGCAAGTAATAATCCGGGTGGGATTGGTCAGGGTCCGAAGGCCGGAGCATTCGATCGCCTTTTACGCAAGTCACCGCAGCGCAGCAGGCCACATCTTCCTTTTTCAGGTAGCGGCGAAAGGCTTCGATTCGATCTATATAGTCTTGATTGCCCATCATGTGAGCCGTAATGCTTATGGCGTTCAGGGCGTCGGCTCCAATGTCGTGCGCCAGCGGTATGTAACCGTCGGAAATAGCGGTTGACGTCACGATCAACTCATGGGCCTTGAGCAGGTCCTCTGCGGTCTGTGGCTTGTAATAATAACGGCTTACGAAGTCGCCAAGCTCAGGGTCTTTCACGAGGGCCAAGTCTCGGTATTTGGGATCATGAGCCATTTCGTAATCGACGGCCATGGTATTGACGCAGGCCTTCAGGTTTGGGTCGGTTGCTACATTCTGCACACGCTCTCCCTTGTAGTACACGACCCTTCCATCATTCAGTTTTTCCTTGTATTGTTCAGCAGTTAATAAACTCATGCCTTATCTCCTTATATTTACGGTCCTTTGGCAACCGCCGCCCGGATTTTCTTCGCACCGGGACAATGGGTGCGGCTGAAGCGCCTCTTGGTCACAAAAGACGCGAAGCGCTTTCAGACGCCATGTCTTGATACTCATGCTCAGCGTGAGTGAACTACCAATTCTTTTTCGGAGCCGGGATCCCCCGATGGTAGAAGGGCAAGATTTCCTCCTCGAGATTGGTTCCCATAATGGTGTCCACACACATAAGGGCGCACAAAGACGCTCCATCAACGCCGCCGCCCCACATGCGCTCGCCGTATTGATCGCCCACGAAATAGAGCCCTTCGATGTACGGACTTTTGATGGATGGCCGCTTTTCGCCTACTGGCCTCCAATTGCCATAAGCTTCGTCGGATGGAGTCCACAGTACGAACTCAACATTGTCCTTCCAGCCTTTGAAGGTCCGCTTGAACCAATCCATACAGTAATTGATTACTCTCATGACCTTCTGAGGAGTTCTCATTTCCTTGTCGGTGAGCGCGGTGGAAAATATGAAGTCACGTTTGCCTTCAGGCGCTCTTTTTGCGCACGCCGCCATATTCCACATCACCATGTCCACCGCGCCGATATAGCCTTCGTGTTTGATGATGCCGGGCATCCAGATGAAGCTTCTCTCATCTACCCCGAACTCTTCCCAGACATTGTGTTTCAGGCCGATAAGGGCGGAGAGGAGGCCGGGCGACCAAAACTTGGTTTGAATGAGGTCAACCCACTCCTGGGGAAAATGCCTCGGGTGCAGTACGCCAAAGATGTGCTTCGGAGGGATGTTGCAGATGACGGTATCCGATTCCAATACTTCGTATGAGCCCTCTTTTGAGCGGATGATGACGCCCCTGACTTTGCCGTCTTCCACCATTACCTCTTCCACCGGCGTACTTCTCAAAATTTGACCGCCGGCCGCCACGAGCTGTTTCTCCATGGCAAGTGGGATGGCCATGCATCCAGGCTCGGCAACCGTCGCGACTGATCCTGTATGCAGATTCATGCCTATGCTGCGCGCCATCGCCATATAACCGAGAAAGTCGCCGGCAGGCGCCATTCGAGGCTCAGCCATCGCATTTTGACATGCCATAACCACCTTGATGTAGTCATACGCTTCTTCATTCTCGGTCAGCCCTCTTTCTTCGAGCCATGTCTGCACGTCCATTTCCATGGCGGCCGCGCACTCTTCCAGAGTAAGGCTGCCCATTTGTCGCAGCGCCGCCATCGTCGCCTTATATCCTTCTTCGCTCTGCCATGGATAAGGCGAACGAGGGGGCACCTGATAGATCTTGTTGGTGCGGCAATCGACGAAGCCCAAGCCCTTGTTAACTGGCATGTCCACCGGGCATTCCAGATAATCCAGCAGCAATCGACAACGGGATTTATTCCCCCAGAACAGCCCGTGGCCCCCATTTTCAAAGGTGTACCCGTCAAGCAGCCCCTTCTCAAACATGGTATTGAGGTCAGGTTCACAGTACGAGACCCAACACCTTGAATCAGCCAGGGATTTCCTAAAACCTTTGGCGTCCAGCTCCAACCCGTCGATGGTGACTTTGTCGCCTCTGCCGGTGTAGGACGCGACCCTGCCTCCGATGTGAGGGGCCTTTTCCAAGACGATTACGCTCTTGCCGAATTTCTTGGCCAAGAGAGCGGCGGCGCCCACGCCTCCGATGCCAGATCCAATGATTATGACGTCATATTGCTTAGAAGCCATGTACTCACCTTTCTTTGTCTCGTTGTGGTTCATCTGAGCGAGAACGGCCTCGCATCTTTGCTGAGAGTTGTGTCCGAAGCGTAGCAATTTACATTGGTGCAAAAATGATGCCTTTACTCAGCGATGGTTGGTTTGGAGAGAAGAAATAGCAGGTTATCAAGCAATGAAGCGGATAAGAAGTCATCCCGCGAGGGAATTCACCAGACGCCGCGCGGTAAAGCCGCGGGACGTTGCATCAGCGGCATGTTGATGATAAACGCCACGGAGAGCGCCATTGAGAGGGTTTTCTCAGTATGATTTCCCTTGGCGAGTTGTTTTTGCTGTGCGCAATATTCGGCGCTTAAGAAGCGAAATGTTGTGCACAAGTCCTTGACAGAAACCGCCGCAAACGATACCCTCAACGCGCAAGAGGATACCGCCGTGCACACGACTTCATTGTACCACGCCACAGATGATTACCAACGCGTTTTGATACTCTGTTCCCTCTTCGAGGGGGATGTTTCCATAGACTGGCTCACAGAGCTCATGATTGGAAAGAAGCCCTCAGCGATCTTGGCGCAGCTCGAACGGGGCGTGAAAGATGCTTGGCTGGTTCAAAGGAAGCCAGGCTGCTATGCATTTCAGGACGCCAAGAAGCGACAGAAATGGAGGCGCTCACTTGCTCCAGATGAAGAAATGCAATTGCATGGCAAGATCGCGGATATACTTATGCGCGAGCTCCCGGACGATGATTCCAAAGCCAAGGTGCTGGCTCACCATCTTCTCCACATCACAAATGATACCAGCCGTTGCCGGTACTTGAGCGCTGCCGGGGATCGTCACCTCGCCGCGTTCAGGACTGAGGAGGCTCTGCAATGCTATCGAAAGGTATTGGACGACCTGTCTCAGCAAACTGGTCAAGAAGCTGATCACTTGTTCGCCGCGACTGCCGTGAAGTATTCGAAGATATCCACTGGACGGCATGAGACGGAAAAGGTTCTCGCGCTCTTGCGGTCTGCCCTGAGCAGGGCCCAAAAATGGAATCTTCTCGGATTTCAGTCCATTCTGCACATGCATCTTGCCAAGAACGAATGGCTCAAATCTCAGTATTCCTATGCACTGAAACACTTTGAAGAAGGCTGGGCCATCGCGAAAGAGCTCAATGACCCAAAAATCCTGCGCGCTGCAACGACATTCAGCACTTTTTTCCTGTTTTGGCAGGGAAGGTTCAAAGAGGCCGTGCAGACGTACGAGAAATCTGTACCAGACATAGAGAAGTATCCTGCGGGCGGTTTCCCGCTGCTTGCGGTGATTACCGTTGGCTATTGCTATGCTCAGATAGGGCAGATTACCCAAGGATTGGGGATGTTGGATGCAATTCGCACCCAATGTCTCCAAAAGGGCAATCTCTACTTGTCCGCGTACACCGCTGGCAATATTGGCAATGTGCTCCTCGATATCGGACGAATAGACGAGGCCATCGATTTTATCGAAATGTCCGCACAAGAAGCCCAACAAGTTCACAACGACTGGGTGTGGATCACGGGGAAGATAAGCTTGGCTTACGCCAATTATCTGAAGGGGAACAAAGAAAAAAGCCTGGCATATCTGCACGAATTCCTTGAGCAAAGCAGAAAAGTGCAGGTCACCGTCTATCTGTATCCCTATCTCATGGAGCTTTGTCTGGCCATGGAGCAAGGGAGACTCCCCGCGACTGAGGGTTTGTCCCTGGACCAAGAGATTCAGACGGTGACCAGGGGCGAGAATATTTTTCTGAAGGGAGTCGGGTATAGATTTCAGGCTATTCTCTCTGAAATGCGGGGCGCTCCATCGGAAAAGGTAAGAAAGCTGTACGAGAAGTCTATCCAGGTCCTGGAAGAATGTGGAAGCCAAGTGGAACTCGCAAAATCGCGCTTTTGGCTCGCCCGCCATTGTGTCGCGATTGGTCAAGAACAATCGGCGCGTCAGGTCATGGCTGTTGCGACGAAAGCCCTGGCAGGGTACCAAGAATCCCTGATACCCGACGATCTCCTCGCCCTGGTGAAAGAGCGGCCTGCCAGCGAAAGCCTTCTCAGGGAGATCCTCGATCTCGGACAACAAGTGGTCACCATACGTGATTACCGCGACCTCATTCAGCATGTGCTTTCAACGGTGAATAGACTCACCGGCGCAGAACGCGGCGCGATTTTCAGGATTCAGGAGGACGGACAAAGCCCGAAGCTGTCGTTGATGGCCACCAAGAACCTGACTCCTGATCAGATAGCACAGGAAACGTTTTCATCGTCAATGAACATGATCCACGAGGTGGCGCGCACTGGCAAGGGCCAAATCCTTGCCATCGATGACGCAGAAACCTACGGCCAAAATTCTGTGAATCTCATTCGATCCCGCATCTGCGTCCCCATGAGACTCAGGGACAAAATCTTTGGAGTGCTTTACCACGACAATCGGTTGTTGAGCAGCGCGTTCAAAGAATCAGACCTCGCGCTGCTCTCGTACTTCGCGGCGCTGGCCGCGTTCGCGCTGGATAATGCGAGAGCCTACGAGGAGATTCAACGCCTCAACTCGAAGCTGAGCGAAGAGAACCTCTATTACAAAGAGGAAAACCTCCAAACGCTTCATTTTGATGACATTGTCGGAGAAAGTCCTGCCATTAAGAAGGTATTGTCCCAAATCGACCAAGTCGCAGCCACCGATGCCACCGTCTTGATCGTCGGCGAAACCGGCGTGGGAAAAGAACTAGTTGCCCGAGCCATCCATCGCAATAGTATGAGGAAAGACAAACCCTTCATAAGGGTTCACTGCAGCGCTCTCCCCGAATCGTTAATCCCCAGTGAATTGTTTGGCCACGAGAAAGGGGCTTTCACAGGCGCAAACCGCCGACGACTCGGACGATTCGAACTTGCCGACGGTGGAACCTTATTTCTGGACGAGATAGGAGACATAAGCCTCGATATTCAAGTGAGCCTCTTGAGGGTCCTTCAAACGCGGGAGTTTGAGCGCGTCGGCGGTTCCGAGACCTTGAGTTCGGATTTTCGCCTTGTGGTGGCCACAAACCGAGACCTCGAACAAAGGATCAGAGCCAACAAATTTCGCGCAGACCTCTATTATAGGCTCGCCGTCTTCCCCATTTATGTTCCTCCGCTGAGAGATAGGCGAGAAGACATCCCTATCTTGGCCCATTACTTCCTCAAGATATACTCAAACAAGATGGGCAAGGAGTTTCCACGGATTCCTCAAGGCGAGATGGAAAAGCTCGTCAACTATCATTGGCCGGGGAATGTCAGAGAATTGGAGAACGTCATCGAGAGAGGAACAATCCTCAGCAATGGCCAGCATTTCAGAGTTCCAGAGCTCGGGGCAGAGATTCCAGAAGGCCTTGCCAGAGATGGGGTGACGACGCTCAGAGAAAACGAGCGCAGGCACATCTTATGGGCATTGGAAAAAACAGGATGGAAGGTAAGGGGCAAAGGAGGCGCGGCGGAACTGCTTGATCTGCCGGCCTCGACGCTCGCCTTTCGTATGAAGAAACTGGGCATCCAGCGCACAAAAAGATACGCTCATCCTGAATAAGAGCAACGACGCCGCACGGGTCCCTGCCGCATTTCTCGCGTGGCCAGGAAAGATCGATTCTTGTTATGTCGAGGAACCCAGCCTCGAACAAAGTCAAAGGCGGCGACGGCGCCTGGGCAGCCGCCTCGAGCCCCTCGAAGTCCAGGTCAAGGGCGGCGCCCGTCTCCGGGAAGAACGCCAGCCCGTCAAGGTCGGTTGCGAAAAGCTCCATTCGGTACTCCAGTCATGTCGCAACAAATCCGGTTAATGCCAATGGGCGGACGGCCCGTGCTCGGGGTGAAACCCAAACTCGGGCAGACAGTCCCGTCACTTGGATACCTGCCGGAGACTGTCGAAAAGCGTCGGAGGGAGGGCATTTCGGGAGCTGTAAAAAATCAAAATCAGGACTTGAAAAAATCACCCCGCTTATAGCATGGTAATTTGGGGCGGTAGTCGTATGTTTTGAATCGGGGCGGCAAGGGCGTCAAGAGTCCGGCGGACGATCTGTAGAGGAGTCGAGACGGCGTCTTAGAGAGAAACTGGGTATCACCTCTCGACTCGCGCAAAAGGCAGACTCATGCGCTGAGGAGACAGGCGTTATGCGCAAATAGCCGCCGGCGTCTTATGCCGCAATGTCGGACCCCAAAGGCGTCATAAAGAAACCGTGTAACCATTGTTGGGTGCAATGACTATCAGACGTACAGCCTGAATAGGAGGATGTATGTAAATGGCAAAAGACACGAACAACGGCGCGAATCTCGGCTTCGAATCTGAGCTCTGGCGAGCCGCGGACGCGCTCCGCTCCAACATGGATGCCGCCGAGTA
>Ga0123519_10001589_pt1 | contig 38921 bp, 29 predicted proteins | sample YelNatPaOPRAMG02_FD_87396 | JGI IMG/M metagenome (GOLD analysis project Ga0123519, IMG submission 87396) | Hot spring microbial communities from Yellowstone National Park - Yellowstone National Park OP-RAMG-02 (version 2) | ecosystem: Environmental > Aquatic > Thermal springs > Hot (42-90C) ...
AGAACCTGAAATAGCGGCCTTCATCACAGTATATCTTATGAGAAGCATCACCGTTGAGGAGTTGTCAGGCTTCCGGAATGCATTGCTGAACCTGTGCGTCAAAACCGACCTATCGGAGTTTGACACTATTGATGTGTGCGGCACCGGAGGAGATAACAAGGAAACTTTCAACATCTCCACACTTACGGCTTTTGGTCTTTCCGGTGCACTGAAAAAAGTTGCATAACACGGCAATTATGGTGTGACTTCAGCTTGCGGCTCATCAAATATCCTCGAATATTTCGGGTACAAATTCTCTACCGATTCTGATAAACTTAAACGGGAACTTGAAAAGGCAGGTCTGTGCTTCCTTCATGCACCCCTTTTCAATCCGGCCATGAAATCAGTTGCACCTGTCCGCAGGGCACTTAAGGTGAAAACATTCTTCAATATGCTCGGCCCTACAGTTAACCCTTCTTTCCCTAAACGGCAGCTTGTCGGGGTGTACAGCCTCGAACTTGCACGACTCTATAATTATCTCTATCAGGAAACGGACGTTAAATACGCCATTGTTCACAGCCTCGACGGATACGACGAAGTGTCGCTTACATCGCCTTTTAAATACATCCCTGATGGCATTGAACAGATTCTCTCTCCTGAAGATTTAAATTACCGGTACTTTAAGCCTTCTGATCTTGCAGGCGGAAAAACAGTTCAGGAATCAGCCCTAATATTCAAAAATGTTCTTGAATGCAAAGGTTCTGAGGCTCAAAACAGTGTCGTTCTTGCAAATTCACAGCTGGCAATAAAATGCTGTTTCTCTGATAAAACACAAGAAGAATGCAGAAACATTGCCGAAGATTCGCTTTTTAACCGCAAAGCACTTCAGTCTTTTAACACTTTGATTAAAATGCAATGATGAATTTTTTAGGAAAAATAACAGAGAGTAAGATTAAAGAGGTAGAACTTCTTAAAGAGAGGTTCTCAGTGAAGGATTTTGAAAGAGATGAACTGTTCAGCAGGAAGACAATTTCTCTTTCAGCCTCAATCAAAAAACCGGCAGGGACAGGAATAATTGCAGAATTCAAACGAAAATCGCCTTCAAAAGGAGTGATCAACATGCATTCAGCTGTGGAAGTGGTGGCTAAGGGTTATGAAGCCGGCGGGGCTGCTGCACTCTCAATACTTACAGAGAGCAGATTCTTCAGTGGAACACCCGATGACCTGATTTCAGTACGGGCAATTACAGACCTGCCCATACTTCGCAAAGATTTTATCATTGATGAATTCCAGATTTATGAATCGAAATTTTACGGAGCAGATGCAATCTTACTGATTGGTGCCATACTAGACAGAAAAAAAGTTACTGAATTTGCCCGTATCGCCCGCGAGATTTACATGGAAGTTATTCTGGAGATACATTCACCCGGGGAGATTGAAATGATAAATGAGTATGTAAATATTGTCGGCATCAACAACCGTAATCTTGATACACTGGAAGTTGATGTCAGCACTTCTTTCAGGTTAATTGAAAAAATTCCTGATGATTTTGTGAAAATTTCCGAAAGCGGCATTTCATCCCCTCAGATGATTGCTGAACTCAGAAAAGCAGGATTTGACGGATTCCTTATCGGCGAACATTTTATGAGCAAACCTTACCCGGCAGCCGCATTCAGGGATTTTGTAATTGCTGTGAGCGAAAAATTAAAAGATAACGATTGAACAAAAAATGCTGAAAATTAAAGTGTGCGGCCTGACCGACCCTGCCAATGTGAAAGAAATCACCCGGGCAGATATAGATTTTGCCGGGTTTATTTTTTATCCGGGTTCAAAACGCTTTGTTGGAAATGAGCCCGATATGAACCTTTTCAGAATCATTCCGGTGCATGTAAAAAAAGTCGGGGTTTTTGTTGATGAGGATCCTGAAAAGATACTTAAAATAGCACAAAAAGCAGCTCTTGATATTATCCAGCTGCATGGAGATGAAAATACAGATTACTGCAGGAAGATTAAGTCATACGGCCGGAAGGTGATAAAAGCATTCAGAATTGGCAGCGGCATTGACATGAAATTAGTAAATGAATTTACGGAGGTTTGCAATTATTTTTTGTTTGATTCCGGAGGCTTGACATACGGAGGAAGCGGACTGAAATTCGACTGGAACATTCTTGGTGACATAAAACCCGGAAGGCCTTTTTTCCTTAGCGGAGGTATCACTCCGGAAGATGTCAGTGAATTGAAAAAGATTGATAATAAGATGTTTTTTGGGGTAGACATTAACAGCAGATTTGAAATTTCACACGGAATAAAAGACCCGGGAAAGGTTAAAAAGTTTGCAGAAGATATTAAAAATAAATAATATGAAATAATATGAAGTATAAAGTTGATGAAAGAGGTTTTTACGGGGAGTTTGGAGGAGCATTTATTCCTGAGATGCTTTATCCGAACATAAGGGAATTACAGGAAAATTATCTGAAGATTATTGAAAGTGATGATTTCAGGCAGGAATATTACGCTCTTTTGAAAGATTACGCAGGCAGGCCTTCGCCGCTCTATTATGCAAGGCGGCTCTCGGAGTATTACAATACATGCATTTATCTGAAGCGAGAAGACCTTAATCATACCGGGGCTCATAAGATCAACAATACTATCGGCCAGATTCTCATTGCAAAACGACTTGGCAAGAAAAGAATAATTGCCGAAACGGGAGCAGGTCAGCATGGTGTTGCAACTGCCACAGTGTGTGCGCTTGCGGGGCTTAAATGTGTTGTTTATATGGGGAAGCTTGATATTGAGAGGCAGGCGCCCAACGTTTTGCGGATGAAGATGCTCGGAGCTGAAGTGATTCCGGTTGAAAGCGGCAATATGACCCTGAAGGATGCAACCAATGAGGCTATCCGCGACTGGATAAGCAACCCGGCCGATACATATTATCTGATAGGTTCTGTGGTGGGCCCTCATCCGTATCCAGATATTGTTGCAAGACTGCAGTCGGTTATCAGCGAAGAGATGTTGAGTCAGGTGAAAGAACAGACCGGCAGGGCTCACCCTGATTATATAATTGCATGTGTGGGAGGCGGTAGCAATGCGGCCGGATCGTTTTATCATTACCTTGATAATGAAAATGTTAAACTTATTGCCGTGGAGGCTGCGGGAAAAGGCATTGAGAGCGGCGAAACTGCTGCAACCATTGCGGCCGGTTCACCCGGAATTATTCATGGAAGCCGCACTATGCTTATGCAGAATTACGACGGCCAGATAACCGAACCTTATTCCATTTCAGCAGGTCTTGATTATCCTGGTATTGGCCCGTTGTTTGCATGGCTTCACCACACGGGAAGAGTGCGTTTTGAACATGCAACCGATGACGAAGCCCTTGAAGCCGCCTTCAGACTAATAAGGCTTGAAGGAATCATCCCTGCACTCGAACCTGCCCATGCACTGGCAGCTCTGGACAAGATAAATCTTAAACCTGATGACATTGCAGTGGTTATTATCTCAGGACGAGGAGATAAGGATATGTCGGCATATATAAGTTTTATGGAACGCAGAAACTATAATTTTTTAAACAGTAAAATCTGACAAATGATCATGAACCGTATTGACGAATATTTTAGTTTAAAAAGGAACGGGATACTTTCTGTATATTTTACTGCCGGGTATCCTTCAGTAGGATCAACAGTTGAGATAATTGCAAACCTGGTGAAAGCCGGAGCGGATATGATTGAAATAGGTATTCCTTTTTCTGACCCTCTGGCCGATGGCCCGGTAATACAGAAAAGCAGTACTGCAGCATTAAAAAACGGTATGAGGCTGAACCTTCTTTTTGAACAGCTTAAAAGGATAAGAGATGAGGTTAACATCCCTCTTATTCTTATGGGATATCTTAATCCTGTGCTTAAGTACGGGATTGAAAATTTCTGCAGGAAATGTGTCGAGACAGGTATCGATGGTGTTATACTGCCTGATCTCCCTCTTGAAATTTACCGCGAACACTATTATGAAACCTTCAGAAAATACGGGCTTTTTAACATTCTGCTGATCTCACCGAACACTGACCCTCAGCGTATAAGACTAATTGACACTATTACTGACGGTTTCATCTATATGGTTTCTGCATCATCTGTAACAGGAATAAAGCCCGGCTTTACTTCTGAACAACGTTCATATTTTAAAAGAATTAAGGAAATAAACCTTTCTCATCCGCTGATGATTGGTTTCGGAATTTCTGACAGGGAAACTTTTACAGAGGCCTGCAACTACGCAAGCGGGGCAATTATCGGAAGTGCATTTGTCAGAATGCTGGGAGAGAAGGGGATGAGTTACAAAAACATTAAAAGATTTATTCAAAACATAAAGGGTTGAGGAAAATGAGTCGTATAAAAAAAATTATGAGACATATCCTGTTTCAAAAGAATGTTCAGTTCCCCTCAAAAAAGATGACTGTTGGTGAGCTGAAGAAACTGATAATTTTTCTGTATCCGGTATTATCGGACAACGGACGTCCATGCATGACAGAAAGAAAGATTCGGAAGTCACTTGCAGGACTTCTTAAATTGATGAAAGAGAGGCTTCCGGCAGAACCTGAAACCATTGCCGGGGAGTTTATGGAAGCATTGCCCGGAATTAAAAAACAACTTGATGATGATGCGGGTTTTATCATGGAAGGTGATCCTGCAGCTACTTGCGTTGATGAGGTAATAATTACTTATCCGGGCTTCTATGCTATTCTTGTTTACCGGCTTGCCAATAAACTTGCAGCCCTTGGCCTTCCGCTTATTCCCCGAATAATGACGGAGCATGCTCACTCGGTAACCGGCATCGACATCCATCCAAAAGCGACAATTGATTCACCGTTCTTCATCGACCATGGCACCGGCATAGTAATAGGTGAAACGTCAGTTATCGGGAAAAGGGTGAAGCTATATCAGGGGGTAACAATCGGAGCATTGAGTGTGAGCAAGGAGATGGCCGGAAAGAAACGCCACCCGACTATAGAAGATAATGTGATTATATATGCAGGAAGCACGATCCTCGGAGGGGAGACGGTTATAGGGCATGACAGCATTATCGGCGGCAATGTATGGCTTACATCATCTGTGCCTCCATATTCGCTTGTTTACCATCAAAATGTAACGAAAATAAGAGAAAGAAATAGTAATTAAAAATTTAGTTGAAATGAAATACGAAAATATTCTTCGAAGCATTGGCAACACTCCGCATATTAGACTTATAAAACTTTTTCCTCATCATAATGTCTGGATAAAGGATGAAAGAAGGAATCCGGGGGGAAGCATAAAGGACAGGATTGCGCTTGCGATGATTGAGGAGGCTGAGAAATCGGGGAAGCTTAAACCCGGGGGAATAGTTGTTGAACCCACATCAGGCAACACCGGAATAGGCCTTGCCATGACCGGCGCAGTAAAAGGATACAGGGTGATTCTTGTGATGCCTGATTCGATGAGCATTGAGAGGAGGAAAATACTTCAGGCTTATGGTGCAGAACTTGTTCTCACTCCACGTGAAAAGGGGATGACCGGTGCAGTGGAAAAAGCAAAAGAGATTCTGTCGAAAAACGAGAATGCCTGGATGCCCATGCAGTTTGAGAACAGGGTTAATCCGGAGATTCATTCTCTCACGACTGCCGGGGAGATAATTGCTGATTTTCCTGAAGGTTTTGAATTTATGGTTGCAGGAGTGGGAACCGGGGGGCATATTACAGGTGTGGGAAGGATTCTGAAGGATAAGTTCCCGGGGATAAGGATTATAGCTGTCGAGCCTTCAGAGTCGCCTGTGATAAGTGGCGGCAATCCTGCTCCGCATAAAATCCAGGGAATAGGTGCAGGATTTGTACCCGGCAATTATGAAGCAGCGATTGTATCGGAAGTAATGAAGGTAAAAGGTGATGATGCTTATGAAATGACGCGTCTTCTGGCTGTCACGGAAGGCTTGATGGCAGGTATATCCACAGGTGCGGTTTGTTATGCCGTAAAACAGATATGCAGCTCTCTCCATATGGAACAACCATACTGACCTTTGCCTACGACACCGGTGAAAGATATCTGAGCCAGCCCGGGTTGTGGGGTGCTGAGTGACAAAAAGGTTTGACGGAATAAATCTGATATTCCTGTTTATTTTACTGTGAAAATTTTTTGAATTTTGGGTTTGTTTTCTTTTGTCTTTTACCATTATTTGATTTACATTTGAGATGCATTTCCTCTAAAGTGCTTTTTTATGCTGGTAAAGACATTTGCAAGCGCGGTGACAGGCATTGATGCCGTTACTGTAACAATTGAAGTTAATGTTTCGCGCGGAGTAAGATTCTTCCTTGTAGGCCTGCCCGATGTGGCCGTAAAGGAGAGTCAGCAACGGATCGAATCAGCCTTCAGGGCTCTTGGCTTTCACTGGCCCGGGAAGCAGATAGTGATCAATATGGCACCTGCCGATATACGCAAAGAGGGTTCGGCTTATGATCTTCCACTTGCAGCAGGAATCCTTGCAGCAGATGAAAAAATCTCCAACGGCACCCTCGATTCTTTTATTATGATGGGAGAACTCTCCCTTGATGGTACACTTAAGCCTGTAAGAGGTGTTCTTCCAATAGCAATAAGGGCAAGAGATGAGGGATTCAAAGGAGTTATAGTGCCGTCGAAGAATGCCAGAGAAGCCGCAGTGGTCAACGGAATTGATGTTTATGGAATGGATTCACTCGGCGATGTTATTGATTTTTTCAATAGCAGGAAAATTTTTGAGCCTGTAAAGGTTGACCTTAATGAACTTTTCAACAGGGAAGCAAACAAATATGATATTGATTTTTCTGATGTAAAGGGACAGGAGAGTGTAAAGCGTGCTCTGGAGGTGGCTGCTGCGGGAGCACATAATGCGATAATGGTAGGTCCGCCAGGTGCCGGAAAAACAATGCTGGCCAGAAGGCTGCCCACAATAATACCTCCGCTTATGCTTGAAGAAGCACTTGAAACGACAAAAATCCATTCAGTAGCAGGAAAAATTGATGATAATATCTCCCTGATGACCCATCGTCCCTTCCGCTCACCGCACCATACAATCTCAGATGTAGCCCTCGTGGGCGGAGGCACCTTCCCGCAACCCGGAGAAATATCCCTCGCCCATAACGGAGTACTCTTCCTCGACGAACTTCCTGAATTCAAAAGAAGCGTGCTGGAAGTTCTCCGGCAACCTCTCGAAGACCGCGTAATTACAATCTCAAGGGCAAAATTTACTGTTGATTACCCGGCAAATTTTATGCTGATTGCCTCGATGAACCCCTGCCCGTGCGGATTTCATAACCACCCCGAAAAAGAGTGCACATGCTCGGCAGGGATGATCCAGAAATATCTCAGCAGAATTTCCGGCCCCCTGCTCGACAGAATAGATATCCATATCGAAGTTATACCGGTTAAATATGACAAACTTTCTGGCATCGTCAATTCAGATAATTCCATGACTATACGTGAAAGAGTAATCAAAGCACGTACAATTCAAGCAAAGAGGTTTGCAAATATCTCCGGTATATATACAAATTCACAGATGACGCCGGCCCTCCAGAGAAAATATTGTTACCTTGATGAGGCAGGCGGCCGGTTGCTTAAAACAGCAATGGATTTGCGAGGACTCTCTGCAAGAGCTTATGATCGGATTTTAAAGGTTGCAAGGACAATAGCTGACCTGGATGAATCGGAAAACATACAGGCAAATCATATATCGGAAGCTATAAACTACAGGAATCTGGACAGGGAGGGGTGGGCAGGGTAAGATCATAGCAAGGCACTATAATGACATTGATATTACCTGCCGAATATGGATGTTTTGGTAGATTTGTCTTGTCTGGCATACTGGCAGATGGCACTGGTATCCGGTTGCCATTGCTGAAATAGTGGCAACAGAGCGGAAACCGGGGACGAATTGATATGTTTGCCGGTTAAATTATTCATCTTGTTTTCTTTTATACAGCCTATAGAACCGAGCTTATCTGAGAAGGTGTAAATACCTTGCTTATTCGGATGGCAAAAAAATTATTTAAAATTATATCTTAATTGATGGATGCGATCAATAATATTTATATTTGCCTAATTCATCTGAAAAAAGATGCAAAAGTTATACCATATAAGTATGCTTGAAATATTCCATGAATGGAATACAATAATATTTTGTTTTATGTTGAATTTAAAGATATAAATTTGAAAGATTAGAGAAGGACAGCAATCAGCAAAAATTTAATGAGTAAGTATAATAAGTCATCCATTTTACATGAAGTATTGGAAAATCAGGGAATGTCCAGACTTGAAATCTCCAGATTCACAAAGTTGAGTACGGCTGCTGTATTAAGACTGGTTGATAAAACAATGGATATTCCGGAATATAATTTAATCCTCCATCGCGTTCCGCTCCAGCCTTCGACCGACATAGTCGGTTATGGCCGACATAGACGGCTGATGGGAAGTTTTGTTTTAATTTCCCGGGTCTTGCCCCGGAAATTTGGTCCAGAGCTTGCTCCGGGGGTTAATCCCATTTGTTAGTAATAAATAATATCTTAATAATCAGACAAAAATGAGAAATAATATTACAAATTTTTTATTGCTGCCTGTTTTTATTATGGCAGCTGTACTTACGGTGTCAGCACAAAATAGCAGAAGTGTTTTAAATCTGGAGGATATTTACAAGAATAATGTTTATCGCGAGAAGAGTTACGGACCAATCCGCTGGAGCAAGGATAGCAAAGGCTATCTGACATTTGAAACCAATAATGATGTTGGTGGGCGTGATATTGTTATGATTGATGCTAAAACGGGTGCAAGGTCAGTAATTTGGTCCGCTAAATCATTCATCCCTCAGGGTCAGAATAAACCTTTAGAGGCATCAGATTATATCTGGTCGAATGACAACAGCAAACTCCTGATTTTTACTAATACCCGCAGGGTATGGAGATATAATACCCGTGGTGATTACTGGGTGCTTGATATTAAATCGGGTAAACTTAAACAACTTGGTAAATCGGTTGAACCAACAACAATGATGTTTGCAAAGTTTTCACCGGATGGATCCAGGGTGGCGTATGTGAGCAAGCAGAATATTTATGTTGAAGATATTGAAACAGGGAAAGTCATCGCTCTTACCTCTGATGGAGGTGGAAATATCATAAACGGGACATTTGACTGGGTTTATGAAGAAGAACTCGGTTGCAGGGATGGATTCAGGTGGAGTCCGGACGGCAAAAGAATTGCTTATTGGCAATCAGATACCAGGGGAACAGGAATTTTTTATATTATTAATAACATTGATTCAATTTATCCAAAAATAATACCTTTCCCTTACCCTAAGGTCGGAACCACTAATTCAGCGGTGAAAATAGGTGTAGTATCAGCTGAGGGTGGCCCAACTAAATGGTTCGACATACCAGGAGATCCTCGTAACAATTATCTTGCAAGAATGGATTTCATTCCAAATTCCGACGAGGTTATGATTCAGCAGCTTAACCGTCTTCAGAATACCAACCATGTTTGGATAGGCAACACAGTGTCAATGTCTCTTAATAATATTCTTACCGATACAGATAAGGCATTTCTGGATATCCATGATAATATTAAGTGGCTCGATAATGAGAAATTTTTTACATGGACAAGCGAAAAGGACGGCTGGCTTCATCTTTATCTCGTTTCAAGGGACGGAAAGAGTATCAGTCCGATAACAAAAGGCAATATGGATGTTGTAAGTATCAGTTGTATTGACGGTAAGGGTGGATATGTTTACTATATAGCTTCACCGGAAAACTTTACTCAGAGATACCTATACCGCAGCCGTATCGATGGGAAAGGAGAGGCAGAAAGGGTAACTCCCGCAAATTTTGCCGGTACTAACTCCTATCAGATCTCGGATGATGCCAAATGGGCAATTCACACATTTAACAATGTTGTTACCCCAAACAGGATATCACTTGTAAGTTTGCCTTCACATAAAGAAGTAAGGGTTCTGGAAGACAATGCAGATTTAAAGCAGAAATTTGATCGCCTTGGACTTAACCCCAAGGAGTTCTTTAAGGTTGACATAGGAGAAGTAGTGCTTGATGCATGGATGATTAAACCGGTTGGTTTTGACCCTTCAAAAAAATACCCGGTAATTTTCTATGTTTATGGTGAACCTGCCGGTACTACAGTTCAGGATACATGGGGAGGTGGAGACCTATGGCATCAATATATGGCACAACAGGGCTATGTTATTATGAGTGTTGATAACAGGGGAACAAAAGTACCAAGAGGAGCAGAGTTCAGGAAATGTATTTACCGGCAGATTGGAATACTTGCTTCTTACGATCAGTCAAAAGCAGCAGAGAAGATATGTTCCATGTTTAACTTTGTGGATCCGAAACGTATTGGCATATGGGGATGGAGTGGCGGTGGCCAGATGACGCTGAACTGTCTTTTCCGTTATCCGGAAATCTATTCAGCAGGCCTTGCAGTAGCATTCGTTTCTGACCAGAAACTTTATGATAATATTTATCAGGAACGCTATATGGGACTGTTGGATGATAATAAAGATGGTTACCGGAATGGCTCTCCGATCAATTTCGCAAAGAACCTTAAAGGAAATCTGATGATCATTCATGGTACGGCAGATGATAATGTTCATTATCAAAGCTTTGAAATGCTTGTCAATGAGCTTATCAAATACAATAAAATGTTTTATATGATGTCTTATCCGATGCGCTCTCACGGAATATATGAGAGGGAGAATACTACATATCATCTTAGGCAGACAATGGAAAAGTTCTGGAAGTCGAATCTTACTCCCGGAGGAAAATGATCTTAATTCAGATTGTAAATATCCGGATTATTAAATGAGTTATTTGATTACATTTAAAAAATCAATCAGGGATGAACCTGCGGTTTTCATCACTAATCCATTTCTGCCCACCTTTCTCTGCACCGCTTCCCAGGGGCTTGCCACCGAAATTTGTGCCCGGAGCTTGCTCCGGGGTTTAATGCCATTTTATTATGTAAGAAATAGTAACTAAAATTAAATAATTGATAATTAACTCAATAATGTTTTAAAATGAAAGAAATAGGAGCAATAAACAGGGGCATTGATGCCGCAATTTCCAAACAGGGACATGGTGATCTGCTCATGGTAACAGATGCAGGTTTTGCAATACCTCTTGGTGTAGAAGTAATAGACATTTCCCTTGATGAAAATAAGCCAACGGTACTGGAAGTGCTGGAAATGCTTAGAAAGTATTTCTCTGTTGAAAAAATAATTATGGCTAATGAGACTAAGAAAATCAGTCCGACACTGTTTTCAAATATCTCCAAAGCTTTTGGTGATGGCATTCCTGTCGAAACAATAGAACATTCTGCACTTAAAGAGATGAGTAAAACTGTTAAGGCCATTATCCGGACAGGTGATTTTACAGCTTATGGAAATGTAATTCTGGTATCGGGAGCAGGAGGAAGGTGGAAAGTTGAAAGAGCGGGCTGATTTGACATTTTTGAACTTAAGGATCACAACATTAAACAGATAACAAATAATTTTAAAATTAATAAGCTTATGAACAATATTAGAATTGACATGATTGATTTTATCATCATCATAGCATATATTGTCGGCATTCTTTTTATCGGACTGTGGTCGGTGAGGAAAAGTAAAATGACCAGCGACAACTACTTTTTGGCAGGCCGTGGCATAAAGTGGCTGATTGTAGGTGCAGCACTTTTTGCATCAAACATTTCTACTATACATATGGTTGGTTTAGCTGCTTCAGGATATAACGATGGCCTTGTGTGGGGTAATTTTGAATGGATGGCTGTTTTTACCCTTATATTGTTGGGATTGATTTTCGCCCCATTTTATATAAAAACCCGTATAGGAACTCTTCCTGAGTTCCTCGAAAAACGTTATGGCCCCTCTTCCCGTACATTTCTTGCATTTATGGGAATACTTGCGGCATTGTTTATTCATATGGGAATGAGTATTTATGCAGGGGCAGTGGTGTTCGAATCTTTCTTCGGCATTAGTGTGATACATTCTATTATAATAATTTCAGTTGTAACTGCATTATATACAGTTATTGGCGGGCTAAAAGCAGTAATGGTTACCGAATCGGTACAAACAATAATTCTGATTTCCGGAGCAATATTGGTCACGATTTTTGGCATACTTGCCTTACCGGCACATGGTATTGATTCATTAGCAGCATTTAAGGCAGCAGTGAAACCAGGACAACTTAATATGTTGCATACTACCGGTTCCCTTAAGACTCTGAGTCAGACGGCAGCAAGCACAGGTTTAACATGGTATGCCGTATTTTTAGGTTATCCGGTAATGGGAATCTGGTACTGGTGTACCGACCAGACTCATGTACAGAGAGTATTAAGTGCCCGCACAATGGACGATGCCCAGAAAGGCTCATTGTTTGCAGGCGTATTGAAGATTCTTCCCGTCTTTATTTTGGTTCTGCCAGGAGTTATTGGTTATGTCTTATTTAAAGATCTTATTGGAAACGATGCAAACCAGACTTTTCCCATTCTTATAAAACAATTGTTGCCTATAGGTTTAAAGGGTATTGTCTCTGCGGCTTTGCTCGCTGCCTTAATGAGTGTTCTTGCAGCGGCGCTTAATAGTTCGGCGACACTTGTTTCAGTCGATATTGTGAAGCGGTTAAGACCGTCTACAACCGATAAAGGTCAGGTTCTGATTGGCCGGATATCAGCTGTTGTCATTATGCTTTTGGCAATGTTATGGTCAACCCAGGGTGGTAAATTTGCAAGTATATTTGAAGCTATCAACAAGATTGCAGCTGCAATGGCACCTCCGATTACAACAGTATTTTTGCTTGGAGTATTTAGCAAACGTGGAACAAAACAGGCTTCAATAGTTACTCTCTGTATCGGATTCCTGCTTGGCGTTGTCTCATTTTGCCTGGATTTTGTTCCTATAAGCGGTAAAATGTATATAACAGAAGACCTGGGAATACCATTTATGATGCAGGCATGGTGGCTTTTCTGTATCAACGTTGTAATATACTATATTGTCAGCTACCTTACTCCAAAACCCGATCCTGCAGTAATTGCTGAATGTACCTGGAAATCTCCGCTTGCTGTTATTACTGAGGGTAAACTTAAAGGCATTACCGACGTCAGAATATTGGCAGGAATACTTTTTCTCGTTATGGTTATTCTGTACTCAATTTTTGGTTAAACTAATATTTGTTTGATTATTTTTAATTTTGATTTTTAAAAGCTTAATTATAGGACAAACGGTAATGATTCCTTCAGGTGTAATTGAATATCAAAAAGTTGCGGAAACATGACCATTAAAAGATAATGAGGTTCTATTGAAAATAAAAAGAATTGGTGTTTGCGGATCAGGTATTCATGTTTTGGAAGAAACGCATTGCACTTACTGATTATAAAGACAATCAGGGAGTTGCAGCTGAAGAAGAAATGATCGGTTTTACAAGACAATAGTATTGAAAGTTTTAAATATTTTAAAATTATCAGTTATGTATCATAAACCTCTTATGAAAAGTCTTTCTGGAATAGTTGTCCTTCTCAGCCTTTTGACTTTTATCTCCTGCCTGTCAGGAAATCAGCAAATCAATAAATCAGGCGATGAAAACAAAATGGAGCCTGATATTAAGAGAGTTGGTATGGTAATTAAAATAGATTCTTCAAGGATAAAAGAGTATCTTAAACTTCATGCCGATTCCAATCCGGGAGTTCGTGATCTTCTTTCAAAGTATCACATAAAGAATTTTTCCATTTTCCTGACAAAGCTTGATGATGGGAACTATTATGAGTTTGGTTATTATGAATATACAGGCACTAACTATGAATCAGATATGGCAGGATTGGATGCTGAACCGAGAAATAAGGAATGGCTGAAAATATGTGATCCGATGCAGATTCCATTGAAAGGTGAAAAAACATGGAAGAAAATGGAGCAGATTTATTTTAACAGGTAGCATCGATTTTTGCCTGGGGGATAAGATTTAATATGTTTAATTAATATATATTGAAATGAAAGGACAAAGTTTAGTTAATCGGCTTGTTTATTTATCCGTATTCTGTCTGGCATTTGAGGTGCCGGGTCAGTTAAATGCCCAGGCTCCATATCAGCCAACATGGAATTCTGTTAAAAATCATTCAGTACCTCAGTGGCTGAAGGATGGCAAATTTGGTATCTACACTCATTGGGGTGTATATTCTGTTCCTGCCCAGGGTCCCAATGCAACATGGTATGCCAATAAGCTTTATAATAATCCTGACGGGCCTGAACGCAAATATCATGTTGCCACTTATGGTCCACTGGAGAAATTTGGTTATAAAGATTTTATACCAATGTTCACCGGTGAAAAATTCAATGCCGATGAATGGGCTGATCTTTTTCAGAAAGCCGGTGCCCGTTTTGCTGGTCCGGTTGCAGAACATCATGATGGTTTCTCCATGTGGGATACCAAATACTCTGAGTGGAATGCTGCAAAAATGGGTCCGAAGCGTGATATTGTCGGTGAACTGGCCGTTGCAATAAAAAAGCATAATATGAAATTTGTCACTGCCTTTCATCATGCAGAAAACTGGTTCTATTTCCCCACCTATGATAACCGGTACGACTGTGGTGATCCTAAATATTCAGGTCTATATGGTCCTATTCATCCTAAAGGCGCTCTTCCAACTAAAGAGTTCCTAGACAGATGGGAAGGCAAAATAATTGAGGTGATCGATAAATATGATCCGGATTTTATCTGGTTTGACTTCGGTCTTGCATTGATACCTGATTTCTATAAACTTGATATGCTTGCCTATTATTATAACAAAGCTGCTGCAAGAAAAAAAGATGTTGTAGTCAGTTATAAAAATTTTGACTTATCACCTGGTGCCGGCCTTCTCGACCTGGAACTCCGTCAGGAACCAAACCTTACTTATTACGATTGGATTACTGATACATCAGTTGATGATGGACAGGGATGGGGCTATGTGAAAGGACTTGGGTTCAAGTCGGCTGACAATCTTATTGATAACCTGGTGGATCGTGTCAGCAAGAATGGATACCTGTTGCTCAACGTTGGCCCGAAACCTGATGGCACAATCCCGGAGGAGGCAAAAGAGCGGTTGCTGGCTATGGGAAAATGGCTTCAGGTTAACGGCGAAGCTATTTATGGTACAACCTGCTGGGTGACCCCGGGAGAAGGTCCTACTAAGCTGGACCCTAACAAAAAAGGTTTCAACGAGCAGAACAACCTGATCTACACTGCACAGGACATTCGCTTTACAGTTAAAGACAATAACCTGTATGCCATCGTTCTCGACTGGCCTGGCGAAAAGGTTCTCATTACCAGCCTGGCCCCAAAAGGGAAAACATGGACCGGATTGTACCCTTCGGAAATAGCCTCCATAACCATGCTTGGGGATGGTAAAGAGCTGAAGTGGGAAATGACGAAGGAAGGTCTGAGTATTGAAACTCCGAAAACAAAGCCATGCGATTATGCATACACCTTTAAAATAGTGCGGAGGAACCCATTTTAATCGAACTGGTATTTTATTAATTCAATTTTGAAGTAGTATTATAGTTGGTACTGAAACATATATCGGGAGCAAAGAACAGTTGGCAAATGGTTGTTTAAATTTAACTTAACTCTGGTATGAAACCAGGTTTGCACAAGACAATATATTAATAATCAAATAATAAAATTTTAAAACAATGTTTAAAGAATCAGTCTACATAAACAGGCGGAACCAGTTAAGGAGGGATGTTGGTTCAGGGATTATTCTGTTGCCGGGCAATGATGAAAGCCCGATGAATTATGCTGATAATCCCTATCATTTCCGTCAGGACAGTACTTTCCTATATTTCTTTGGAATAAACCGTCCCGGATTGTATGCTGTTTTGGATACTGAACAGGGAACCGATGCTGTATTTGGAGATGATTTTACCGTTGAGGATTTTGTATGGAGAGGAAAACAGCCCACAATAGCTGAGGAAGCATCTCTTGCAGGAGTCAAAGAGACTTATAGTTTGAAAGAATTATATCAAACTATAGAAAAGGCGTTAAATACGGGTAGGAAAATACACTTTCTGCCGCCATACCGCGCTGATATTACGCTTAAATTGCAGGATATGCTTGGTATTCCTGCCAAATTGATCCCGGATTCAATTTCCACAAAATTAATTCAGGCTGTAGTATCTCAGCGGAGTATTAAATCGGATGATGAACTCTTTGAAATTGAGAAAGCAGTAAATACTAGTGTCGACATGCATGTTGCTGCCATGAAGATGGTGCGACCGGGTATGAAAGAGCTGGAGGTTGTTGCTGAAATGACAAAAATAGCTCTTAACGGAGGAGGCTTTTTATCCTTCCCGGTTATCGCTACAATAAACGGCCAGACTCTTCATAACCATTTCTATGGTAATACTGCAAAGAACGGTGATCTGTTTCTACTGGATTGCGGTGCTGAAACTGAAATGGGATACTCAGGCGACCTGTCAAGCACATTCCCTGTAAGTTCAACTTTTACCACGAGACAAAAAGATATTTATGAAATAGTTTACAATGCGCATACTGCTGCTGCAATGGCACTAAAACCTGGCATACGGTTCAGGGAAATCCACCGGATTGCATGCCTGAATATTGCGATGGGACTGAAAGATTTAGGATTGATGAAGGGTAATTCAGAAGAAGCAGTGGAAGCAGGAGCTCACGCTTTGTTTTTCCCATGCGGAACAGGACATATGATGGGTTTGGATGTGCACGATATGGAAAACCTTGGTGAAATATACGTAGGTTATGACGGAAAGCCCAAAAGCACTCAGTTCGGGCTGAAATCCCTTCGCCTGGCAAGAGAATTGCAACCGGGATTTGTGCTCACTATTGAGCCAGGGATTTATTTTATACCTGAGCTGATTGACTTATGGAAGAAGGAAGGCAAATTCAAGGAGTTTCTGAACTATGAAAAAATTGAGAGCTATAGGGATTTTGGCGGTATCAGAAATGAAGAAGACTTTCTTATTACCTCAGAAGGCAGTAAGCCGATCGGTAAGGCCAAGCCCATGACAATAGCTGAGGTTGAGGACCTCCGTAAATAATAAGCATCCTGTTAATTTTTTGAGACGGGTCACAAATTCTCATAGGCCGGTTATGATAGGATCAAGGTATTTATCGGCCATACAAACACCGACCTGAGCTTTGCCAATGCAGAATTACGTACATTGATGGCCCAAATATATTTGCGAAGCACCTGAACACCGGCTGCAATTTAAGATAAGAAGCAGGAAAATAATATTCTGAAGATTTACTTTAAACCGGTAAGGGATATATTCAATTATCAATACCTCACAAAGCACTTGTTGAGATATACAGCTTTGCAGGTCTTACTATAATAGGGAGGACAATTAACGGGTCAGAATCAATTGATTTATAAGTATTACCTGACTATATTTGCTTAGTAAGAGCAACGGTTTTTAAAAATAGTGAAAGGGCATTATTTATAAGAACTAAGAGAAATTGAAAAGACAGGAACATTTTATTAACTTGCATACAGATTCCCGAGGGGGATAACGATTATTAAAAAAATATTTCAAGTTGAAAAATCAGGACAAGATATTAAAAAACGATGGTATCAAACTTAGAGAAATGTTTAGGTGGGCAGGAATAACCGCGTGGACAATAGGCCTGTTAGGACAACTGCCGGTAGCAGCTCACGATGGTCATGAACGACCCTTGGAGAATCCTAAGGACGCTGCATCATCCAGACCTAACATCATTATTATCCTTGCTGACGATCTGGGATATGGAGACGTCGGCTGCTACAACAATTACTCAAAGATCCCGACGCCTAATATCGACTTAATCGCAAGCAAGGGTTTAAGATTTACTGATTCTCATGCCCCTGCTTCGGTCAGCACCCCGACACGATATGCACTTCTCACCGGGCGCTATACATGGCGTACCCGTCTTCAGCGGGGAGTAGGCCCGGCCGGAAATGATTGCTTAATTTCGCCCGATAGGCTAACCGTAGGCAAATTGCTTCAGCAGAACGGTTATGTCACTGCGGCGATTGGCAAGTGGCATCTGGGGTGGGATAACTGGCAGCAGTCTCCCACTATCAAGGGTGGTCCTACCGAAAGAGGATTTGACTATTTCTTTGGTACGGTAGGTAACGAATTATGGGGAGTCAGGAAACCAGTAAAACCAGAAATGGAGGGACAGATTTTTGAGAATACACAAGTGTTGCCTCAGTTATACAAATCAGTGGACTACGTGACGACTTTGGCGAAACGCTCAAGCGAATGGGTAGAGGCCACTGCCAGGTCTGGGAAACCGTTTTTTCTTTACCTGGCACTTCCATCGCCTCATTACCCTATTTTGCCTGCGCCGGAATTCAAAGGAAAATCGAAGGCAGGTGATTATGGTGACTATGTTTTCGAGACCGACTGGGTTGTTGGCCAGGTGCTTGATGCCTTGAAGCGCTCAGGCGTTGAGGAAAATACGCTTATCATATTCACCAGCGACAATGGCCCCGAAATTACTGGCGAGGTGAACCCGGGTGTCTACGATCGTGCTCAGCAGTTTCATCATTACAGTATGGGCAATTTGCGCGGTGCAAAGCGGGATTTGTGGGAAGGCGGTCATCGTGTGCCGTTTATCGTATGCTGGCCAGGAAAAATCAAACCGGGCATGGTGAACCCTGAGACAATCTGCCATGTAGACATTTTAGCGACCATTGCGGCTTTACTAGGCACACAACTTCCTCCGAACGCTGGCGAAGACAGTTACAATCTTCTTCCGGTGTTACTCGGCGAAAAACACAAGCAACCTGTGCGGGAGGCCACCGTACATCATAGTGCCTCCGGTAAGTTCGCAATCCGCAAAGGCGATTGGGTATTAATCGATGCACCGACCGGTGACGACAATGGTGTCAAGAAGGGTGAGCCGCAATGGCTGAAAGACCAGCGTGGCTACACCAGACATGAACAGCCAGGCGAACTTTTCAACCTTTCCGAAGATCCTTCACAAAGAATTAATCTTTATGCTGAATATCCGGAAATTGTGCGCGAATTAAAAAGTCTCCTAAAGAAATATAAACGAGACGGCCGCAGCACGCCTGGTAAGCCACAGAAGAATGATGTCCCCATCGGGTTTGCCATGTAGGATAAAACTATTCTCACAGAATGAATAATCGGACCTAAAAATGAAGATATTACACCAGACACTTACTGCACTTTTAACAACACAACACCAGATATCCTTTTTAAATCTGAAACAAATAAGAGATTATGAAACCCACATGTTTTTTTCAAATGCAAACAAATATGAAAATTATTTTAAAAACATGTGGGTTATCCCGCTTTGCAGGACAGACTTGTGACCATTAAAAATAAAATTATTTTCATATGAAAACTAGAGAACACATAATTCATCTGACTACTCTCTTTGCAGGGGCTCAAATGCTTGTTCCTCTGTCCGGGTTTAGTGTTACTGAAGCACCGGCTAAAAAACCCAATATCGTCATCATAATGATAGACGATCTTGGCTGGAAGGATCTTCACTGCTATGGAAATCCGAAGTTAGATACGCCAGCGTTGGATCAGTTAGCTGCGGAAGGGATGCTCTTCACGAACGGGTATTCCGCTGCTCCTGTTTCCACGCCAACACGAGCCGCTATGATGACCGGGCAATCTCCGGCCCGTTTGCATATCACCAATCACGCACCGGGGAACCCGGATGGCTTTGCATTGAAGGGCTCCTCTTTGCAAGAAGCGGAAAACATACGTCATCTTCCACTTGACGCCATTACTATCGCTGAGCGTCTATCTGAAGCTGGCTATGCTACTGCACATATTGGAAAGTGGCATCTCTCCTACACGGCACGTGGCGAGGGTATCAAAGAAGAAGATTTACGGCCGGAGAAACAGGGATTTGACATCAATATCGGAGGTTACAGCGCTGGTGGTCCGCGCAGCTATTTCTCTCCCTATAACAACCCCGCATTACCGGACGGGAAAGATGGTGAATACCTGCCTGAACGCCTCGCTGATGAGGCCATAGCCTTCATCCGTAACCATCGCGACGTTCCCTTCTTCCTTAACTGGTGGCCGTTTTCTGTACATTTCCCGCTTCAGGCTCGCGAAGAGACAATTAAAAAATACCGCGAACGTGGAGGTCTCAAGGATCCGGTCTATGCCGCGATGATCGAAGATATGGATGCTTCTATAGGACGCTTCCTCAAGGCACTCGACGAAGCCGGCCTGCGTGATAACACACTGGTCATCTTCACGTCTGACAATGGCGGATATAATGGAGATAACCTTCCTCTTCGTGGAATGAAAGGGATGCTTTATGAGGGCGGCATACGGGTGCCATGGATTGTCCGTTGGCCGGGTAAGGTTAAACCGGGCACAACCAACTCCACACCTATTATCTCCATGGACTGCTACCCGACACTTCTTGAAATTGCCGGTCTGCCGCCGACACCGAACCATCCTCTCGATGGGAAAAGCCTGTTACCACTCCTCACTCAATCTGGAGGTTTTAAACGTGACGCCATTTATTTTCACTATCCAAATTATGCCTTTCACAAAATGAACCGACTAGCCAGTGCCATCCGGGAGGGCGATTATAAACTCATCAAAAACTATGACGACGGTTCGTTGGAATTATACGACCTGAAAAGCGATATCGGTGAGGAAAACAACCTCGTCACTAAATTACCTGAACTCACCAAACACCTTGAGGAGAAGCTCAATAGATGGCTTACGGAAAGCAATGCCAAATTGCCGGTCAATTCGAAAGAAAAGCAGTAAAAAAATGACCTTTGTATCAATGGTATCAGGAATGTTGATACTGTTGATAAATAATAAAGAATAATGGATAGACAAAATTCGTGGATTTAATCTTTATGGAATTGTAAATAGCGGAAAGGATTTATGACAGTTAATACATGTTTATAGGTTAAAAATGTAAGGAAAAGTTACGCTACTGTTTAGAGTTACTTTTTTATTTCAATGATTACCTTCATAGTTAATTTGTTATAACGAAATATTCAAGCTATGAGACCCACATGTTTTGCAAACACAAACACTTTTAGTATAATTTTATAAAACATGTGGGTTCCATCATACCTTAGAAATCAAAATTATATTATGATGAAATCAAATAGAAATTTAAGAATTTCAGGTAAGGCAATAATTGGAAGCATTCCTGTCTTTACAGGTCTTATTATGTGTTCATGCACACATAATAGTACTGAAAAGAAGGCACCGAATATCCTATTTATCATTGTAGATGATTTACGTCCGGAATTGGGATGTTTTGGAAATAGCCTCATAAAAACTCCAAATATTGACAAGCTGGCTGAAAAAAGTATGATATTTACAAATGCGTTCTGCCATATAGGTATCAGCGCTCCCGCAAGGGCCAGTATGATGACAGGTCTGAGGCCCGATTCAACACGCGTGTGGCATTTGGAAGATAAATTCCGGAAAAATTTACCAGATGTTCTTACCATTCCTCAATATCTTCATCAATTTGGATATTACACGGTAGGAATTGGTAAGATATTCCATAATCATATGCCTGATTCAGTCTCATTTGATGAACCAGACTTGCGTCCGGCTAAATACAGGACAGAAGATATGATTCAACGGGATGCGGAATCGTTCTATTATGATGAAAGTCTTCAGAAAGAGCTTGACAGTGTCAGAAATGAAAGGCTCAGGAAGGATCCAAATGCCTATGCCGGGGGTTGGGCTTACGGGCGATCAGTTGAATGCTCCGATGCGCCCGATAGTTCTTTTTATGATGGTGCACAAACCCTCCTAACAATTGAGTCAATGAAAAGGTTAAAAGGAAGGAAGGAACCATTCTTCCTTACTTTAGGATTATACAGACCTCATCTGCCCTTTTCTGCACCTAAGAAATACTGGGATATGTATAACCGCGATAGTATTCCCTTGGCCAGTAATGATTATCTGCCCATCAATTCTCCAGTGTTTGCAATGAATTCAAATCATGAGCTCAGAGGTTGTTATGATCTGGAATTTGTAAAGCATCCTTCAGTTTATAGATTGCCGGACGATACAGCCAGAATGTTAAGACATGGATACTATGCATCAATCAGTTATATAGATGCTTGCATCGGGTTGCTTATAAAGGAGATGGATAAAATGGGACTATTGAAGAACACCATCATTGTAATAACAGGCGATAACGGGTTTAAATTAGGAGAGCATAGAGCCTGGTGCAAACATACGAACTACATCATTGACACCCGGATACCACTTATTGTATATACCCCTGAATTGGAAAACAAAGGGAAACACTGCTCCAGGTTGATTGAACATGTCGACCTTTTCCCAACCTTTTGTCAGCTGGCTGGCATCGAGATTCCAAAATATCTTCAGGGCACAAGCTTCGTTCCTTTGTTAAAGAATCCCTATGCAGAATGGAAATCAGCCGCTTTTACTCAATTTCATAGAAAACCACAGGAGACTCCTGATCAAAACCGTTATATGGCTTATTCAATCATAACTTATCAATACCGTTACACCGAATGGAGGTATTGGGACTATGAGCATAAAACAGCCGGAAGTCTTGTTGCAACAGAGCTATATGATCTTATATCCGATCCCGAAGAAAATATTAATATCAGTAATTTACCTGAGAATAAAAACCTGGTTGAAGGTTTATCCCAGCGCCTCAATAAGGGCTGGCGGTATGCACTACCTCCGGGAAATTAAAGGGAATGACAAACACAGGCACTTACGGCGATTTCATTTTTAAGTTTGACTAAATTACCGGTAACTTATGAAGACATTGATGCCTCAGTCATTTACAGAGGAATGAAGGGGTATCATTGCAAAGGTAGACACAGAAAGGAGTTGAATGATATTAATGAAAAGCACGTGGAAATAAAAAAATCACAGAAGGAAAATTCTGTTTTATCACTTCTGCGATTGCCAATACTCATATAAATATTAAATCTGGAATACAAAGAGGCTGTCTCAGCAGGACAGCCTCTTATACATTTATTCAATAAAGACAAGGGTTCAGACTATCTTATTCCGTTTTTAAGCTGGTCAAAAATCAACTTATCGTTTTTGACATTGTACAAACGGTGTTCGGGTAATGGCCAAAAACGTGTGAATTCTGAATCCTTTCGGGCATTATACATAATTGAATCGATCTTTTTAACGACCTCAGGATGTTGTGCTGCTATGTTATTTGTTTCACCAATATCAGTACTAAGATCATATAATTCAATAGGTTCAAGAGTTCCCCCGAATCGGACCCCTTTCCACTTCCCCATTCTTACAGCCTGTTGTTTCCCCATATGATATTCCCAGTATAGGTACTCCCTTTGTACCTGTTTTTTAATTTTCCCGGTAAATGTAGGAACCAGGGAGATGCCATCAATATTTTCCGGGGGTGTTACCTTTGCAAGATCTGCAAGGGTTGGCATTATATCCCATGCAGCGCATGGTAGGTCACTTATTGATGATGACTTTATTGTTCCCGGCCAGTAAGCTATCAGAGGAACCCTTATTCCTCCTTCATAAAGAAATCTCTTCTTTCCTTTTAATGGTCCGGTTCCATTAAATCTTTTAGTGTATTTATAATAACTGTTTTCATCACCATTATCACTAGTAAAGATTATAATAGTATTTTTATCCAGTCCAAGTTCTTTAAGTTTTTTAATGATCAAACCTATGTGGTCATCGAGGCGCGTTATAGCAGCTGCATATAACTTTTCAAGATGGGTCCAGTCTCTGTCAGCATATGGCCCTATGTCGGGAATTTGAATTTCATCTCCATCAACAGGTGAGCGTCCGTGAGGTATTTGCGTCGGGAAATAGATAAAGAAAGGCTTATCAGACTTTTCCTCAATAATATTTAATATTTCTTTTATGAACAGATCCTCGGAATACACCCCTTTATCTCCAACAATACCTGGTCTTCTGACTTCTTCCGGTCTGTTTTCAGGGTATTCAATTTTTTTATCATTCTTCCATAATTCAAGAGGATAATATTGGAAAGCATCCCCTGTACCTTTAAATCCGAACCAGTAATCCCATCCGTACTCCGTCATTTTGCCTGTGGCGAGAGGTATCCCTGCTTCCAGTTTCCCGAACTGCGCAGTAAAATATCCTGCGCTTTTCATTACCTGCCCTATAGTAGGAAGTTTAGTTGGCCATAATTCTGCAGGATATTCTTCCATATATCCGGAAAAATTTTCAAGATGAGGTTTGAAATTATCCCTTATTGGAGCATGTCCGGGATGACGGCCTGTTAAAAGACCAACCCTGGAAGGAATACTAACAGTGTTGGCTGAATAATAGTTTGTAAAGCGAATCCCCTGAGATGCCATTTTATCAATATTCGGTGTTTGGATCAGTTTCTGGCCATAACATCCCAATGCAGAATAACCAAGATCATCTGCCATTATGAGGATTATATTCGGCTTTTTTGTTTCGTTTTTCTTACCAGAACCCGCAAGAAATGTTAAACCAAAAATTGATATAAGAGGGACGCAATCGTAATAGAAATTTCTTTTTTTCATTTTTTGGATTAAAAAAGGTGATTTATAAAAATTCATTATTTTGTATTAAAGAGGGCATTAAAATTTGCTTTACCATCAGTAGTGCCTTCATCAGTTGCTGGTAAAGGGGTTATTTAAAAACCTCGGAAGCCCAGTCTGTATATAATTTTGTAAGTCTTTCAACAATTTCAGGATGTTCTGATGCATAATTATGCTCTTCAGGATTTTCATCTTCAAGATTAGCCAGATAAGGAGATTCCATTTTCTCTTCTTTTTGCGGGTGAGAAGAGAACTTTCCTGTAGTGTCACGACCTTTTACGATCAATTTCCATTTACCTTCTCTTACGGCCCACTGGCCTTGCCATTGAAAATATAGAATTTGATGTTTTGAGGGTGCATTTTTTGACATTATTACCGGAAGCAAGCTAAAACCATCGAGAGCACAATCCGGCAATTTACTTCCGGTAATCTCGCAAATGGTCGGTAAGAAATCCATACATGTAATTATCTGATCCCTAATCTCATTTTCAGGGAAGTGGCCCGGATAACTTATTATGGCCGGTACCCGGATTCCTCCTTCCAGAAAGCTCCCTTTTGCTCCTCTCCATATTCCTGTATAGCCACCTCCTCCATGAGCGCAGTAGTCTGTTCCTTTTGGAAGACCACTCAGGTGATCATCTATCCTTATCATGGTTTCTTCGGTTGAATGGCCATTATCACTCATAAAAAAAACAACGGTATTATTCAGTATCTTTAAATCTTCAAGTTTGTCAAGAATCTGACCTATTTTATCATCCACTGTGGAGACAACAGCTGCATATGATCTTCTAGGCTCTTTAAGGTGTTTATACACTGGAATAAACATTGAATCAGGTTGTTCAGGATAGTGAGGCAGGTTAAAAGTTACCAGGAGAAAAAATGGCTGGTTTTTGTTTTGCTCAATGAATTCAATGGCTTTTTCGGTCATAAGGGAAGGGAAATAATTATTCCGCTCAAAAATTTCTTCATTATTGCTCCATAGATCATGAAATCCTTTTCCATGAAGGAAATAGTGCACATAATTATCAATAAAACCACCTCTGAAACCATAAAAAGTATCAAATCCCTGCTCCAGAGGACCATTTCCCAATGCTGCTCCAAGGTGCCATTTTCCGAAAAGGCCTGTTTTATAGCCTTGCTCCTTCAGAACCTCTGCAATGGTCACCTCACTCAGAGGCATATTAATCCCTTTTTCTTTGGCATGCGCATCATTCTGTGTCCAGTCATTAATCCCGGATCTTTGCGGATACCTTCCTGTCAGTAATGCAGCCCGGCTGGGACAACTAACCGTATGTGCATAGGCCTGGGTAAACCGGATGCCAGCTCTGCTTAGCCGGTCAATATTCGGAGTATGCAGATCATCAGCACCATAGCAACAGGCATCCAGTGTTCCCTGATCATCAGTATAAAGGATAATGATATTTGGTTTTTGTACTCTCTGTTGAGCATATGCACTTCCCTGATAAATAAAAGTAAATCCGGAAGTTAAGGTAATTATTGGTAAAACATTTTTAGATATAACTGTGATTTTCATTTTGTTTTGAACCTTATTGTAACATCTTTTCCGGTCTTTCAGGATTGGAATGATGCTCAGAAGTTTAAAAGTGATAATGGTTTTTAATAATGTGTAGGATCCTCATCCTGCCATTCGTTTATACCATCGCGGATCCTGTTCCTGAAAGTAAGCGTATCGGTGCAGTGGTAAGTAAATCCGTTTCCCGGATCAGTATATTTATACTTAAGGAATATCTTCCTGTTTTGAAGTAATCTGGCCCGGTTAAATTCACTTACGCCATCAGGCTGGATTGAGAATGTCGAACCTGGTGCAGCGCTCACAAAAACTGTTGAACCCTTAAGTACCAGTTTCATTTCATTTTTGGTTCCTGATGTCTTGTCTTTGTAACCGTTACAATATAGTGTGTTGGGGCCGACGGTTGTCAGTACCCATATATTTGATTCGGCAGTTGGTATAGTTGTTTTATATGTAAAGACAGAGTCCGGCTTGCCGGGTCTGTTAATAACTGCCTGGCCACCGTGCCAGTAATTGCCGAATAACATGTTCTCAAATTTCAGACCAACAACATTGTACCTTTTGGTTTCAAGTATGGAATCAGCATCTGCTTTGGTAATATAAAATGGAAGAACATAAGTTGCATATATTGTTTTTAAAGAATCGTTCAGGAAATTTGTAGAGTCGATTTTTACAACTACGGAACCCATAACCTCACCTGGCTTAATTACCATTGTATTCGGATTACTCAGGGTGTAATAACTTGCAGGCATTGGCAGAAGTGTTGTCACAGGTAATGTAGCGGTTTTTATATGAGGCGATGAAGATGACTGCATCTTTAGAAGCATCTCAGGGGTTATCAGGGAATTATCAAGAATATAACTAACATTCCGGGTGATCTTGTTTTTAATTACTCCACCCAGATCTACACCGACTTCAATTTTTGTTCCCTCCCCAACAACAAATGTACGTACGTCGTTCTGGTATGGGAAATAAATACTAGTAAAGGTATTGTCCAAAATATAATCTTCATAGCATGAAACCATTGCAATGGAGATTATTATAAATGCCAGTAACTTTTTCATATCTGATTTTTTTTAATGTTTTAATTCCATGTGGGCCAGCCTTCGTTCTGTATCAGTTTGTTCATCCTTAACATCTCAGAGTAAGGTATTGGATTGTATGGTGAAGTGAAAATACGTGATTGCACTTCATAAGTAAAGTCATATTTGAATGATAGATCAGGTTGCTGTACAATATTAACCCCGTGGACCGGCTTGTTAATTACGGTCTGCCAGTCATTATCTGTTGTCCACCTGCGCAGGTCATAGAACCGAATACCCTCGAAACAGGTCTCTATCCTGCGTTCATTTCTGATTAGATTTTCAAATGCTTCTGCACCGGCATTGGCAGTTGATATTAGGTATGGATCCTGAAGGGCAGTTGGAATAGCAGGGGGTACAGCTGCACAAAGTCCATTTTTACCATCATAAGTCTTCCTCGACCGGAGATACTGAATAGCTGTCATTGCAGACATTCCGTACCTGGAAGCATCGAGGGGGCCAACTACATGGTTGGCAGCCTCAGCAAATGTAAGAAGCATATGCGCCCAGCGTATCAGAAACTTTGAATGTGATGCCCTGGTAATCGGATTATCCGACCAGTTCAAACCCATGAAGACAAATTTCTTGATATGATAGTTGGTGAGACTATTTGATGGACTTACACCTGCTGCATCTTTCCCGATAGTTGGTCCGCTGTTCCAATTCTCAAAAGTATACATCAGGTTAGCAGGAGTTGTGAGATTATTTCTCCAAGCCTTAGCGGTATTATAGAAAATCACAGAGTAGAACCTTGGATCACGCTTGGCATAAGGCTTTGCAGGATTATATACTGAAGAAGGATGTGTTATCGGATAACCCAGTGTATCAGGAAAAGCGTCAACAAGTTCCTGAGTAGCTCCTATGCCTCCATTACCCTGAAAACCACCCGGATAAAATAATCTTTCTATAGCATCGTTATTCGAATTATAACGGGTCGCAAAAACAATTTCAGGTGAATTGGGATTTGTCCAGAGAACTCCTGTTGTCGGGTTAAAGCTATTGCTGTTTCCTGGTACAACATCCCACTTCAGTTTGAAGTCAATAACTTTCTTGGCATTAACAGCAGCACTGTCCCATCGTGAGATGTCTTTGGAAGGATTGAAACGCGGGCTTGCCCATGTAAGATAGACCATTGCTTTAATTGCCCTTGTTGTTATACCATCAAACCGGCCCCAGTACTTTCCACCTGCATAAGGCAGTAGAGCAGGATCGTTAACCAGATAGTCCCGATGGGCAATAGGCAGATATTTGTATGCTGAATCGCAATCATCAATTATCTGCTTTACACATTTATCGTAGGTATCACGGGCAAGATTGACTTCATCATTTACTCCATACACGTCTGTGATAATTGGGAAACCAAGTAATTCTCCATTTGTGCCTTTTCCTCCGAATTTTTGTAAAAGGTCCCATTCAAACCAAGCACGCAGGGCAAATGCTTCCCCCTGCAACCTGTTCCTAACCAGATCATTAAACTTATCGCTTAATAAATACCTTGTATTATAACCCCGTCTGTCCTTGAGAAAAAGGTTGCAATTTCTTATTGCTTTGTAATCGCGATCCCAATAAGTGAGAAATGGATCCTGAGAGGTAGTCATTGAGTTAACTGCATACCGTCTCATTACATGTGTAGGGAGGGTAATAACTGCATCATCGGTAGCTCCATCGAGATAAACCCCTTCATTATCATTATAATTTCTTGTATTGGAATTAACATAATCATAACATGAGCCAATAAGTCCCTGTACCAGTTCCTGGTATTGCCATAGCATTTTTTCATCATAGTTCACAATTGGATAGGGATCAAGATAGTTTTTGCAGGAACCTAAAAACACGATAAAGAATCCAAATAATATAATATTCTTTGTTTTCATAATTTTCATAGTTTAGAAATTAAACTTAATACCACCTGAGAAAGTCCTGTATAATGGGTAATTCGTAACTCCCGAGTTGATCGATTCGGGATCAACATCCTTCACTCCGGATAATGTCAGCAGGTTTGCACCTCTCAGATAAATCCTGATTCCATTGCTCTTAATAAAATGAAGGTATTTAGGCTGAATGGTATAAGCTAATTCAATATTCTGGATTTTAAAATAGTCTCCTCTAACAAGCCAGAATTCTGACATCATAAAATTATTATTGACTTTATTGTAAGTCAGCCTTGGGTAGGCTCCTCCCTTGTTCTCTTTGACAAAATCAGAGTAATTGCCGTCTCCCCAACCATTCCAATAATATGCGTTGTTAAGAGGCAGGTCATAGAAAGCTCTGCCGGCACCACATATAAAGAATTCAAAGTTTTTATACTTGAGAGAGGTGTTAATTCCATAAAACAGACGGGGATAGGAATGTCCGATCATACTCTGATCATTATCATCAATAAATCCATCCTTGTTGAGGTCAGCATATTTCAGGTCCCCGGCCTTTAATTGTTGATCAAAGATCTGGGGTACTTCCAGGGTCTCCTCATCTGTCTTGAATTTTCCAAGATAAGTAAAACCGAATATTGCATCGGTCGGTTTACCGGAACGGAACTGGTAAGAAAACCTGTAATTTGGTTCATCATAATTCAGGGTTTTCCACCGGGATGTTGTGGCATTACCACCTATTGATATTTCAAAATCACCCACTTTTTGTGTATACTGAATATCGCCATACAAAGCTTGTCCTCGTGAGGAGCCAAAATTTAAGTAAGGTAAACCACTGCTTAATCCTGAAGAGTAAGGCAGGATGTTATTTATACGTTGAATATTACGTTCAGAAATGCTGATGTCATAGGTTATTGACAATGAAAGCTTCCTGTCAAACATCAAAGCATCGAAACCTGCATTGAAATTCTTGAGTAATGGCCATGTAAGATTCGGATTTCCGGTTCTTGCAATTGTTGTTCTTTTGACATTGGTTTCTGTTGTGTTTCCAAACCATTGTAAAGTACCACTTGGCCCGAAGGCAGTTCCGCCAGTGTTATAGCTCCAGCTGTCAATATCGTAGTAAGGAGATATATATGACTCAACACCCATTATACCACCTTGTGCACGTAGCTTCAGAAAGTTAATAATTTTGATACCGGACATGAAACTCTCGTCGCTGATAATCCAGCTTGCACCAGCTGATGGGAAAAGTTTGTACCTGTTTTTTGGGGGAAAACTATAACTTCCTGCATAGTTAAGTGCCACCTCAACGGAGTACTTATCATCATACGAGTATATGGAATGAAATAAAGCGTTCTGCCCACGCTGAGGCTCAAACTGGTTCTTTACGAAAGTTTTGTAAATGTAATAAGTTAAGTTGGATTGGATAGTATGTTTACCGAATGTTCTATTGAATTCGAGATTCTCATATGCTGCTAATCGCTGGTAAAAATGGTCCATCAGTTTTATCATATCTGAAGTACTGATATAGCTGTGAGCAGAAGATTTTGTTAACAAAATAGTAGAATCTGGTTGCGGGGTTACAATATAAGCCAGATAATCTTCTGCTTGTCCCAGACGGTCCATGTTGTAGATGTTAAAACCGAGAAATGTTGTTGATTTGAGCCCTTTCAAAATAGTTTTCAAATCAATGTCAAGTAACACATTTGAAGCACCTAGTCGTCCTGTTTCAGTATAATATCCCTGTGCAGTAAGGTTCCCGACCGGGTTATCAGTATAAACTGAGCTGACGCCATACCACGGAATTTCCTCTGTTGGATCGTTTTTAGCATAGACTGGGAATGCAACAGGAGGTATATTTCTTATATCGCTTAACAGAGAGGGAAGTTCGGTTATCTGGCTTCCTGATTCAGTTGTAGTATATCCATAATTTGGTGACCTGCGTATGGTCATGTTGCCAAAGAAACTCAAACCAACCTTGATATATTCATTAATTCTGACATCGAGATTCTGTCTGACGTTGATCTTGTTGTAGTCTGAAACAGAACCTAATTTATAAATGTCCCCTTCATTGCAATAATGCAGATATGAAAAGTATTGAACCTTTTCATCTCCTCCTGAAGCCGTAAGACTCACTTTTTTGAAGCTTCTATTATTCTTTAATAATAAATCCCTGAAATTTACACTGGGATAATACAAGTTATAAGGATCGTTCTTCGAGTACTCGTCAATAGCTTTCTGAGTATAATTCTGGCTTAACAGATCGTTGGCTCTTGCTTCATTGTTAAGGGTTGCATAATCAGCCCCTGACACCCAGCCTGGCATCCTGTCGATGGTGCTTACTCCCAACTCCATATCAACAGACAGCAAACGTTCATTTTTATAGCCCCGTTTTGTTTTAATAAAGAAATATCCGTTAGTGGAAGCAGGGCCGAACATTGCAGAGGAAAGGATTCCCTTATTTAATGTTATGGATTCGATTTCAGCAGCATCAATTGGCATTTCAGGAAAACTGGTAGGAATACCGTCGACGATAACTATTGGAACACCTGAAAATTTGGGAGTTGCTCCAAAACTTCCCAGTAATTCCCGGGTGTCGAGTCCCGGTGAACCGTACAGTTCCCTGATATCCCACAATGAAGTCAAACCAGTTAAGGAGTTACGGATATCGGTAGTTGGGTACTTTTCAAGCCGTGAGGCTTTTGCCAACGATTCCGGTCCTGTAATAAAACGTTTTTTGACTGTTGCAAAAGGGAAATTGATTTCATCATCAGATGTCATATAAAGCTTTGACTTAATAAGTTTTATGGTATTATCCTTAAGCAGGTCGGCAACCAATGATACGCTCTTTTCAAAAGCCGGAGCAGTAACAGTTACAAACTGTTGTGGATTTGCCATAAAAGATAATGAACCATTCTCGTCGGTTTCGGCATGAATAACACCTTCCCCGACAACTACACTTGCTTTAGGGACAGCAACACCATTCTCGTCAACAACTTTAATAGAAACATTTATTGTTTGTTTCAACTTTTTTTTAGTTGGTTCCTGAGTTTTTGCAGTAAAAACAATCATGAAACATAAAAGAAATAAACTGCCAAACCTGAGGTTTTTGTAAAATGTATTTAGCATTTTCATAGATATTTGTTTTAAAGGTTAGTTCTACCAGTATTCATTCACAACAAAATTTTTCATTTTATAACCATCCTCAAGAAGGAAAGGAAAATAGTACATGGCATCTTTCCATACGGGCTGGCGATCACTGGGTAAAGGAGCCCGGGTGTACTTATAACCGGTAGGATATGTGGGGGATGGTGTAACTTTCTCAATAAGGACTCCCATCAAGGTTTGGCTCATACTTTTGGGCGCATCTTTCCAGCGGCGGATATCGAAATAATAATGAGCTCCCTCGAAACTCAATTCAATATTGCGCTCGTTTTTAATCCTGTCCCTGAAGAGCTCTTTGGAGGCTGTATATTTTGAAAGTACATTAACATGTCCAACCCTGGCCCTGATAATATTAATTGCATCAAGAGCTGACAGGGTTGCACCAGGAACACCTATAGTGGTTGGGCCAAAAGCTTCATTTGAGGCCTCGGCATAATTGAGGTACAATTCGGCAAGGCGTATAAATGGTTCGCAAAGATGAGCAGATACTTGATTTTTTACACTGTTGTTCCACCATAACTTCCTGAGGTAATAGCCTGTTTGGGTAATTCCCTGGTAAGTTGGATTCACTAATTCTCCATAATTGGTCGGACTATTGTACCATATCTGGGCTTTGCCATTAGTCCAGCCCTGAGCGGGGGATTGGTTGTAAATTACGTCCATGTCCAAACGCGGATCCCTGTCTTTATACATATTTTGCTCCATATAATGACCAGCTGCTGTAGCTGCATCCCTGTCAGCCTGTGTTTCGAGGGGCTCACCCCATTTTGTCTCGTATTTGTCAACAAAGTTCTGGGTAGGGCACTCGCCAGAATGAACAGACTTATCGTTCATGAAAACTCCATTAAATAAGGTAGCAGTATAATTTTGTACCTTCCAGGGTTGTATTCCAAGATAATATGCCCAGAGTTGCTCATTTGTATATTTTGCAAGAAAATAATTGGAACTGCGTGAAGAGCCTGGCAGAAGGGCATATTGATTTTGCAGGGCAATCTGTAAAGCATCCCAGGCTGCTTTTGCAGCATTAACCCAATCGGAAGGATCTCCCTCAGTGTTAAGCGGGCTGGCGGCATAAAGCAATACTCTCGATTTTAAGGCTTTTGCAACAACTCCCGAAGGCTTATATTGCTCTGGGTCTTCAAGATGCCCAGGAATTCCAGGTCCAGGATCCCTGCGTATTTTTCCTGCTTTCTCAAAATAAGTATAGGCAGTATCAAGGTCCTGTGCAATCTTAATACAGGTTTCATGCTTGGTCAGCCTTGGAATATCCCATTGATCGTCGGGCCCGATAACCTTGGTAATATATGGCATGGGTCCCCATAATCGGAACGCCTCGAAATGGCTGCATGCCCTCCAAAAGTATGCCTGAGCAATCAGGTCATTCTTTTGAGTTTCAGTTGCATCGGTAAGCATGCCGATGTTATTAAGGGTTTTATTACATATCCTGATGTCCTTAAAACAGTTATTAAGTACTGGAGTAGTACCACTTATCCATCTGTTAACTTTGGTAAGCATTCGGCCTTCATTTTTTACCTGTGTAGGATATATTCTGCGACACTGGTCAACAGCATCGGTTGTAGATATAAAATCCATCATATCACCACCGCCTGGCGTAAATGTGTAACCTAAGTATACAGTATTAGTATAAATGTAGTCAAAGTACTTCTTAAAGTTTTCGAATTTTGAAAATACTTCATTTTCTGAAATTCCCTGAGTAGGTGCAATGTCGAGATACTTTTCACATGAGTTAAAAACCAATAAACTCATAAATATAAATAGGAGAGAAAATGCTTTGCTTTTCATGTTAATTTCTTTTATATTAAAAATTCAATTTGATTCCCACCCTTAAAGATCGCATCAGAGGATAATAATTAGTACGTTGGCTGCTTACTTCAGGATCAATAATCTTTAGACTAGAAAATGTAATCAGGTTAGCGCCCAATACATATATTGCCATACTTGAAACCCCCAAAAACCTTGTTTGAGATTTTTGGTTTAAGGTATAACCAATATAAAGGTCCTTTAAGCGCAGGTAAGAGGAGTTCTTCCAATACTGGCCAGCTAAATTACCAAGTTGTGATGAAACTGGAGTACTCATAGTGTATGTTAATGTTTGATATGTAGCATCCTGGTTATCGGGTCTCCAGTAATTAAGGTTGGTAGTAAAAACACGCCAATTTCCACTTGGGTATGGATCTGCTAAACCCCAGCCAATGTAAGTATATTTTCCAATATTTCCGGCTAACAGCATACTGAATTCAAAATTTTTCCATTCAAATCCTGAAGATAATGAATATGTAATAGGAGCATATTCTGAACCTTTAATCGGATGCCTGTCCCCTGTAGAATTTATTATTCCGTCACCATTGTAATCATTGATTTTAAAATCTCCTACATGCATTGCAGAAAAAGCACTTGGCCCAACATTGTTATGTATGTCATTAATAGAGGTAAAATATCCTGAACCTGCCAGCTCAATGCCAGACATCTGCGCACCCAAAGGTTTTCCTGCATAGGCTACATGTCGGGGAGTAAATGGAGGGTCATCCCTGAATATAATCCTGTTTTCGTTAAATCCAAGGATGCCTTTTAAAGAATAGTTAAAATTATTGGATACGCTCTTTTTATATTCAGCTTCTATTTCTATCCCATGCTTTTTAATCTTACCAAGGTTAAGCTCCTTAAAAGTGTTGCCAACAAGGAATGTGGTGGTTCTGGGAGCCAAAAGCATTTTATCACGGTATTCATCAAACAGGTCAACAGAAAGGCTAAGCACATTTTTAATAAGGCCTATTTCAATCCCCAGGTCCCTTTTATGAGCTCGTTCCCATTGTGCAACTTTATTTGCAATTGGATCTTCGATGATATTTCCACTAACAAGACTATAGGAACTATTGTAAATCCACCTGTTGGATGCAGCATCGCTGCCTACAAGGCCGTCGGAATAACGTATTTTCAGTTTGTTCATCCATGGTACGGCTGATTTAAAAAAATTCTCTTCCGAAACCACCCAGCCAATGGCCAGTGAAGGGAATAAACCAAACCTATTTTCTGGGGAAAATCTCTCAGAACCGGTATAACCTACGTTGAGCTCCATCAGGTACTTATTATTAAAGGAGTATGTTGTCCTTCCCACCCATGCTTCATTTAAAAACGGGAATTGAGCTTCTGTGCGCTTCTCCGATCGGTTAAAAAGAGCCAGAGCAGTTATAGAATGTTTTCCAAATGAGCGTGCATAATTAAGAGAGGCCTCATAATAGAGGTTCTTATAATAACCCGCGTTAAGTCCGCCAACACTCACACTGATCGGAGGATCTTTGTAAACCTCATTTCCCTGATTAGATCTGACCCATGGGTTGATTTTCTGTCCTGTTGCTGGATCAATTTGTCCGGCGAGCGGTATTAAATCCCAATCTAACCTGTAACTGGGATAATTATATCCACAACTTAACTGAGTTACATCATAAGAAGTGCTGAAAGATATTTTCCCATTGATGGACAATCCTTTGGTAATAAAATCAAGCTTCTGGTTCAGAACAAGATCTGTGAAGAGTTGTGAGCTAAGTTGCCTGTCAAATGCGGGTTGCATCATCCGGGTATAGGTGTTATCGGTATATTCTCCAATAACTGTGGATCTTCTCCACTCTTTGTCATTTGGATAATCAACATCAGGAATCTCTTCTAAAACCCATGAGGGCCAATAAGCAGGGAAACGGATTCCACTTGTTTGATTGAGGAGTTCAAACTGACCACCACCTTTTGTGTTTTTCTGATTTAACGATCCCCCTGCGCTCAGCGATAAGTCCGTTGTTTTCGTAATCGTAAAATCTAAGTTTGTCCTGTAATTGAATCTTCTGTTCCACCACCGCGAATCAATTTTGCCAGATTTATAACCTTTAAAGAGGCTCCCTTCATAATCATATCCAAGGTTAAGAAAATATCTTACAAATTCTGTACCTCCTGAAACATTCAGATTGGAAGTTGAGACTGGTGCGTATTCATTGATAACTAGTTTAAACCAGTTAACATCGGGATATCTCAGGGCATTCAATTTCGTTGAAGGATTTTTGTACTCCTGAAGAACATACTCAGGAATAAGCTGGCTGAAATATGACCCCCCTGCATTCATAAATCCCACATTAAGCATTTTTGCCGTTGTGTAACCATCAACATAATCCCTAGCTGTTGTTTCTCTCTCGAAGCCATAATTAGAAGAAAAATTAATTTTTGCCTTTCCTAATGCACCGCGTTTTGTTGTTACGAGAATTACCCCATTAGCTCCTTTGGCACCAAAAACAGCAGTAGCTGAGGCGTCCTTTAGTACAGATATTGTATTTATTTCATTCGGGTCCAGTCGTGAAAAGTCGCGTTCCACACCATCTACCATGACAAGAGGGCTGGAACCGTTCCAGCTCGAAACACCACGAATCAGAATTTCAGCATAATTGGCTCCGGGCTCACCATTTCTTTGAATGGTCAGAACACCCGATAGTTTACCTGTTATTGCATTTGTAATCGATGCCGTTCCCGCCTTGACAAGGCTTGAATTATCAACCTGAGTTATTGCACCAACAACAGATTCCTTTTTTTGGATGCCATATCCAACAACCACAACCTCAGAGATTTGGGTGGTCATCTGTTCCAGTAATACATTAACGACAGACCCCTGCTGTACTTTTATTTCCTGCGTAACGTATCCGATGAATGAGAACTGCAGAACAGCTTCCTTGTCAGGTATTCTGATTGAAAACTTGCCGTTATCATCGGATAACTGGCCAATATTTGAACCTTTTACAAGGACAGTAACCCCTGCAAGTGCTTCACCTGTGACGGCATCTTTAACCGTTCCTGTAACAGGGACTTGCGGATCATTATCTTCTGATATCAGGTAACCACCGGTATAAGAAGAATTGAGGTTGGATAGGGAGATACCATCTGCAACGAAAGCATTTAACATGCAGACCAAAGATAACAAACATAATTTTGTCATAATCGTTAATTTCAACAGGCGATTGCCTGAAAAAAACGATCCCACGATAATAAAATCTTTCATAGGCTGGTAAATATTAATTTCATAGTAACAGGTTTATTTATACTTAACGAAAATAAAAAAAATTTTTTTAAAAAGATATGATAAATGTCAAAAAAATCTATTTTTTTGACAGGATATTCAAATTTTTTGTATATGCTTAAACTCAAAACTATATGGCTTCCGGTCGTCAAGTTTTATAAAAGTTGCACATATTCCCGAATCGTTTTGGGCATATTCCAATTCCCGGTAATATAACCCACGTATCCCCTTAAAAAGGAAGCTCGCATAATCTGTTCAGCACCGGGGGTACCTTTTCATCCAAAAGTTGAAGCTCTTTCTCTGCCGGTGATGTCTGATATTAACGTCAAAATAAGATCGTGCCGCGATTCCAGAATAGTGTCTATTGCACAAAACTCAGGATTTGCTGACCAATCAGGCCTTTTAAATTTAATAAGTAACTCGTTGAAGATTTTCATGTATTTATTATTTTTGACCATAAAATACCTGAATCTTTTTTAATTTAATATTGCAAAACCTTGTATAAATTAACAATTTAATTTTAAAGACAGATACTAACTAACTAATAAAGAGATGAACACAAGTGTCCTGATGAATCCGGCGATGATAACACTTGCATCATGCGTATTCTTTTCATCAAACCGGGAGGTGGAAAAGCAAAGGTCCACCAATCCGAACATTATTTTCATTCTGGCTGATGACATGGGCTACGGAGATGTCGGATGTTATAATCCGGCTTCGAAAATACCTACACCAAACATTGATAAGCTGGCCTCTCAGGGGATCATGTTTATGAACGCACACAGTCCTGCTTCCATGAGCACCCCAACCCGTTACGGCATTTTAACCGGTCGGTATTGCTGGAGAACTCGGCTCAAATATTGGGTGATCTTAGGCTACGATGAGTCCCCGCTGATTGAAAAAGGAAGACCGACGATAGGATCTGTTCTGAAGAGCAAAGGATACCAGACCGGGTATATCGGTAAATGGCATCTGGGGATGACCTGGCAAACCCGTGACGGCTACATAATCCAAGACGATCAGAATAACTGGAATAATAATCCGGTGATTTTTCAGGAGAATGAGAAGCACATTGATTTTACAAAACCGGTGACCGGAGGACCTGTTGAACTGGGATTCGACTATTTTTACGGAACCCTGGGATGTTCAACCAGTGATCCACCCTATTGTTTTATTGAACAGAACAGGACGGTGGGCATTCCTTCGGTCATGAGCCCGGATTCCTTAAGTAAACTTCCGGGTTTTGTTCCCGGCCTGATGGTCCCCGGTTTTTCCCTCGAAGAGGTTGACCCTGTTTTCACAGAAAAAGCGATAGGATTTATTAAAGATCACCAGGCCCAATCACCAGAAAAGCCATTCTTCCTTTATCTCGCACTTTCTTCGCCTCATAATCCTTTTCTACCTCCGGATTTTGCGAAGGGGAAAAGTACAGAAGGGCCCAGAGGAGATCTTGTTACGGTTGTTGACTGGAGCGTGGGAAGAATCATGGAAACTCTGGAGCAATACGGATTAGAACAAAATACTCTGCTTATCGTAACAAGCGACAATGGAGCGGTTAAAGGCGCCAATGGACATAAATCCAATGGTGATTTCCGGGGATATAAGGCGGATATCTGGGATGGTGGCCACCGGGTACCG
>Ga0123519_10001591_pt1 | contig 38862 bp, 36 predicted proteins | sample YelNatPaOPRAMG02_FD_87396 | JGI IMG/M metagenome (GOLD analysis project Ga0123519, IMG submission 87396) | Hot spring microbial communities from Yellowstone National Park - Yellowstone National Park OP-RAMG-02 (version 2) | ecosystem: Environmental > Aquatic > Thermal springs > Hot (42-90C) ...
GTTATCCACAAAATAAAAGTGGACTCCTCAAAAGAAGTCCACCTTTTCTTATCGTTGCCCCGCAGAATTTCCGTCCTTGACCTAGGTCAAGGACCTTTGGGGTCAACCCTACACTATGGTGCGACTCAGCTGAGTCGCATAAAAATATATAAAGGGCTAAATAAAATGGGTATGTCGAATAATAGTTAAATTCCCTTATATATTTTTATGTCCTTTGAAAAAAATTGTAAGTTTGATATTTTAGACAAGATAAGTTTTGATATCATTGGCTTAAATCGTACAGATAAACTGATGCTCCAGCACTCTTGAAAAAATTAAGTCTCTTGCCAATGCTGTTAAGATAATATAAGAAAAACCTTTCTTCATCAAATCTTTTCCAATTGTAGATATGCGAGAAAACTATCCATACCCTTTTGTTGCCGCGAAGTTTATTCAGATCGTTTATATAATTTCCCAAATTCCCTCTTGATTCAATTCCTACTATATACTCATTTTCATTAAAACCATTTTTTAATGAGTAGTATTTAAATGCATTACGTGAACCATAATAAAGATAAATGATGTCTTTATTCTGTTTAAATTTCATTAAATAGTTTATAACCGGTTTTATTTCTTCTTTTAGGCGTGGCCTAATTATATGGTAACCTGCCTTCAGTAAGGGGTAAAAGAACAATAAGCTTATAAAAGTTATGCCTATTATAGAAAAAGTATGACGCGTTTTGGCTATAATTTGTTCTGTTCCCTCTGCAATAAAAATTAATACATTAGGAACTATAAACAGTATGAGCCGACCGCTAAATGGATACTTTTTAAGCCAGGAGGCTAATAATGTAAAAAGTATAGGCAATATAAGAAAAAAGAAATCTCTTCTTTTCTCTCTAAACATTGAGACGCCACCAACGATAAATGACAATGCCGCAATGCCACATAGAGGTATCCCTACAGGATGTTTAAAAATATTAAAAAAGGTATCAATATACCATTTTGCCTGCCATAATTTTGAAATAGAAGGAGCAAATCTACTAGCCCAAACAGTCAATAAAAAATTGTTACTGACTAGATTCCTTAAGGAAATGAAATAACAAATAGCAAAACTTGCTATCCAGACTAAAAAGGCAATTGAAAGATTTGTAATTTTTTGCCATTCTTTTTCTCTTACATAAAGAAAAATTAAAACGGTTACAACTCCGGCCAAAACAAATACGGCAGGATGCGAAAACCAAATCGCGATTGCTCCAATAAAACCAAAGAAAGTAGCCCGCCAAAAAGTTAATTTTTGTAACTGTGTATAATGAAATGTTATTACATATATCAACAACGCTATGGCTACATCGCTTGAATATTGTTTAACCTCTGATGAATAATAGATTAGAGGATCTGAGATAGCAAAAAGACCAAGGGCAATTAGAATAGCTTTATTGCCAAGGAATACTTTTGTCACTTTATAAAAAAGAAAAAGCGAAATTACTCCAGCCAAAAGTGGAAATAGTCTAAGCGCATATTCGTTATTACCAAAAACAAAAATCATAATTTTTTCTACGGTTAAGAAACCAAGCGGAGCAGCTTGAAATAAGTCTAAAGGTTTTAATAACAGTTGTGTAAGTGATCTATTAACTATATTTAATGCAAGACTGGCTTCATCAAGCCATAATGAACGATTGTATAAATATTGAATTAGACGTAAGAAAATACCGAAACAAATAATTGCCCAAGGTAGTTTATTTGATGAATATATGGAGCTTATTTTTGGGAATATTTTTTTCATAAATTATTCGTCTTTATCTCTCTTATAACCCATCTATTTAACCATCATTAACCACAATTCGTAATTTTAAGAAAAGATGTATAATGTATATTAAAAATATTTCTTGCACATATCATCCGTTATTCTCAAACTCAAAGCCTAATAATTCAGGAATAGTCACAAATTGATAACCTTTATTCTCCAACATTTCAATAATTAAAGGCAATGCCCTTACGAGCTGACTGCGGTCTGCACCTTTAATCAATCTATTCCCATCATGAAGTAAAATTATGGAACCGTTTTCTACCTTGTTTAAAACCTTATTTAAAATCTTATCATAACTTATCTCTTTACCGCCATTGCCACCACTTACCGACCATTTAATAATTAAATACCCCATCTTTTCTGCCTCAACAAATACCCAAGGATTATCCAAACCATAAGGCGGCCTAAATAGATATGGTCTTATGCCCGTAACTTTAAATATAATTTCTTCTGCTTTTTTTATCTGCCTTTCAATTTGGATTCTAAGTTTAAGCATTAATTCTGGATGGTTATAAGTATGATTACCTATACAATGGCCTTCTTTTGCCATCCTTTTTGCCACTTCTGGATAGGTTTCTACATTCTTGCCAATTAAGAAAAATGTGGCTTTAATATTATACGTTTTAAGGATATCTAAAATTTGGGAGGTATAAGGTTCGTTTGGACCGTCATCAAAGGTAAGAGCAATCTTTTTTTGATTTAAATCGCCATGCCAATAGACAACACCAACTTTATTTTGCTTTCTGCCTAAATTTGCTTCTGCTTGATTAAAAGAAAAAACCGCAGAAAAAATACATAATATAACAAAGCTTCCTTTAATGAGATTTTTTAACACCAATAATTATTTGTTTTGCAAAATTATTTCTTTTTCTCTTCCTGGAGAAGTAAATTATAGAACTCTTTCCATGGGAAGAATTTGCCCGGGCACTCTGTCCTTGCCCCCGGCACCTGACCATGCCCTAAGATATTCTTTAAAGGGATATGGTAATAATTTTTTAATATATTTACCAAATAAACCAAAGATTCTAATTGTTTTAAAGAGACCCTTTCCTTACTGAAATTTCCTACCAAACATATCCCAATACCTTTGTAATTCATTCCGGAAGCCCGACAGTGCGCGCCATCTCTCTGATTTATCCAACGGGGTGTGGCTTCGATCTGACCATCGAGTTTTCCTTCGGTTCCGTTATCAATTACAAAATGATAACCTGTTCCCTGAAAACCCCTTTTTATATGTAAATCAAATATGGACAAACCATTGCCCATATCAGTTGCGCTATGATGAATAATAATATATTTCCATTTATTAGAAGGAAATAAAGGAACCACTGGCCTTAAAGGAGCAGCGCCGGGAATAAACAGGCGCTGGCCTTTCTCTAAATTCTGGGCATTCTGTATTTTATTTGCGCGAACAATATCCTCTATCTTTACATCATACATCTTAGAGATTCTCCAAAGCGTCTCACCCGGACTTACCACATGGATTATATCCTGCCTTAATACAGGGGCAGAAATTTTTGGGTAAATCTCAGTCGGACCCGTGGGCCGAGGAACGGTAACGCAAGAATTGGCCAAAAAACAAACACATAACCATAAAAAATATCTCTTTTTAAACATAACTTTTAATCCGTGAAATTATCTCATTTTTAGAAACCACGCCAATTATAGAATCCAAAACTTTTCCTTCCTTAAAAATTAATAAAGTAGGTATACTCATTATGCCGTAAGAAGAAGCCACCTTAGGGTAATCATCCACATTGAGCTTACCTACTTTAATTTTATCTTTAAATTCCTGCGCTATCTCTTCTATCACCGGTGCAATCATTTTGCAGGGACCGCACCAAGGGGCCCAAAAATCCACTAAAACCAGACCTTTAACTTCCAAGACCTCCTGTTTAAAGTTACTCTCTGTAAATACAAGACTATCCATAATACTCCTTTCTTCGACAATTGTATAACAAAATTATGATTCCGGCAAGCATCATAAAAAAACAAAGAATTTGGCCCATCGTAAAATAAGCCCAGATAAATCCCAATTGCGCATCCGGCTCCCTCAAAAATTCTACCACAAATCTAAAAAATCCGTAACCTAAAAGATAAAAAGAAAAAATTATCCCTTTAATTTTTATCCTCTTATGTAAATAAAAAAGAATTAAAAAAAGTATTACCCCTTCCAAAAATGCCTCATAGAGTTGCGAAGGATGGCGCAGTTTATTTAAAGGGTCATTGGGGAAATACATCCCCAAAATAAAACTCGTGGGTCTTCCGTAGAGCTCTAAATTTAAAAAATTGCCTATTCTGCCAAAGGTATAACCCAAAGGAACATTTAAGGCTATTAAATCGGTTAACCGCCAAAAATCTATCTTTCTGCGATAACAAAAAAACAGAGTACCAAAAATAAGCCCCAAAAGTCCGCCGTGATAGCTTAAACCCGAAATGCCGATAAATCTTATGCCCTCTTTAAAATCAAATGGCAAAAAAATCTCTAACGGATTTTTTATATAATAATTTAAGTTGTAGAATAAAACATACCCCAGACGCGCACCCAATAAAACTGCAAGTATCATACTAAAAAAATAGTCATCAATTGTTTTTTTAGAAATCCCTATTTTGCTTTTATTTAATCTATAAATAATCAATTTATAGGTTACCAAAAAGGAAAGCGCATACATAATCCCATACCAACGAATCTGTATAAAACCTAAATTTAAAGCCACAGGATTAATGTAATTGGGAAGATATCTATAGAAAAAAAATAATTTCTCCATCATCTTTTCTGTTTTCTATATTTAAAACCCTCCTTCATATTTACTGCCTTATTTTTTCTTCGGTATTGATATAATCCTTAAAATCTATCGCTTCTCCTAATTCCTGCTTTACCACTCTTATGCGGTCCGGAATATAAGGATGGGTACGCGCATAAGATAAAGGCTGGGGCTCTTTGTTACGATAAATTTTATGGAGTTTTTCTAAAAAAGAAATCATCCCCCGGGAATTAAATCCTGCCTCTTTTGCATACCTACAGCCGAGTTTATCTGCCATAAACTCGTCTTGCCTGCTATAACCTAAAAGGATCTCATTAAAAGCAAAATCAAACGCCCTAACTACATCCCGGTCAGTAGAAACCTGAGAAAGCAAAACCACCAGCAAAGAATATCCCCAACCTGTCTGAAGTTTTTTAATACTGTGCCGGCAAACCGTATGGCCAATCTCATGACCTAAAACCGCGGCTAATTCATCATCATCTGCCACATCCACTAAACCTTTATTTACATAAATAAATCCTCCTGGCAGGGCAAAGGCATTTACCTCTTTATCGTCTAAAACAAAAAAATGGTATTTTATCTCTTTCCTATCGCAAACACTGGCTACCTTTTCGCCAATCTGCCTTACCCTTTCCTGAATTAAAGGATCGTTAGCCAGCTTATACCTACGGTTTATCTCCTGAGAGAGGGACTCCCCTAAACGAATTTCCTTGTCAGTGGAATAAAAATACATCTCCTCTCTCTGCGTAGCCACATTATATTCAGTAGCGCAACCAAAAAATAAAAAAACAAAAAAGTAAAAGAGGCACTTTCTCATTTAAAATCATCAGCCTTAAAGAGAGAATAAAATTTTACTTTTATTTTTTTAAGATTCTCTGCTGCCCCTTCCTGGCGGTCTAAAATCACTAATGCCGAATCAACTTTTATGCCTTTTCCCCTTAAAATCGCCGCGCTATCTAAGAGCGATCCGCCGGTTGTAGCCACATCATCCACTAAAATTATTTTGTCTTTTTTAGATAAAGCAGGTCCTTCTATTTCGCGTCTCAAACCATGAGATTTCGCCGTTTTTCTTACGATAAATGCCTTAACAGGAAAATTTTTTAAATAACTTAAAAGTGTCACTGCGGAAACAATAGGGTCAGCACCGATGGTGGGCCCGCCAATAACAGTAAATCCTTTATCCTGCATAAATTTTAAAATCAATTCGCTAACATAATAACTGCCTGCCGGACTTAAAGTTATCCTCCTTAAATCAAAATAATAATTACTTATCTTACCGCAGGCAAGTTTTACTTTCTTTTTAACAAATGCCTTTTTCTTTATAAGGTCATAAAGATAATTTTTTATATTATCATACGGTTCCATATCGGATTTATTCTACTATCCTTAAATAATTATGTCAATTCTTTTAAAAATATTACGCCTTAGAAGTTGCCTTGCTATTTATAATTATGATAAAATATTAAACATATGAATACCGCACTTATTTATCATCCCAACTTAACAAAATATAGTTTAGGAGAAGGTCATCCTTTAACTCCTCATAGGTTCACTTTATTTATGGACTTCTTAAAAATGAAATTTCCCGCATATCAAGATATATTTGCAATGATTGAGCCGCCATTGGTTGAAGATAAAATACTTCAACTGGTACATACTCCGGAATATATTCAGAAACTGCGCGCAGCATCTAAAGGAGAGACAATCGATGATATATACCGTTATGTAAGTCAGGATAATCTTGACCCCTCGACCGGATATATTGCGCCGGACACTGAGGAAGCAAGCCGTATTATTGCGGGATCAACCCTTTTGGCAGGCAAATTGGTAGCAGAAAATAAGGTAAAAAGAGCCATATCTATCGGTTCAGGCATGCATCATGCAAAACCCGCATACGCAGAAGGATTCTGTTTTTATAACGATATTGCTATTCTGGTTAAATATCTTAAAAAAGAATACAAACTTAAAAAAATTATGATTATTGATACAGACGCGCATGCCGGAAACGGAACCAGTGAAGTATTCTATGATGACCCGCAAGTCCTCTTTATAGATCTCCATCAGGATCCCTTAACCCTTTACCCGGGATGCGGATTTATAGAAGAAGTTGGCGAAGGCAAAGGAAAAGGTTATAACATAAATCTTGTGCTGCCTGTCGGCGCAGGAAACAAATGTTATGAGTATTTATTTGAAGGGGTAATCTTTCCAATCGCCTTAGAATTTAAACCGGAATTTATTATCCGTTATGGCGGTTCAGACCCGCATTATCAGGACCCATTAACTAATTTAGGCCTATCAATCTCAGGGTTCTATATGATTGGACAGAAAATAAAAATTTTAAGCGATATTCTTACCGCAGGAAAATCTGTTGACCTTATTCTCTCCGGTTATAATCTTAAAGTTTTACCTTTTGCCTGGTTTAATCTAATTGCCGGCCTTTTAGCCATAAAAGAAATTCCCGATTATCTTAATGAAGAAAACCCGCCTCCCTTAGAGATTGGACTGTCGCAAACAAAAGAAATGGCACGGCAACTTAAAAAGTATCTGGCAAGATACTGGCGATGTATAAATAAGTAGGATAAATTTATTCCTTAAATTCTTTGATTATTTTAATTAATCCTGTAATTTTGGAAATTATCTTAAAAGGTTTATATTGTTTAACTTCCTTTTTCGTATGTGAACCGGTGGTAACCGCTACGGTTTTTATGCCCGCTGCCTTACCTGCTTTAACATCAACGCTCATATCCCCTATATAAAGCGTCTGGTATGGCAAAACTTTAAAATGCTGCATAATTTTATTAAGCAGATATGGATGGGGTTTTATATATTTAACATTATCTGCACATAAAACATAATCCAAGTATCTATCTAAATTTAATCTTTTAATAATTATCCAAGAGAACTTGCTGGGACGGTTGCTGGCAACAGCAATCTTTATTTTTTTTCTTTTTAAAAATTTTAAAACCCTAAATACCCCTTTTAAAATAGATGCCTTTTTAAGTAGGCTCAGCTTATGGTGCCTGCGATATATACCGATAGCTTTATCTAAATCTTTATCTTTAACAAAAGGCTTTAATAAATTCTCATCACCCCAACCCACTGCTTTACGGATAACTATCTCTTTTTGTGTTGGGTAACCTAATTTTTGCATGGTAAAGTTAAAACTTGCCGTAATTGCCGGATAAGCGTCTACCAGTGTTCCATCCAAATCAAAAATAACCAGTTTTAAAACAAAGAGAACACCTTTTTTATTTTTAAAATCCCCTGATTTAAATTCGTCTGCTTTTTTCATTTATTTCTTTAATTTCTGCATTAATATCTAAATCTAACATCCTTTCCAGCGATAAAGGCATGACATAACTCCAGTTATTTTTAGATAAAGTGCCGGGGAAATTTATCCGACGCATCCAGCAGTCATCATTTAAAAATATCTTTCCAAAAGCCAACCAATCAAATAAAAAATTTATATAAAATATGGAATTGGCCTGCGCAATGTATTCTACTATCCTTTTTAAAAATAAATTATTTGCCTTTTCAGGCAGCTCCTCCTTTAACCCTAAGGTTTGCCATAATTTTTCTTTTTCTAAATAGGAACCCTTATAAAGATCAATTATATGGGGGGCTTGTTCTTTGTCTAACTTCAATATCGCAAGAAGTTTATCTACAGAGTCAATCTCTTTCTTCCAGCGCAATCTCTTATAAAAAGAAAACTCTGGTTCAAATAACTTTTCTTTCACCTGCTCAAAATCAACATTTTTTTCTCTCAGCAGTCTTTTAAATAACTCTTCATCAACCGTGCCTGCTTCAAAATTCCACCACGCCTCAATATTTGATGAATCATGAGTAGAGAGGGTAGCGATGGATAAGGCGCGGTAATCTTGGGGGGATTTAAAATTATAAGTATTCTGCCAATCTTTATTCCAACGTAAAACCTCTATGCCGGGAATCCCTAATTCTTTTAATACTTTATAGGAACATGCAGGCACTGTCCCCAAATCTTCTGCGCAGGCAAGCATATCAGTGCTTTTCACCATTATCGAAAGAATCCTTCTGCCGTGCTCCTCCCATAACCTTTCGTCTGTTGGATCAAAAAAACCATTCATCCCTGCGCTCTCTAAAGGTTCTTCTTTCGGAATTGACCATATACGGAAAATACCTACCACATGGTCTATGCGAAATATATCATAAAAATTTTCCGCGTATCTTAATTTCTCAATTATATAATCATAATTATTTTTGGAGATATTCTCCCAGTTATAAGTAGGCATACCCCAGCGCTGTCCTTTAAAATAATACATATCCGCCGGTGCGCCGGAAGATAAATGCAATTTAAAATATTCTCTTTTTGCCCAAACATCCGCTGAATCTCTACTTACCAAAAGGGGCAAATCTCCCATTAAAAGTATCCCCTTTTTCTGGGCGTATGCCTTTACTGTTTTAAATTGCTTATAAGCTTGCCACTGCAACCATGCATAGAACTCTATCTTATCAACATTCTCCTTTTCAAAATCCAAAAGATTTAATCTCTCTTTTAAAGCAGAAGGCCATTCCTCCCATGATCTCTGCAGGAATTTTTCTTTTATTACCTTAAACAGACAGTAGTCCTTTAACCAAAATTTATTAATATCTTTGTATTCTTTAAATTCTGATGGCAAAAAATTTTTTGCTTCTTGGTAAATATGCCACAGAAGCTCTAATTTTTCTTTTTTTATAATATAATTTACCCTCCCGGTAATAGGAAATTTTTCTTTTAATAATTTTATTTCTTCCAAAAACCTAAATGTATCCACCCCTGACAAATCTTCCATATTTAGATAAACTGGCTCTAAAGCAAAACCACTTTCGCAATCATAAGGAAGAAAATTGAAACCTGTATCATTTAACGGCAATAATTGAAGAATACTCATCCCTGTTTCTTTCAGCCAATCGCAAACTAATTTTAAATCTGAAAAATCGGCAATCCCAATGCTTTTCTGGGAATATACTAAAAACAAAGGCACTACTACGCCTGCTCTTTTAAATAAACCGAACCTTTGCCATTTTTCCTTGGAGGCAGTCTTTAAAAATTCATTATAGGGGTGTTCTTCCATTGATAACCTCCTCTGCTATTTTTAATACCTGCATCGGGGTAATTGCCTTAAGACATAAAAATCCTTTCTGGCAATTATGCGCCAGACACACTTTACAGCCAATATCTTTATGTACCCATCTATCTTTTTCTCCCACCGGTCCCCAGCGCAAGTAACTTAAACCTTTCTGGTTTCTGCCAAAAATAGAAATCACGGGTGTGCCTACTGCTGAACAGATATGTACGGGCCCGGAATCATTAGAAATAAATAGCTTGCATCTTTTTAAAAGACTCGCCAGTTGGCTTAAAGAAAGTTGTCCTGCCAGATTAATTGCCGGCCCTTTCATAGTTTCTATTAATCTTTTGGCTAAATCTATATCTTTAGGCCCTGCTACCACTAAAATTATAAATCCGTATTTTTCTTTTAACTTATCCGCAACTTCGGCAAAGTAATCTATTGGCCAACGTTTAGATAAACAACTTGCCCCGGGATGTACAGCTAAAATTAAATCACTTTCGTTTATGCCCTTTTCCTTAAAAATACTATCTATATAATCCTGCGCATCTTTACAAATAGGAATGTAGGTTTCTTTCTCTAAATTTTTTAAACCTAAATAACGCAAAAGGTCAAGATTGTATTCTAATTCATGCTTTTGGCCTAACTGCTTTGTATGGGGAAGCTTATCCGTGAGTAAAAAACCTAATTTACGATTATACCCTACTCTTTTGGGGATACCGGCAAAAAAAGTTACTAGATGCACTCTATTGGTGGGATGTAAAATTATGGCTAAATCAAATCGCTTTTTTCTTAATTGTAAACTAAAATATATAGAAGCCAACCAACCCTTATGTTTGTTATCCTTATCATAAACAATCACTTCATCCAGATAGGGATTACCCTCCAGAATTTCTCGGGTTTGACAAGAAACCATCATTGCGATATAGGAATTGGGATAATATTTTCTTAAATTTCTGATTACCGGTGTAGATAAAACCACATCCCCTATTCTATCGGTGCGAACCACCAGAAACCTTTTGTAATCACCTATGGTTTCAGAACAACAAAACTGTTGCGATAAAACCCTTTCTACTGCATCTAACACATCCTCTGTCTTTACAAGTTTCATACAATCTAAAGTTTTAAATCTACATTGCGCCTTTTGGCAAGGACGGCAGAATATTTCTTTTTTTACAACTAAAGATTTTTCTGACCATGGACCATACTTACTCTCATCAGTGGGACCAAAAATTGCTACGGTTGGGATATTTAAATAACTTGCCAGATGCATCACTGCACTGTCATTACTAACCAAAAGTATTGACCGCTTAAGCAAAATGGCTAATTCTCTTAAGGTAGTTTTGGCGGTAAAATCATATACGTTGCCCCTTGTCTTTTCAAAGATATAACTATTTATCGCTTGATCATCTCCGTCGCCAACAATAATTATCTTAAAATCTTTTTTTAATTCATTTATTAAATCAATAAAACCTTCTTTTCTCCAGCGTTTCAAATGACTCCTTGCTCCGCAAGCCATTACTATAATTTTATCTTGGCTAGAGATGCCATTTTTCTTCAACAGATCATCTATATATCTCTCATTATTATCATCGGTATAAAAAATTTTTATACGTGGAGTTTTAATTTCGGGAACAATTTTTCTTATCAGATAAAGATTGCGCTCTTTCATATGTTTTATATTCTTTGGGAAAATTCTAAAAAAAGCAGGAGTTTGAAATTTAGCGCTAACCAGCCATCCGTATAAACTGTGCCGTAAATCTACCACCAAATCAAAATTTTCCTTTTTTAACTGAAAAAATAAATCTATCTTTTTCTTTAAACGCCATTTCTTATCATATAGGATAAACTTATGTATAAAGGGATTATTTTCGAATATCTCTTTAGTGCGCTGGGCCGCCATAACCGTAATTAAACTGGAAGGAAATTTTTCTCTTAAAACATCTAAAACCGGCAAACTCAAAATTACATCACCGATATTGCTTAAGGTAATAAAAAGGACCTTATTAATCATATAGCAAAAATTTTTATTCTATCTGTTATATCTATGTATTGGACTTGATGCGTTTTATCTCCTCTAACACTTCATCTGCTGTTATCGCCTTCATACAGCGATTATCTTTACAATCAACGATATAACAAGGGATCTTGCAACCTATATCTTTTTTTAAAACAACAACATTATCCAAAGGATAAGGGGAACTGTTAAGCAAAGAGGTGGGACCAAAAAGAGCAATAATTTTTTTTGTCCCTACGCTATTGGCAATATGCAACGGCCCTGTATCCACGCTGATAAAAAGATTAAGCCTCTTACACAAGGCGGCGAATTGGCTTAAGTTAATTTTTCCGCAGGCGACGATTATCCGTCCATTATGCGATGACTTTATATTTTCTGCCAGCTCCAAATCATTTTTGCTTCCGGTAATAATCACTTTACCGTTTATCTCTTTTATAACTCTTCTTACAAGCTCCTTCCAATTATCTGCTGGCCAGCGTTTAGGCAACCAATTACCAGAAGGATTTATACCGATTAAAAAATCATCTTTGGTAATTTCCCTTTCTTCTAAAAATCTCTCTATAAAATCTAAATCCTCTTTCCTAACAAAAAAATCTAAATGTTTATCTATCACCCTAAGGCCCGCACCTTTAATTACCCCTAAATAATAATCGATTTTATGTACACTATCCTTCTGCACAGAAATGATTTTTTGTGTCAGCAGTAAACTGCGTTTTTTCGTAGCATAACCGATCCTTTCCGGAATCCCTGCCAGCCAACAGATAAATGCCCTACTAAAAGAACGGTGCAAAAGAAAAACTTTATCGAATTTTTTAGATTTAATCAACTTAATAAATTTTAATTTTTCTTTTAAACTGCGCTGTTGATTTTTCTCATCAAAAAAAATTATCTCATCTAAATAGGGATTATTCTCCAAAATTTCTTTACACCGGGGAGGAACTATGCAGGCAATATAACTATCCGCATAGTTATACCTTATATTTCTTATTAGGGGGGTAGAAAATAAAACATCGCCTAACCAGTTGACATCAAATATCAGGATACGCATTAACGTTTCCTTTTAATAAAAGCGTAAAATTTTGTGGTTTTAAACCAAAAAACAAATAGGTTTCTGTCCTTTTCTAAAATCCTTACTCTCTTATAGGCAAAAAGATCCGAAGGATCCCATCCTCTTGTCTTTGAGGCAGCCATTGCCAAAATATAACCTGCCTGTTTTACGAGCCCTTTGCTCCTTTTATCAAAAAAACCATATGGATAAGCAAAGGTTTTTACACAGGAAGATAATTTTTCTTCTAAAATTTTTTTGGAATCAAAAATTTCTTTTTTAAGTTCATCATCATTTAAGGAAACTAAATTATGATGGTTTAAAGTATGACTCCCAAAAGCAATAAGCCCGCAGTTTTTCATTTCATAAATCTGCAACCGGTTTAAATGGTTGGGTTCATCTATATAATTTACAATCAAGAATATAGTGGCAGGAATATTGTAATTCTTTAATATAGGGAAAGCATAGAGGTAATTATCCTCATAACCATCATCAAAAGTAATGGCAATGGTTTTATAAGGAATCTTTTTTCTTTTAAGAAAATTCGGCAATTCCTCCAAAGGGATTACATTATATTTGTTCCTTTTAAGAAATTCCATCTGACGATTAAAGGTCTCCACCGAAACTGTTATACGGTCTTTTGGGTGAGCATAAGAATAAACCGAATGATACATAAGCACAGGGATATATCTAAATTGGCTAAATTCCCAACTGACTAATAAAATAGCGGTTAAAAGAATAACCCCAAAAAATTTCAACGATTTTTTCATAAACATTCCTGATATACCTGCTGTGTGCGGTTTAACATCTTTTCCTGTGAAAAATTATCCTTGATGTAATTTTTAGCATTTTCTCCCAGCAACTTCATTCTCTCTTTATTTTTCAGCGCATCCAATATCTTAATACTTAAGTCTTCTGTATCTTGGGGTTTAACCAATATACCATTAAGTCCATCATGAACAAAATCCTTTATCCCGCCTGTATCAGAAGCAACGACCGGCAAACCCGCTGCCATCGCCTCCATCAAAGATAAACCCAACCCTTCATATTGCGAAGGCAAAACGAACAGGTCTAAAGTGGCAAGGACACAATAGGGCTCAATATCTGAAATAAAAATTATGTTTTCCTTCATACCTGATTCTTGGGTATATCTTACCAGCATATCCTTCATTTTACCTTTACCGCTAATAATCAATTTTGCCTGCGGAAAATATTTTATAACCTCTCTCATCGCATCTATTAAATAAAGGTGTCCCTTTACATCCGCTAATCTGGCTATTATCCCAATAAAAGGTCCTCCTTGCAAATTTAATTTATCACGCATATTTTTTCTAAATTCAGATGATATAGGTTTAAATTTTTCTAAATCTATACCATGATGTATTAAGGATATTTTTTCCTCTTTGACTTTAAAATCGTAAATCAGATGTTGTTTTACACTTTTGCTAATAGCGATAATTTTTTTGCCCCAGCATGGAAAGACTCTGCGCAAAATCCTTCTTTTATAGAAACCGTGACAGGTATAGATATGAACTGCCCTTCTTCTGCGGCATAACAGTCCCCCTAAAATCTGGGTCGTGCGTGTTTGCGAATGCACAATATCAATTTTTTCCTTCTCTATAAATGAGGACAATCTTAAATAAGAAAGCACAATATTTAAACTTATTTCCTTCTTCGTCTTCATCGGAACATAAATAAATTTAATCCCTGCCTCTAAAAATTTGTCCTTCCACTCTCCACCCGAAGAAGCAACATATATATTAAATCCCTTTTTCTTAAAGCCATCGCTTAAGCTAAACACATAACTGGTTATTCCTCCTATATTAAGATGATTGGTTAAATAAAGGATATTCATTTTAAAAGTTTGTCCACTGCCTCCAATACCTCTTGGGGTTTAATTAAATACATACATTCCTTGGTCTTGCAGATCTTTTTATAACAGGGGCTGCAGGGAATTCCCTTATAAAATAAAACACCTTTATCGGTTAAAACTAAATGTCGGGTTGGATCCGTAGGACCAAATAGGGCAATATATGGCGTTTTAACTGCTAAGGCAATATGTAACGGTGCGGAATCCGCAGAAATATAAACCTTACAGGACCTAATCAAACAGGCAAGTTGATTCACGCTGGTTTTCCCGCAGGCATTGATAGGTTTTGTTTCTGAAATCTCACTTATTAATTTATTAGCTAACCTTAAATCTTTTTCTGTGCCGGTAATCACCAACCTCAAACCTTTTTTTGATAATCCCTTACATAAATCTACAAAATACTCTAATGGCCAATTTTTGGTTTGCCATTTCGGGCTAGCAGAGATATTTATACCAATGATTTTCGTTGAAGGATTTACCCAATAAGAATTTAAAAATTCTTCAATGCACTTCTGGTCTTCATTAGACGGCCAAAGTTCGAGTTCCTCTTCTCTAAATTCGATATCCAGCATCTTTAAAATCTGCCCCTGATGTTGTAAGGGTCCTTTATCCATCTTGGTATATTCAATTTTTTTATTAAGCAAAAACCCTGCTTTGCGATTAAAGCCGTAGCGAAATGGAACGCCGCCTAAAAACCCCAAGAGATGACTGCGGTAATTATTTTGAAAATCCACCAATATATCAAAATTATTCCTTTTTATAATCCGCGCTATCCTTAAAATCCCCGCTAAACCTTTATCTTTTCCCTTATAATCATAAACGATCAAACCGTCAATATAAGGGCAGTTAAGCAGAACCTCTTTTACCTCTTCCCCCACTAAAACATATATTTTATAATGGGAAGAAAAATGTTTTCTTATGATTTTGAGGGTAGGGATAAATAAAATTAAATCACCCAAGGCGCCTACTTTAATGGTCAAAATTTTAAAATTACTTAATGCCTCTTCATAAACTTTTAAGGTATTTTTAGCAAAAATTTCTAAGGTGTACTTTTCTTTTACTTTCTCATAGGCAAGTCTGGATATCTCCTGCGCAAGTTTTTCATCCTGAGTTAACCTTATAATTGCTTTTGCCATATCTTCGGAATCAAAAGGCGCCACCAATAATCCGGTTTTTTTATCATCGATTATCTCCACTGCCCCTCCTAACCGCGTGGCGATTACCGGCACCCCGCTTGCCTGTGCCTCAATGATTACCCTACCAAACGCCTCGGGTTTTATGCTGGAAAGTACCAATAGATTAAGTTTATTCATAATCTCTGGAATATTGTCGGTAGGAGGCAAAAATTCCGTAATGCTTTCCAATCCCAATCTTCTTGAAAAAATTTTTAATTCCTCCAAATACTCATTTTTAGGCGCCTCCCCCACAATCATTATCCTTATGTTTCTATCTACTTCCTTTACTACCTTTGCCATTGCTCTCAAAAAATAAATATGCCCCTTAAGGGGAGTAATCCTTCCCACCACTCCTATAATATAATAAGGATTTTTTTCTTTTTTTTCATAAGGGATGAATTTAAATCTTTCTAAATCTACATTGCGAGGGACAATCCTTATCCTCTCATAAGGAATATTAAAGTCCTTCTGCATATGTTTTGCGATAATTTTGCTTGGGCAGATTACAAATTTCCCCCAACCCATTACGCAACCAAAAGGACTTTTATTATAATAACCATGACAGGTAGTAATAAATACAGTTCGGGTCTTACGGCAGGCAAAATAGGCAATCCATGCCGGGACACGCGAACGGGCGTGCACAATCTGGATATTATCCCTGTCAATAATTTTTATTAATTCCGCAACCATCCTTACCATATTAAATAAAGATTTTTTATGTACGGGCAATGTATAGTGAACCGCTCCGTAGGACTCTAGTTTTTTTACTAATCTTCCTCCGGCGGAAACGACCACTATTTTATGCCCTGCCTTAACTAAATATTTTGATAGGTCTAAAACACCTGTTTCTACGCCGCCTACATTTAACTCGGGCAAGATCTGCAAAATATTCATTTTATTTTAAAAAAATTTTGCTATAATATTAAACATATGGAAAAAAATTTAATTTTGATATTAATTTTGGCAATAATTGTCGTTTCTATCATATTAATCGTTTCTAAAATTGTGCCTTTCTTTATAAAAACTCAACAGGAACATCAAATTTTGCCCTCTTCGCAAACTATGAAGGATGAATATCGAAGCATTATCGAAAAATCAAAATCGGATTATAAAAATTTTAGAATAAACAAATATATTGCGCCTTAAACCCTTATAGTATTTTTCTTAATCCTTCCTTAACTACCTGTTTGTCGTTCAAAATCTTTATCGTCGGCTGTTCTCTTAATAACTTTTCCATAGTTTTAGATAGATCCTTAGGCAAACAAGTATAAATATATTCATTTTTATTCATATAATATAAAAAATCTTTGTGTTTTCTGTCTATGGTGGTTTGAAAGACTATCACATACCGATGAGAGCTTGCTGCTTCAGAAATCATCGATATACTCTCCGGCGAAATAATCACTATCCTGCTTAATCCCAGTATCCCCCCTATAGCAAAAGAAGGGTTGTACTCATTAGCAATAACCAAAAACTTACATAAAGGGTAATCCATAAATTCTTTTTTAACCAAAACCTCAATTTCCTTGTTTGTGCGCCGAGAAGTAGTAACAAGAATACCGAGACTAAATTTTTCCGCAATGGATTTTATCTGGCATATCATATCTGATACTGTATCCTTTTCTAAATGGAAATTTTTTGCATCTCCGCCGATTAATAAACCGATATAGTCTTTTTCGGGTATAAAATTAACCCCCAAATATTCCCTCAATTTATCAGAATGTTCTTTCAAATAATCTTCATTTATTAAATTTAACGCTCCTAAGGTGACTATAATATTTTTTCTTTTTAAAGGCCTATCGTGCTTGGGTATAATTACCAGATTGAACCTTTTGGTGCTTAAAAAAGATGGTCGCATAATCACGATAGATTTTGCCTGATTTAAAGAAGAAACCACAAAATTAACCCCCACCACGCTTGTGCCGCAAGAGATTACTATATCCGCATAGATAGATTTTATTTTTAAAAAACATTCCTGGGTTAAAAAATTCTTAAGGCACCACAGGCACTGCCGACAATAAGATTTATCCGCAGAACCTACTGCCAACGACTGCAAAGTTTTAAAAAATCTATTTTTAAACTCCACTTTTACCCTTTCTACTTTTACCAAAAGACCCTTTTCGGATGCCACCTCCTTAATTAACTCTACAAGCGCTTCAGACTGTCTAATATGCCCTGTTATACCATCCTCTAAAATCAAAACAATTATATCCTTATTGTATTTAAAACGCCGATATGACCATAAATAATCGTAAGGATGTTCTCTAATTACCTCTTCAAATACCCGATTTACTTTTGTAAGATTATTAACTAGGTCTGTTTTAAAATCGTAACTTTTCTCTATCTTTAAAGGCGGCATAATTACTAGGCGATGTCCCCATGTTTCTCTGCGGAAAATATAAGCTGGCAAAACAAAGGCATCGGTTTTTAAAGCCAAACGCATAGCCAAAGTTGGTGTTAATACTTTGCGGCCAAAAAAATCCGCATCGATGCCTTCCTTTATCCCATGGTCCGCCACCACCCCTAAAACTTTTCCTTCTTTTAAAATCCTGATCGCCTCTTTAGCTTGGCCTGCATAGATTATCTTTACGCCGGCAGAAAGGCGTATTTCATTTAAAAATTTATTTAATAGAGGGAATTTCCTTTGTTTCTCCGCCAGGATATACAAAGGAATCCCCATGGCTTTTGCCAAAGCAAAACATATCTCCCAGTTTCCCATATGTATCCCCAAAAGGATTACTCCTTTTTTCTCCTCCAAGGCTTTTTTTAAATTCTCTAAACCATCTATCTCTGTATATCTTAACAGGTAATCCCGCTTAAATAAAAAAACAAAAATCTCCATCAAATTCATACCCATTCGGAGAAAGTTCTCCTTTGATATTTCTTTTAATTCAAGGATTGATTTTTCCTTTGCAAAGACTATCCGTAAATTCTTCCAGACAATCTGTCGGTGTTTCTTATCCAAATGATATACTATCCTACCTAAAGAACTTCCCAAAAATAAAACCAATTTAAGAGGAAGCCTTTGGCAGGTATAGGATAAGCATTTAAGAATTATATATAGAAAATAATCTTTGCTTAAATTCTTTTTCATTTATAATATTAAGTTTAATTTTTAAAACAAAAAAATTTTCCGTCCAGATCCCCATCTTTTTAAGCTTTACCGCATCCTTTTCAGTAGTAATCAATAATTCAATTCCCTTCTTTTTGCAATACCCTTTTATTTTTTCAATATCTTTTGGCGTATAAAGATGGTGGTCAGGAAATTTAAAAGTATTTTCTATTTTTATGCCCAAACTTAAAATAATCTGGTTAAAAGATTCAGGATTAGCAATAGCACAAACCAATACAACCTTTCTATTTTTAAAAAATTGTGGTGTGGTTATTTTAAAAGCAGGGTCTTTTAATCTATAAAACTCCTGTGGTTGATACTCAGCATCGAATATAGAAATCGCAGGATTTATCCTCTTGATAATTTTTTTGACCTCTGTTGTATCGGGGTTAAAATTGGTTTTGGTTAATACCACAACTTGTGCGCGTTTTAAGCTGCTTACTGGTTCACGTAAAATTCCTGCAGGCAGAATCCAGCCATTTCCCAAAGGATTGCCAGCATCTAAAGCAACTATCTCTAAATTCTTTGCTATTTGCCATTGCTGAAAACCATCATCCAAAATCACGGTATCTATTTTATATTCTTTTAACGCCCTGTTTATGCCCCTTATTCTGTTTTTATCTATAATTACCGGGATATCCAGTTTTTCCCTTAACATATCAGGTTCATCAGTCAGATTCTGTCCAAGACTATAACCTCTGCTTAAAACCGCAGTATAAAATCCTTTTTCTTTAAGTATCTCAACGAGATACTCTACTAAAGGGGTTTTGCCTGTGCCACCAACTGTAATATTGCCCACACTGATAACCCGACAGGGAAAAGTAAATAATCTTCTACTTTTTAGAAAACGCAAAAAAAATATTATCCCGCCATAAAAAAAAGATAAAATATACAGAGGAGCCATGACAAATTTTGCCAGACATTTTATGCTTTTTTTTAGATAGCTATTAACTATTTTCATAGATTAAAGGATAAAGATTCTAATTCTTTCCTGTACCAGCATTGCGGGTCTTCGGCCTGCCAATCATTTCTTAAAAGATAACTAATTGCAGGGCATCCTTTACAACCCAATATATCACAATCCTTGCAAAGACCTTTTTTAGGGTAATCAAGAATTTCTTTTAACAAGGGGCTCTCCATAATTTTAGAAAGGCTCTCTTTTAATAAATTGCCTAATTTTAAAACGAATCTTCGGCAGGGATATACATCTGCATTAGGCATAATACAAAAAGAATTTTTGCTCACATTGCAGAGCGCGGCAAAAACCTTGATTTTTGCCGAAATAAATTTTATCCAGAAGGCGCGATAAGGCAATAAATCATTCAAATTGAAAGAAAAATTATCCAGCGCTAAAATCATTTTATTTAACTTATACCAATCGGATATATGAAGCGTTTCAAAATTAATTTTTTTACCTTGGCCCAAAGGGAAAAACCGTTCGATAATTATACCGCAGATTTTCTCTTCTTTTGCCTTCTGCAAAAGCAAAGGCAAATCACTAAGATTGGATTTAAGAACGGTAAACATAATTATAATGGGAAAAGATGTTTCTTTTTTAAGCAGATGAATCGCATCCCAAACTTTCTGATATGACCCTTTAGCTCTTATTGAATCATTTAAAGATGCACTTGCTCCTTCCAAAGAAATTTTTATCTCTTTAATTTTTTTATATTTTTTAAGTTCCTCTATAATTTTTAAATTGATAAGACTACCGTTGGTGATGATAGATAATGTTTCAATTACCGGGCTTTCCTGTAGGTAATTTAAAAGGATAAAAAACTCTTTTTTTAAAAAGGGTTCTCCGCCGGTAAGATTTATGCGGATTTTACAATTTTTTTTCTTGGCTGTCTGGATTATGCAGTCAGCAACTTTTTTTAAACCCGCCCAGTCTAAATCATCTTCGGCGGTAAAATTATCTTGATAACAGTGAAGGCAACGATAATTACAAAGATTAGTTATATGCCACTGAAAATAGATTCTATCCATTTTAAATTCTGCAGGGTTACTCCCTGATTTTTCTGAATCAATTGATAAGCATGCTCACCTAAAACCATGCCTCTGGAAGACTGACTTAACAAATCTTGCAATGCCTTATAAAGTTGATGTGCATTATGCACCATTATCGCTGCTTGCTCCCTTAAAAATAAATCACTCACATCTTGAAAGTTAAACATATACGGACCAAAAATAATCGGTTTCTTAAATAAAGCGGGTTCTAAAATATTATGCCCACCCTTTTTAACCAAGCTGCCTCCCACGAAAACAATATCCGCAATCGCATAAAAGTCCAAAAGTTTGCCTATACTGTCTAAGATAAATATCTCATTCTTATCTGAACCGCCATTATCTATATCAGAAATAAGCCGCGCCTTAAAACCATAGCTTCTAACCCAGGCGGAAACTTTGAATGAACGCTGCGGATGCCGCGGAGCGATTAATAATCTTAAAAAAGGAAACAAAAACTTTAATTTTTTGTAAATATGCAAAATAAACTTTTCTTCCGGAGAATGGGTGCTGGCAGCCACTAAAAGTTTCTCAGAATAATCGATCCCCATCTTCCTTAACAATAAATCATCGATATCTTTTTTAAAATTTACAGCGTTTAAAATATCAAATTTCATATTGCCGGTAATTTTTATCCTATCAGGGTTGGTCCCCAATTTTATAAATCTTTGCCTATCATTTGGAGTCTGAACCAGAAATAAATCTATTTTATTTAGCAAAGGCGCAAGGAATCTTTTCACCAAACTATACCCCCTAAAAGAACTATGAGAGAGCCTTCCGTTTACTAAAACTATCGGCACATTCTTCTTTTTCAAGGAAAAAATAAGATTTGGCCATATTTCGGTTTCTAAGAGTATAAAAAGGCAGGGATTAATCTTTTCCACAAAATCTCTCACAAAAAAACTTAAATCCAAAGGCAAAAAACTTGTTTTCTCTTTCCCTACTATTTCCTGAGCAATCTTTTGGCCGGTAGGAGTAATAGTGGTAATTACCACCTCTTTGCCTGCGTAGCGTTCTTGTAAGATTCGCAAAAGAAGGCGCGCTGCCATTACTTCTCCTACGCTGGCAGCATGCAGCCAAATTCTTGGTTTATAAGGGTCTAAATAAAAATCTGTTTTTATCCTGCTAGATAGCCCCTTTAGTGACTTTTTTTTAAAAAAATAATAAGGAAGATAAAAAAAACCTACCAAAAAAAATATAAAATCATAAATAATCTGCATTATTCTGGATATCCCACAGAAATAATATATAAAGGTTCCTGTTGATCAGAAATCGAAAGCAAATCTTTTACCTGCTCATCATCAAATGCCCCCACCGTCACGGAAGCTAAATCTAATGCCGTGGCCTGAAGACAGATATTCTGGGCAATATGCCCTGCTTCCATATGCACATATCTTATCCCGCGGTATCCGTATTTTTTAGTAGTGCGCTGATAAACCCCGCAAAGCACTATAGTCAATGGAGCCTGCGCAATAAACTTTTGGTTCCATGCGCTTATACTTAATTCTTCCCTTAAGTCCTTTTCTCCAATAACTTCTAATTTATGTTCTAAGGGCAAATAATGGAAAAGACCGTCTTTGCTTAATGCATAAATTTCTATAGGGTAAAGCGCGCCTGCAGAAGGAGCGCTGCGATAACATAATTTATCCTTCTTCACCGTTACGCCATTTGCCGCCCACAGAATCTGGCTTACCTGTTCCAGAGTTAAAGGACTTAAAAGAAATTCTCTTTGCGAACGCCTTTTATAAATCGCTTCTTCCAAGGAAATCTTGCCTTTTAAAGAAGGCGGAGGCAAAATAATTTCTTTTTTTTGCGCCATAATTATTGGACTATATAATATCCATGCAAATAAAAGTAGAATGATATTTATTCTCTTACACATCATTTTAATTTTAACACAATATAAAGCCAAAGGCAAGAAAACGCTTTTTATAATAAAGTTAGTTTAATGGTTCTATTTTAGGCGCGGGGGTGCGCTTGGTTATAAATCTGTTTTAAGCGTTCAGTGGTAAGATGGGTATAAATTTGGGTAGTGGAAATATTGGCATGCCCTAATAATTCCTGAACACTCCTTAAATCCGCCCCTCTTTCTAAAAGATGGGTAGCAAAAGAATGCCTGATAGTATGCGGAGAAACTCCTCTTTTTAAAGCTGCCAAATGCACATATTTTGAAACGATATTTCTAACCGCCCGGCTGCTAATTCGTTTCCCAAACTTATTCAAAAAAACCGCGTCCGTATCTTTATTTCTCTTTTCCAAATATCCGCGGATTGCCTCCAATGCCTTTTCGCCAATCGGCAGTAGCCTTTCTTTCTTGCCCTTTCCCTTAACCTTTACTATCCCGGAAATAAAATCCACATCGGTAATATCTAAATTAACTAATTCGGAAATACGCATACCACTGCTATAGAACGTCTCTAAAATTGCTTTATCCCTTAAACCCCTCTCATTTTTTAAAACAACGCTATCAATAAGTTTTGCCATTTCTTCCTGGGTTAGACATTGCGGAAGAAGTTTCTGCTGCTTCGGTCCGGAAACAAGTGAACAGGGATTAAAAGAAATATAACCTTCCCTATAAAGGAATTTAAAAAAAGAACGCAGGCAAGAAAGTTTACGATTGATGCTCCGCGCACTTAAATTACGTTGCTTTAATTGGGCAAGATACTTGCGTAATATAAGATGGTCTATGTTATTTAAAGGAATGTCCTTAATAAAATGGGCAAATTCCTGCAAATCAATTCTGTAATTTAGACAGGTATGCAAAGAATAATTCTTTTCTATCTCTAAATACCGCATGAATTTTTCAATATAATGGAAAATATCTAAAATCATTTCTGGTCCGGCAATTCTTTAGTAGTATATTTACACTGCGGAAATTTAGAGCAGCCGTAAAAAACCTTGCCCCGGTAATAACGTTCTACCAATTCTCCTGTACAATTAGGTTCTGGGCAGGCGACGCCGGTAGTAATAGCTTGGGAATTTTTACATTGCGGATATCCGGAACAACTTAAAAATTTCCCTCTTTTGCCCCATTTGATCACCATAGGTTTTCCGCATACCTCGCAGATTTTATCGCTAAAAACAACCTCTTTTGTAAGGTTTGCCGTTGCAAATTCCAAATCCGCTTTAAAAGGAAGGTAGAATTCTTCGAGTATTTGTTGCCGTGTAAACCTGCCCTCCTCGATGCGGTCGAGTTTCTCCTCCATCTGAGCAGTAAATTTTATATCTATTATTTTAGGAAAATATTTCATCAGCAAATCGCAAACTTTAAATCCTAATTCGGTAGGGAAAAGATACCCTTTATTGCGACGTACATAATTGCGATTAACTAAAGTTTGAATGGTAGGGGCGTATGTGGATGGCCTGCCAATCCCTTCCTGTTCCATTAGTTTGACCAGAGAACCTTCGGAAAAACGCGGTGGCGGACTGGTGAAATGTTGTGACGGAAAAAGTTCTAAAAGATATAAAAGTTGCTCTTTTCTTAATTTGGGCAATACCTTTTTTTCTTCATCCGAAGGATAAAGAACAGCAAACCCATCAAAGACTACCTCTGTGCCTGAAGCCAAAAATTGATATTTATCTGCCTGAATATATACAGTGGTAACTTTATATTCCATTGCCGCCATTTGACTGGCTAAAAAGCGTTCATAGATAAGTTTATATAACTTATATTGATCAGGGGTCAAAAATTCCTTAATCCCTTCGGGTGTCCTCTCTAAAGAAGTGGGGCGGATGGCTTCATGCGCTGCCTGACTATATTTAGAACTTTTGCGCCGATAGGTTTCTTTTGGCATGTATCTTTCGCCATAATAACGCCGAATGTAATCTTGCGCCTGCTTTTTTGCCTCTTCTGCCACCTCTATAGAATCCGTGCGCATATAAGTAATTAAACCTACCGCGCCTTTTACACCTATCTCAATACCCTCGTAGAGTTGCTGGGCAATCAACATCGTTTTGGATACGGAAAAATGTAAACGGTTAAACCCTTCCTGTTGTAAAGTACTTGTTGTGAAAGGAGCGGGAGGAATTTTTTTCTTTAAAGTCTCTTTTATCTCTTCTACTTTAAACTCTTTATCCTTAAGTTCCTCAATAATCTGCTGTGCCTGCTCTTTGTTTTCTATCTCTATTTTTTTGCCTTCTTTTTTTTCTAGATGTGCCAAAAAGAATTCTTCTTGTTCTAAAGAAATAGTTAATTTGGCTTCAATTTCCCAATATTCTTTGGGCTTAAAAGAAAGTATCTCCCTTTCCCTGTCTACCACCAATCTTAAAGCTACTGATTGCACTCTGCCTGCGCTTAATCCTCTTGCCAATTTCTTCCATAAAAGCGGGCTTAAAAAATATCCCACAACCCTATCAAGGATACGGCGCGTCATCTGGGCTTCCACCATTTTTAAATCAAAATTCCTTAAATTCGCAAATGCCTCTTTTATGGCTGATGGGGTAATCTCATGAAAGATAACCCGCCAATAATTCTTATCTGCAGGCAATCTGTCTTTTATGTGCCAACCAATCGCTTCGCCCTCTCGGTCAGGGTCGGTAGCGATGTAAACATCATCTTTGCTCTCTAATTTGCTTTTCAGATCTTTAAGAATTTGTTTTCTTTTGGGAATAACGACATAGTGGGGCTCAAAATTTTTCTCAATATCTACCCCTAAATTTTTTGCAGGAAGGTCCACGATATGTCCCATGCACGGAAAAACCACAAACTCTTCACCCAAAATACTATGAATAGTTTTTGCCTTAGCAGGTGATTCTACGATTACTATTTTTTTTGCTTTCATCTTAAACCTTTAAATCTACAGGAAGCTCTTCCAAAATATCATCTATATCTAAAACAAGTTTTGCGCCTTCTTTTATCAATGTATTCGTTCCCCGGGAAGTAAAAGAATCCTGTCTTCCTGGTATACAAAAAACTTCGCGATTTTGCTCTAACGCTAAATTGGCCGTAATTAAAGCCCCGCTTTTTTTGGCTGCTTCTACCACTAATACCCCTAAAGATAAGCCGCTGATAATACGGTTGCGTCGCGGAAAATTAAAAGATAAGGGCCGGCTATTGCAAGGAAATTCAGAAATAACCGCTCCGCCGTTTAAAATAATTTCTTCCAACAAAGCCATATTTTCCTGTGGGTAAATAAAATTAAAACCGCTTCCTAAAACAGCAATTGTTCTTCCTTTGGCTTGAAGCGCTCCCTTATGCGCCCAGGTATCAATTCCCCGCGCAAAACCGGAAACAATCGTGAAACCTAAACCTGCCAGCTCTTTAGCAAAATGTTGACTGCATTCTAATCCATAGAGAGTTGCCTGCCGGCTGCCCACGATAGCAATGCTAAATTTATCTTCTTTTTTAAGTTCGCCTTTAACGTAAAGCACGGGTGGCGGGTCGGCAATCGTTTTTAAATTTAAAGGGTATTCCTCATCCATCAAAGTAATAATTTTAAGGCAATGTTTTTCTGCCTCCTTAATCTCTTTCTCTATTTCGGATTCTTGAAAATTAAAAATAGAAGAAGCGATGCCAGAGTTAATCCCCGGCACAGTCAAAAGCTCATTTAAAGAAGCCTTAAAGATATTTTCTACGGTAACAAAAACTTCGCACAAACGCCGCATTAAATTAGGAGTAATGTTTGGTATCAGATTTAAAGCAATCCAAGCAAAACGTCCTTTTAACATTTTTATCAGATATTTAACTGAATAATTCTTTCTACCACTTCTTCTACACTAATGCAAGAAGTATCTATCTTTATTTTTATGCGCTCATAAAAAGGGGCACGTTCCTTTAAAAGTGTTTCAATCCTTTCTTTAGGGTTCAAAGTATTCAACAATGGACGATAGGTATAACCTTGGGTACGTTTCAAAATTACCTGCGGCTCGGCTATCAGACAAATAGGCGTGCCTGTCTCTTCCATAATACGGACATTTTCTTCGTCTAAAACGATCCCTCCGCCACAGGCAACTACAAAATTGTTTTCTCGGGAAATTTCTTTCAGGGTTTCTTTTTCTCGGCGCCGAAAGTACGGTTGCCCCTTTGTAGCAAAAATATCCACAATAGCCATTTTTTCTTTTAACTCGATTAACTCATCCAGATCAATAAATCTCCAATTTTTTCTCTTAGCCAACTCTTTCCCTACGGTAGTCTTGCCTGTACCCATAAAACCTACTAAGTATATATTATTCATTCTTTTATGAAAAACAAAGAGTGCGCACAAAAGCGCACTCTTTTTTTAGCTTAATCCTGTTTTCTAAATGCCTCCAACACTAAATTGGTAATCACCTGATTTGATTCAGGGCTACCAGGATAAAATATGCGATACCAACGCCCGGTCTGAGATCTCTCCTGTGGCATACCCACAAACAAACCATTTTTACCTTCCAAAACCCGCAATCCCCGAACAATAAAATCTCCCAATGAAATATCTACAAACGCTTTAAGCTTGCTCTCGGAATTTTCAAAACGGCGAATCTTTATTACGCGCATCTCCTTAATTTCTTTCATAATAATCACCCCCTTTCTTCTCCATAAGACGAAAAAAGGGAAAATTTCTCACTTAAAAATAATTATTTTTTGACTCTTTTTAAATATCGCCGGTATCCTTCTTTTATTTCTTTAAGCACATCCGCGCCGAATTTTTCCAAAAAAGCATCGGCTAAAATAAAAGCCACTATATTTTCTGCAATCACTGCTGCCGGTTCCACAGCACATATATCCGAACGCTCAATCTGCGCTTTGGCTGATTTTTTATTCAGTATATTTACTGAATCCAAAGGGTTAAGTAAGGTAGAGATGGGTTTCATACAGGCGCGCATAACTAAATCTTCACCATTAGAAACTCCTCCCTCAAGCCCTCCGGCATTATTGGTTTTTCGAAAATAACCGCGCTGGGAATTATAATATATTGCATCATGCACCTCTGAACCGAATTTTTCTGCATAACCAAAGCCCAAACCAAATTCTACTGCTTTTATTCCCGGTATAGAAATCAATGCGTAAGCAAGCCGCGCATCTAAACGTCTATCCCATTGGACATAACTTCCTAACCCCGGCGGCACCCCCTTTGCTACTACCTCAAAAATTCCTCCCAACGTATCTTTCTTTTCTTTTGCCTCTTTTATTTTTTTAATATATAGATTTTTTTCTAATACCCCTGCCAGCATTACAACTTTGCTTTCTATGGTAATTGCGAACTCTTTTAAAAATATTTTGCATATTGCTCCGATAGCTACCCTTGCTGCTGTCTCTCTTGCTGAAGCCCGCTCCAAAACATTCCTTATGTCTTTAAAATCGTATTTTAAATATCCTGCTAAATCCGCATGTCCGGGGCGAGGACAAAACACCTCAGGTAGAATATCTATACGAAAATCCTTGTTTTTAATTAATATCCCTATAGGGCTACCTAAAGTAACCCCGTCTTTTATGCCGGAAAAAATTTCTGCCTTATCCTTTTCTATCCGCATGCGCGCGCCTCTGCCCAACCCTTTCTGCCGACGGGACAATTCTTCATTGATAAAATTATTATCTATTTTTAATCCTGCAGGCAGGCCTTCTAAAATCGCCATTAAGCCCCTGCCATGAGATTCTCCGGCAGTTAAAAACCTAAGCATTTTAACCTCCTAATTTAAATTTAAATTGTTAAATTGATAATTGGTTAATTTCGTTTAGTTCGTTATTTCCGTTAATTTCATTTTTTATTCTCTTATCGCTAACGGAATAACCCTAAATCCTAACTACTATCTAATACCTAATAATTAAAACGGGCTTATTTTATTTAAATATCTGACTCCATTTATTTTATATTCTCTTTCAAAAAATCTACCAATTGTTTTTTATCATCAGGCGCCATAAAATCAAAGCAACCTGCAACTTCGTAACGATACATTTTTTGCATTTCGGGATCCAGCTCTGGTTCATTCAGGGTGCCAACCCTTAAGATATTAATTACTGCATCCAAGGGTATTTTGTCCTGCAGATAAATCTTAATAGCCAAATTGGCATCCACAGGCAAAAAAATCTCGGAAACAAAAGCAACTCCCCCATAACTTATATCCCGCACATAAGCAAAAAAAGTCTTGCCATGGAAATAATAAGAAATTTTTAATTTTTTAGTAATGCGGATATACTCCCGGCGTTCCTTGCCGCTATAAATATGCGTTTGAATAAACCTATTTATGGTCTTTATTTTTTCTAAATCTTTTATATCAAGATGAATCTCTTCCATCTCTTTTAACTTATCTCCTAAATAATAATTAATTGCTTCAGTAATCTCTGTATAGGTTCCGATAAAAACCTGGATGTAACAATTAGTAATCTGCTGCAGCATCTGGATTACGCCTTCATTTAAAGGATCTGCCATAACCACGCTTAATACATCCCCTGCTTTATCCACAGGAAGCAGGGTATAAATTTTAATCCATTTTAAAGGGATAAGTTCTAATATTTCCTTAGGTATCACATAATTTTTAAGAGGAAGGTAGGCAAAATTATATTGGTTGGATAAACATAAAGCAATATCATACTCTGTAGCAAATCCTAACGCAATAAGATGTTGACTTAAATACCCCCCTTTTTTCTTCTGTTCTTCTAAGGCAATTTCCAGCTGTTCATGGGTAATTACCTTGCGCTCGATCAACAATTCTCCCAATTTTTTCCTTACTATCCTTAACGGCAACATCTATGGTTTACTCCAAAGTCCTTTTTTCTCTTCGCGCGCCTTACGGTAAAGACCCAAAAAATAATCCGCATACTTTACATTGGGGGTAATAGTCATTATCTGGGCATAACCTTCGGAAAGCATCTTGGCATTTATAAAAGTATTATCCTCTTTTAAAAAAACATAGGCAAGCAAGCGGTTATAACGGTCGTATTTTTCTATATCAAACTCCAATCTTACGCTCTTTCCCTCGACCATTTTTTTCAAGAATTCCCAAGAACGCCTACCCATAGCCTTGATTACCTTAATATCCTGCTTACTGCGGTAAGCATCTCTTAAAAGTTTTGGGGATTCGTGCATCTCTGGTGCGTCAATTCCGATTAAACGAACCCTTTGACCGTTCTCTAACTCAAGGGTATCGCCATCGATAACCCGTTTTACTTTAATATCCGCGTAATTGTATTTCTTACCAAAAGGAAAGGAAAATTTTATCCCCTCTGAAGAAAAATTTACATAAACTTTTTTCTCTTGCGCAAAAACAAAAAGTGTCAGGAGCAAAAACGAAAAAATAAAAGCTAATTGTTTCTTCATTTTTTGGGAATAAAAATAAAACTTATAACGATTATTAATATAACATAGATTAAACTAATAATAAAGATGATTTTGTGCGTCAAAAAATAATAAATAATCTTTTCAGGGCTTCTAAACACATCCTGTCCTAAAGAAGCCAAAATTGATTGTAACCAATATATCCGTATAGGCGAAGCAAAAAATACTATCCAAAAGTATTTCTTAAAGGAAACGGGGCTTAAACCCATAAACATATCCATAAAACGAAAAGGGACCAAAGGCACCAGCCTAATAATAAAAAGACTAAAGAAACTCCTTTTTTTCTCTAAAATCATTTCATAATAAGATGTTTTTTCTTTAAATATCTTCTTCTCTATAAATTCCTTCCCCATATAACGGCTAAAATAGAATAGCACATAGGCATTTATCATCTCGGATATCCAAACTAATAATGTGCTTAACGGCGCGCCAAACATAAGGGCGCTAATTAGCCTAAAAACATCTTTTGATAACCAAATGAAAAAAGTAACTACCACATAAAGAGTTACAAAAACTATCCCTGCCCAAATTATTGAATATCCGCTTAAATACGCCTTTAAGAAAGAAGGATTAAATTTAAAATATTTATTTAATACCCCCAAAAATATAATTATAAGAATAAATATTAAAAATTTTGCCGTCTCTTTCTTTTTCGCCATATTAATAATTTTACTATATTTTATTTAAAAAGTATTATATTTTTAAGGACTTTAAGCCAAAGTAATCCAAAAATTCTTTAGGTATAGCCGTAGAAAACTCTACATATTTATTGTCTACAGGATGCATAAAGCCCAAAAGGCAAGCATGCAGAGCCAAGCGGCTAAAGGATTTATCATTGTCATATTTTAAGTCCCCTAAAACAGGATGCCCGATGAACGCAAGATGTACGCGTAATTGATGGGTTCTGCCCGTAAAGGGGAACAATTTTATCAAAGAAGCATCGTCGCGCCTGATAATTGTTTTATAACGCGTCTTTGCGTAACGCGAATTCTTGCCAAAGCCTACCCAGAGTTTTTTTCTTTGCCTGGGATGACGGCAGATGGGTAATTCCAGAACATCTTCATCAAATTCAATCTTTCCTTTTACTATTGCTACGTATTCCCTCGTTATAGAATGCTCGGCAAATTGACGGGCCAATGAATAATGCGCAAGATTATTTTTCGCAATCACCATCACTCCTGAAGTATCTTTATCCAACCGATGCACGATGCCGGGCCGCTTAGGATTAACAGAAGAAAGTTGCTTAAAACGGTAAAGAATGGCGTTTACTAAAGTATGTTTTAGATTGCCAGCAGCCGGATGCACCACTAAACCGGACGGCTTGTAAATTACGGCAATATCATTGTCTTCATAAATAATTTTAAGGGGAATATTTTCCGGGATAAGGGTATCACAAAGGTCATTCTTTTGCCAGATTATTTTAAACTGCTGCCCCTCTTTTACCTTATGATGCGGCTTAAGAGAAATATTTTGAAGAGAAATTATTTTACCCTGCTGGATTAATCTTTTTGCCTGGGTACGGGAAACCGTTTCTCCCTGTGCCAATAAATTCTGGACAATAAAACAATCCAAACGTAAACCCTGCTGTTTTTTATCTACGGTTAGGATAATTTCCTGCACGGAATTTATTTATTAAATATCAAATTGTAAAATAAAAGAATTATTCCGCAGGTGATGCTTACATCAGCAAAGTTAAAAACCGGCCAGATCCGAAAATCCAAAAAATCCACTACATAACCCCACGCTAACCGATCAATTAAATTACCTATCGCCCCGGAAAGAATCAACACCAAAGCAAATTTAAGGCTCATATGCGAGTAATTTTTTAATTGATAAACAATAAAAAGAATAGCCAGAAAAGACAAAATTATAAAAATCTCATTTCCTTTTTTAAATATCCCAAAAGCCGAGCCATGATTGTAAACTAAAGTAAGATGAAAAATATTTTTTATAACAGGAAAACTTTTTGGCAAAGAAAGATACTTTAAGGCGAGGAATTTGCTGAAACGGTCAAGCAAAAAAATACTAACAAAAAGAAGACATAGCGCCAAATAAAAAATTACCTTTTTTCTTTTGCTTGTTGGCATTTAAGGCATAGACGTACATAAGGGATTGCTTTTAATCTTACCTTGGAGATAGGTTTTTTGCATTCTCCGCAGATACCGTAAGTACCCTCTTCTAACCTCTGCAACGCCTCTTCAATTTCATAAATAATTTTATGTTCGTTGGTCGCCATTTCTAAAGAAAATTCGCGGTCGTAAGTATCGGTAGCCACATCCGCCATATGCGAGACATACCCGGAGATATCTCCCGAAGCATCCCTCTGCGACTTTTTTAAAGTATCCATAGAAAGATGCTTTATTTCATCGAGAAGTTCTTCTTTTTGTTTTAATATTAATTTCTTGAAATATTCTTTTTCTTTCTTAGTCAATTTATTTTTTACCTTCATAAATTATCCTCCCAATTTTTTAACACAACGTTCACATATCCCCGGATAATCAGGATTTTTATCTATATCTAAACTATAATTCCAGCAACGCATACATTTTTTACCTTCTGCCTTCTCTACCGATATTTCTACCTTACCATCATTTAATTTTCCCTCTTTAACCTCAATCTGGGAAACCCTAAAAATTTCTGCCAGTTCCTCTTTTAAGCCTTCTAAATATAATAAATATTCTTTCTGATTTGTCAACAGAATTATTTTTGCGTCAAATGAACTGCCGATTATATCTCTATTGCGCGCCTCTTCCAATTTTTTAGCCACTACCGGAATTAGCTCCAAAACACCGCTTAATTCTTCTTGAATATTTTTGCTCTTATCTAAATCACTTTGCGCAAAGACAGGGTTTACCTTAGGCCATTCTAAAAGATGAACACTCTGAACATTAGATTCGCCTTCCTCTTTAGGCATATATTGCCATACTTCCTCTGCAGTAAAAACAAATATAGGCGCAATTACCCTTACTAACACATTAATAATTTCATAGATAACCGTTTGTGCTGCCCTACGCTCATGGCTACGGGAAGGATAGGTATAAAGCCGGCCCTTTATCATATCCAGATATTGCATAGACAAATCTTCGTTACAAAAATCATATATCTGTTTATATGCCTTGTAAAATTCAAATTCTTCATATGCCTGAGTAATGGTTGTAAGTCTTTCCTCCAGCCGGTAAAGATACAACTTATCAATTTTCCTTAACGAGCGATAATCTATTTTATCTGTATCGGGATTAAAATCAAAAAGGTTGCTTAAAATAAATCTTATGGTATTTCTAATTTTACGGTACGCCTGGCTTAAATCTTCCAAAATATTTAAAGATACCCGGATATCCTGATGGTAGTTGTTTGAAGCAACCCATAACCTTAATATCTCTGCACCAAAGTCTTTAATAATATCAAACGGCGAAATCACGTTTCCCAAAGATTTAGACATCTTCATCCCCTGCGCATCCACCACAAATCCATGGGTAAGCACTGCCTTAAAAGGCGCTTGATGGTCAATGCATACCGCAGGAATCAAAGATGATTGGAACCAACCGCGATGTTGGTCTGACCCTTCTAAATATAAATCAGCAGGAAAGGCGAGGTCCTTTTTCTTTTTTAAAAGCGCCTGATGGCTAACCCCTGATTCAAACCAAACATCTACAATATCCTGCCCTTTTGAAAAATTATTCTTTTTGCATTTCAAACAATAGAAATCTTCGGGCAAAAAATCTTCCACTTTTCTGCTAAACCAGCAATCACTACCTTCTTTTTCTACAAAACTGGCTAATTTCTCAATTACCCGGTAATCTAAAATTTCCTCCTGGCAAGAATTACAAACCAAAGATGGGATAGGGACACCCCAGTAACGTTGACGCGAAAGACACCAGTCAGGCCTTAATTTAACCATATTATAAATCCTCTCTTTGCCGGCAGGCGGAATCCAAGAGATCTTATCACTATAAATAAAATCTAAAAGCCTCTCTCTTAAATTCTGGTGTTCCAAATTTAAAAACCACTGTTTGGTGGCACGGAAGATCAAGGGATTTTTACAGCGCCAGCAATACGGATAAGAATGCTTAATCGGCAGATGAAGAAGAAGTGCTTTCTGGTCTTTTAATTTTTTTATAATTAACTCTTCTGCCTGATGCACATTTAAACCAGAAAACTCCAAACAGGTTTTATCAAAGTTACCCTTGCTATCTACCGGCATAATAATAGGCAACTGATATTTAAGGCCGGTAAGGTAATCCTCGTTGCCGTGGCCAGGAGCGGTATGGACAATGCCGGTCCCTTCGTCTTTGGAAACATAATCCGCCAATACTACTTTCCCTTTTCTTTCTATAAAAGGATGTTGATAAGTTAACCCTTCTAAATCTTTGCCCAAAAATTCCTTAATTATTTCGAACCTTTCTATACCGCAATCTTTGGCGATCTTATAAACCAATTCTTTCAAAACAACAAAATTCCCTTCTGAAGTTTTAATTGCTACATAGGCAAATTCGGGATTAACCGCTGCCGCAACATTTGCCAGAAGCGTCCAAGGAGTAGTGGTCCAGATTACAAGAAATGTCGGGGAAGGCAAAAAATTATTTTCATCCAGTTTAAATTTTATATAAATAGAATTGGAAACCTTATCTTCATACTCTACCTCTGCCTCCGCCAAAGCAGTTTCACAAATATAGCACCAGTTAACCGGTTTTAACCCCTGATAAATGTATCCCCCTTTTACCAGTTGAGCCAATGCCCTAAGGATCTCTGCTTCGTATTCCGGATTTAAGGTAAGATAAGGATGTTTCCAATCTCCAAATACACCCAACCTTTTAAATTCTCTTCTTTGGATATCCACATATTTCAATGCGTAAGCATGTGCTTTTTTTCTAAACTCGATTTGACTAATCTGGTACTTATTTATCCCTAGCTCTTTAAAGAGTTGGTATTCTACGGGCAACCCATGGCAGTCCCATCCCGGTATAAAATGCGCATCAAATCCCTGCATGCTACGGTATTTAATTATTATATCCTTAAGCACTTTATTTAAAACATGCCCTAAATGGATATCTCCGTTGGCATAAGGTGGCCCATCATGAAGAACATACTTAGGCTTCCCCAATGATTGTTTGCGGATAAGCGTGTAGATATCAATCTTTTCCCAAAAATTAAGCCGCTGGGGTTCCTGCTGGAGGAGGTTTGCTTTCATGGGAAAATCGGTGCGCGGAAGGTTAAGCGTATTTTGGTAATCTATTTTTTTGTTCATTTTATATATTTGGAAATAATAGGTGAAAGTATCTTTCTTGTCTTTATAGGGATAAATTTTTTGGGGGTAACTATCGCATCTTTTAAAGCATCCTTGCAAGAACAATTTCTCTCTTCCTTAATATAAACCAACGCTTCCTTGATAATGCGTTTGGCGTTTTCTATATTCTTCTTTAAATTTTCCACTACCATCTGGGCATTTACTGTTTCTTGGGGGCTGTGCCAACAGTCATAATCCGTAACCGCTGCTAAAGTCGCATAACAAATCTCTGCTTCCCGGGCTAACCTCGCCTCTGCTAAATTGGTCATACCAATAATATCCATTCCCCACTGCCGATAAAGCTGTGATTCCGCAAGCGTAGAAAAGGCCGGCCCTTCCATATTAAGATAAGTCGCCTCGGTATGAAATTTTATATTAAGCCTCTTCATTGCCTGCGCCAAAATTTCTGCCAATTCTTCACAAACAGGATGGGCAAAACTGATATGCGCCACTATACCATTTTCAAAAAATGTCATGTTTCTTGCCTGATTTGTGCGATCTACAAACTGAAAAGGAATTACAAAATCCAAGGGAGCGATTTTTTCCTTCAGGCTTCCGCAAGCGCTTACGGAAATAATCCTCTCTACCCCCAGTTTTTTTAAGGCATAAATATTTGCCCGATAGTTTATCTGGGTTGGTGAAATCCTATGCCCTATCCCATGGCGGGGTAAAAATATAATCTCCTTGCCGGCTAATTCTCCCATAATAATTTTATCCGAAGGCTTGCCAAAAGGAGTAGAAATAGAAATCTGTTTTGATTTTTTTATCCCTTCGATATTATATAAGCCGCTTCCTCCAATAATTGCAATTTTAGCCAAAGCAACCTCCTTGCTTTAATTATTTATTATTTATGGGCAAGTTCTTTTGCCCTTTGAAAAGCAGAAAAAATCCCTTTAGCGATAATCTCAGAGAGTTTATTTTTTTCAAAAATCTCCAAAGCTTTTTGAGTAGTCCCTTTTTTAGAGGCAACCTTTAAAATCAATTTATCGGTCTGAAAATTCTCATTTTTAAGCAGTTCTAACGTCCCCAAAAATGTATAATAGATCAGTTCGGTGGATAATTTTCTATTCAAACCTAACTTGGCTGCGGCATCCAAAATAGTATCTATAATGAAAGCCACATATGCGGGGCCGCTGCCGGATAGCGCCGTTACTGCATCCATCAATGATTCCTTTTTTATCTGAATAACTTTACCTAAACCATTAAAAATCTTTTTAGTCATCTCTAAATCTTTCGAAGTGGCATATCTTGACTTTTTTAAAACAACCACTCCTTTCCCAATCAGGATATTTATATTAGGCATTACCCGAATAATCCTTACGGTTCTAAATATTCTTTTTTCCAAATAATTTATCTTTATCCCCGCGGCAATAGAGATAATCAAATAATTACGTTTAGATGCTTTAATAAAGGCGCTTATCTTCTCCAATACTTCTTGGATATCTTGGGGTTTTACGGCAATAATAATAATCTGCACAGAATCAAGAACTTTTTCTATTTCAGAAAAGATTCTAAAGTTTTTATAGATACGGTATCTTTTTTTAAGTTGCCCTATAAGTTGGTAATTTTTTTCGCAAACAAAAAAATTAAATTTGGTTTCTTGCAAACCCCTTCTTAAAATCGCTTCCCCCATATTTCCGCAACCAATAATCCCAATATTTACCATTTCTCAAATATCCTTCTTCCTATACGCAACATATTCGTCCCTTCCTGTAGGGCAACCGTATAATCGTTACTCATACCCATAGAAAGAATCTCCAAATTTAATGACAGTTCTCTATTAATCTCATCTTTTAACTCCCGCACAATTTTAAAGTATGGACGGCTCATCTGGGGATCCTCCAAAAGAGGAGCAACAGTCATCAAACCCATTATTTTTATATTGGGCAAATACAAAATCTGGCGAATAAATGTTAAAACCTCTTTAGGTTCGAGCCCGAATTTAGTGGCTTCAGACGAAGTCTTTACTTCTACCAGTACATTTTGGACTTTATTAATTCTTTGCGCACGTTTATTTATTTCTTCTGCCAAACGCACACTATCCAAAGAATGGATTAAATCAAAAATCTCCACCGCTTCCTTTACCTTATTGGTCTGCAGGTGCCCTATCATATGCCATTTTATCCGGGGCTCTTCTTTAAGTTGAGTGTATTTAACCTTTGCCTCTTGTATGCGGTTTTCCCCAATGTCAAATATCCCGGACTCTATTACCTGTTTTATCTCCTCTGCGCTTCTACCTTTGCTTGCCGCCACAATAGTTATTTTGCTAAAATCAAAGGATAACCTTTGGCATATCTGTCGGATCTGTTCCTTAAGAGCTAAAATATTTTCTGCAATCACATTAATTAAGATATTATACAATATATAAAAATATGGTCAACTAAATCCTAAAATCTAACTATTATCGCATGCGCGGGGGAAAATATTCGATTTAAACAATACCTTGCGGGGAGTTAATCCTTTCAATATGTATAACTCTGCCTTCCTTCTGCGGCTATAATCCTTATCAAAAGAAAAATCTATCTTTGTGTATTTATCGGAAAGGGCTTTTGTAAACTCTTCTTTAGGCATAACGGTAAATTCCTTTTCATCGAGCGTGTCCTCCATAATTACAACTGATACTTTACCGGATTTTATCGTATCCAGTATCTCCTGAAATTTACCTTTTATCTCCTGCGGTCTTACTGACATGCATGCATACGGAAACAACGGTCGGCGTTCCAAAATATAATAAAACCGCGATGCGGGATAATAACCAGAAAAACATAGTATTGGTTCGGTTTCCAAAGTATAGGAATGAACGATACTGCCTAACTGTTGCGTTAACAAACAGTCAAGCCTAATGCGATTTTCGCGCATAAAGAAAATACTGCCATAAATAAGCCCGTATATCAAATGCAGAGAAGGCAGTATTAACAAAATATATTTAAAGAAGGTATTCTTAATACTCATCCAATCAAACATCTGCATCCATAACCTTATACATAAAATAACCAGCGCAAACAGAAAACAGATATAATAATGTGACGCCGGCCGGGCTAATACAGGGATATAGGAGAATACGAATACCAGAAGAAGAAGCGCATCGAATTCTGTAAAATTATAATTAAACTTTTTTCTTTTTATCATCAAAATAACAAAAAATAAAACAACCAAAACAATCGGGGTTCTTAAAAATAATTTTATACCTCCACTCTCTAGGGGATATAAAAATGGTTTTATTACTGCATAAGTAATAAAATTATTCAACATGGAATATCTATAAAGGAAAAACAAGGTAATAAGCCAGACAAAAAGAAATCCCAAAATAACAAAAAACATATTAGAAATTAATTCCCTGTTAACTCTTTTCTTATTTATTAACAAAAACAACAGATAAGCGATAAGGTAAAATATCGCTGACTGTTTAAAAAGAGAAGCGATGGCTATAATTATCCCGAATAATAAGTTGTATTTAAAGGAGTAA
>Ga0123519_10001597_pt1 | contig 38733 bp, 26 predicted proteins | sample YelNatPaOPRAMG02_FD_87396 | JGI IMG/M metagenome (GOLD analysis project Ga0123519, IMG submission 87396) | Hot spring microbial communities from Yellowstone National Park - Yellowstone National Park OP-RAMG-02 (version 2) | ecosystem: Environmental > Aquatic > Thermal springs > Hot (42-90C) ...
AGCGCAGCCAACGCCCGGCCGCGTTGAAGAGCTGCGCTGTGCCCTCGACAAACCAGCGGTCGATCACACCACTATCCAGCACTCGCGCAATATCCGAAGCGGCTCGGCCTGCCGCGCCCACCAGGTCGACGAACGGATCGATGATCCATCGATCATCAATGTTGAAGCAGAAATCGGCCAGCCAGACAGCTGGTCGGATGATCGCCCACTGATAGAGCTCATCAATGTAATATTTATTGCGCAATACGGTGAAAACAGGCCCCAGCACTGCCTGGAACGGCTCGACCTGTCCCGCGCGGTAATTGCGATAAAGCGACCAGCCCAGCAGCAATCCGGCTACCGCCAACACCGTCGAGATACCGGCCACGGTGACGTTGAAGGGGATTGCCTCCGCATGCACCACCTCGCTCACCTCGTGCACACCGCCCATCAGATGATGCAGCGGGCTGCCCAAGAAGGGAGCATTCACAAAGCCAAACAACAATGCGAACAGTGCTAGGACAATCAACGGAGCCGTCATACTAGAGGGCGACTCATGGGCGTGATGTGCCGCTGCATGGCGCGGTTCTCCCCAGAAGACTAATCCCAGCTGCCGCCCCATATAGAGCGCGGTAAAGAAAGCCCCCAGCGTGCCCACCAACCATACCCAGAAGGGCAGATTAAGGGTGCCATCAACACGCCACAAATGAAAAGCTTCGGCCAGGATTTCGTCCTTGCTCCAAAAGCCTGCAAAGGGCGCGATTCCCACCAGCGCGAGAGTGCCTGCCAGGTAGGCGATAAAGGTGCGCGGCATGCGGTGACGCAATCCTCCCATCACTTTCATGTCGTTGGGACTGAAGGGCTCCGCATGAGCATGATTACCATGTGCTGCGACGTGCGCACCGTGTTCAACTCCTTGGATCACCGAGCCGGCGCTCAGGAATAGCAACGCCTTGAAAAAGGCATGCGTTAACAGGTGGAAGATGCCGGCCACCAAGCTGCCCAGCCCCAACCCCATCATCATATAGCCCAGCTGGCTGATAGTTGAATAGGCCAGCACCCGCTTGATGTCGTCCTGCGCCAGGCCGATCGTCGCCCCTAATAGAGCCGTGATAGCGCCGATGACCGCCACCCAATGCAGCGCGGGCGCATCGGCCATCGCAAAACCGGCAATGAAAAGCGGCAATGTGCGCGCCACCAGGTAGACACCCGCTGCTACCATTGTGGCAGCATGGATTAATGCCGACACGGGTGTGGGACCTTCCATCGCATCCGGCAACCACACGTGCAGGGGAAACTGAGCGCTCTTGCCCACCGCGCCGCCGAACACCAAAAGCGCGATCACCGTGACCGCCGGCATACCAAGCAACGAGATAGTCTGCAATGTCTCCAACGTCTCAGGCCGGAAGATCTCCCGAAAGGTGAGCGTGCCGGTGTAGCTATAAAGCAATGCTATGCCCGAAAAGAGCAGCACATCCCCAATGCGCGTGGTGATAAATGCCTTGAGCGCTGCCTGGCGCGCGCGCACAACTTGTGCCGCGTCAATGTGATGCTCACTGTCTGCTCTGCGAAAAGACCAGAAACCGATCAACAGGTACGAACACAGGCCCATAATCTCCCAAGAGATGAACAGCAACACCAGGTCACACGCCACCACCAGCCCCAGCATACCGGCAGCAAACAGCGAGATATAAGCAAAGAAACGCGCATAACGGGGGTCTTGATCCGGCTGACCCAGCTTCATATAGCCCTGCGAATAGATGAATATCATCAAGCATACAAAGGGCACCATGAAGAGCATCGCCGCCGTAAAACCATCCACCGCGAAGCCCAGCTCGAGAACTGTAATGCCTGCAGGCAGCCAGGGCACAGGTAATTGCCAGCCCTCCACCTGTACACGTTCACCCCCCAACAACGTTGCAAGCACCACCATCCATGCCAGCCCGGTGGACAGCGCGATACCTCCGATGGCGATGCTAGAGCTCAGCCGATTGTAGCGATGGGTGAATAACACAATCATCGCAAACGCCAGCAACGGGAGGAGCGGTATTAATGGCGTGAGGTTAAAGATGAAATCCATAAGCAACCCCGCTCAGTATAAAGTGCTCGGAACTTCCTGCTCCGTTCATTACCACCACATCTGCCGCCATCCAACGACGCAAGCGTAACGTCTTACCAGCGCATCGTGTCCAGGTCATCCACCACCACCGTACGGCGACGACGATAAGCGGAGATAATGATGGCCAGACCAGCTGCCACCTCAGCAGCCGCAATGCCGATCACGAAAATGGCAAACACTTGTCCGGTGAGCGCTTGAGGTGTGACGTAACGCCAAAAAGCTACCAGGTTGATGTTGGCAGCGTTGAGCATCAACTCGATGCCCAGGAGCACACCAATCGCATTACGGCGCGACAGGACACCATACAACCCGATAGCAAAAAGCGCTGCGGCAACCGTCAACCACCAGGATAAAGGTATCGCCATATGTTGCTCCTCACTTCCCCGCTAAAGCTTGGGACACGTAAGAACTGCTACAGACGTTTCGCCCTGCCGAATGATCAACGATTTCTATTTTGCTTCCAGGAGCTCACTCGCCCGTTTCAGCGTCTGCACGCGCCGAGTGATTCTCCAGCTCTCGCGCCAACACAATTGCGCCCACCAACGCTGCCAGCAACAGCACGGAAATAATCTCGAAAGGAATGGCATAGGGTCCGACCAACGCCGCACCCAGCTGCCCAATTGCGACATTAGGGGTGTGCAGCGCCTCTTCGCTCGCTATGGGCCATGTCGTCTGCCAAAGCGCCACGACCAGCACCACAAAGATCAAAAATACTACCAGCGCTGCGATCCACCACTGCTCGTTACGTTGCACCTGTCCGGGTATCATGAGTCCGCGCGTGAGCATAATGGAAAACAAGATCAAGATGGAAATCGCCCCAATATAGATGAGCAACTGCACGACTGCCAGGAAACCGGTATCGAGCAGCACGTAATAACCCACCACGCCAGCCAGTGACAGAATGAGAAACAAAGCGGCATGGAACAAGTTGCGGCTAGTGACCACAGCTAAGCCACCGCCCAGTGTCATCAGCGTCAGAATGACGAAAGCAAAGATTTGTGTGGCATGCTCAATTGTCATCGTAACACATCCTCTAAATATCTTTCACTCAATGGAGCGTCTTTCAGCACCAGAAGGGACAGAAGAGCGCCCTTAGTATTCTATTCCCGCCACCTCACGCAGGGCCGCCGAACGGCTGCGTCGCGCCAAGGCGACCACTGCTATCACCATCAGCAACGCTGTCATCACATTGGCCACCAGGAGCGCAACCCAGCGCAACACAAATGTGCTGAGGACAGGGAGCTTCAAGGCAATAGCCACCGTCACGAGCAGAATCAGCCCCAGAGGCACCAAGAATTTCCAAGCGAAGTCCAAAAGATGATCTATGCGGATGCGGAACAATGTGCCGCGCACCCACATCATCACCCAGATGATCGCCGTTGTTTTGATGACAAAATAAACGAAACCGAGCAGGACACCGAGCAATGAGTCCGGACCAGCGAACGGTCCCCGCCAACCTCCCAAGAACAACGTCGTGGCAACGCCAGCCGAAGCGAACAAATGCATATATTCACCGATGAAGAAAAAGGCGAACTTCATGCCGCTGTACTCAACGTGAAAACCGGCCACAATCTCGCTTTCTGCCTCCAACAGGTCAAACGGGCAGCGCCCTATCTCGGCGATGCTGGCGATCAGGAATATCAGGAACGCCACCGGCAACACCACGGCGAACGGTATGTCCTGAGCTGCCACGATCGCGCTCATTTGCATGGAGCCCGTGGCCACCACAACCGCGAGAATGGCCAACACAATGGGGATCTCGTAGGCAATCAATTGGGCGACCGCGCGAAAAGTTCCCAAAAGGGCAAACTTGTTGTTGCTGCTCCATCCGGCCATGAGAGCAGCCACTTCACTCAGCGCGCCAATCGCCACGACGTACAGAATGCCGGCTTGCAGATCCGCACCGATCACTCCCGGCGCGACGGGCAAAACCGCGAAGACAAGGATAGCAGCAATCGTTGCCAGTATCGGCGCCAAGTTGAACACAATCCGATCAGCAGACGCTGGCGTCACGTCCTCCTTGGTGAGCATCTTGATAGCATCCGCAAATCCCTGGAAGATGCCCAACGGGCCGGCGCGATTAGGGCCGATACGGTCCTGGATGCGTGCCAGCACCTTGCGTTCCATGTAGGTATACGCCACCACGATGATCACGGGCGCAACAAAGGCTAAAACCGCCGAATAAAGCACATAAACGATGAAACGCGCCAGCCCTTCTGAGAGCGGGGGGAATGTCATCACCAACCACTGGATAAGCGCTTCCATAGGGCATCCTCACCGAGTATGAGCTATATCCATCGCAACGCCCCCTTGCGCCACGCGTAGATCAACGCCAGCGCCAGGATGGCCACGAAGATGATCGCCTCGATCACGGCATACAGTGCCAGCTGCTGATAAGCTACAGCCCACGGCAGCAGAAAAGCCGCTTCAACATCGAAAACGACAAAGAGCAGCGCGAACACATAATAGCAGGCACGAAACTGCACCCAGGTTTCACCGCGCGTCTTAATGCCACATTCATAGGTAGATTGTTTGATGGGATTGGGCTTCTTGGGCCGGATCAGCCAAGCCACCGCCAGTCCGGCAACAGGGAGCATTGTCGCGAAGATGACCAGAACACCCACGAAGGCAAATTCAGACAACAACGTCTACCTCCTCGTCAGCTACAGCGAGCTAGAGCGGATTTTGGGCTGGAAAGATACAACAATTATAGCACACTTATCGGCTAAAGGAAAAATGCAGCCCCTTGCAAATCTGTAGATAACCAAGAGAAAGGAGAAACATATAATGAGGGCATCGAGTTCGGCATTGTGCCGTGTGATCTACCTTTGGCCTACCTGCACTTTGCCCAGAGCGATTTCACTGGACTCGTTCACCGGCAACGGCATCAGCGTGTCGGGTTCATAAACCACCAGGTGAATGTTATACTCTCCGGGTGGCACAGGCGACAACCAGTAATACTCGTTCACAGGTTCAAAAGGCCAGAGATGCGTGCCTTGGTGCCAGTTATGGCGCAGGGTGCGATCTTTCTGAAAGACCAGAGTGCCATCTTCCTTCCTCAGGCGTATGGACGCTTTGTAGTCCACCGGCATCGTCGCCTGCGGCATCCAACGCAACACCACCCCCGCCCAATCCTCACCTGCGCTCAGATGCATAGCTTCCAAAGCGAGCTGCCCACCAAACACGGCGCGTCGCGGCACATTGGGAAGCGGCAAACGGAAAACTGTCCGATCAGATGGCAATGCCCATGTCTCTACACGATATACCGGACGCTTCCGCTCACCCACGAACCGCGCTGCTGTGCCTAACAAGTAGGTTACTACCTCGCGCTCATCTGCTGCCATATGCTTGTCCTGTATCCAGCGCACCACACGGAACAATCTGGCTCCTTCTGCCGCTTGGGTCAATTGGAGCGCTACGGTGTGATCGTCCACTATGATATAGTGGTAGAGCGTCTTACCATGGTATAGAAAATCGAGTGTATAATGACGCGCTTCATGAGCTGCGCGCAAGTCCATCGGGATGACATACACGGCACCAGGCTCACCATCGGCCGCAATCTCTTCTGCCAGCTCTTCCGCATACACATCGAAAGCCATGTAAAGCTGGGGCAACTGTGCCCATTGGACGAAGTACTGTCGCGCGGTGAACCAGCCCACCGGCAGGAAGAGCACCAGCGGGATAAGCAAACCGACAGTTGACCAATACATTGATCTATGGTTCTCCAGGAGACTTCTATTGGAAAGCAATCTTCCCATCAGCCATCGCCAGAGGAACCGCAGTATCCCGCCGATGAAGCGTAATAGCTGCACACATCCTAGCGCCATCAACACGTACGTGGCCGGCGCGCTGCCGATCAAGCGCAAATGATGAGGTGCTCCCTCCGGCGCCAGAATAGCCGGCAGCAACATCACCGGCCACCAACACAGCAGAAACAAGTCGAACTGTGCGGTTAAGCTGGCGAGACGTACCCCGTTTTCGATAGGATGTCGTAGCGAGCGAGCTACACGCCAGACACACAACGCCACCCCCACCCAGAAACATAGCGCCAAGGGAACGCTCAACATCGGTTGCCCCGGCAGATTAGCCAGCGGATTGGGGTCACCGCTCAGCCCGGTGAAAGTACCCAGAGTCACGCCGGTTGTGCGCACCAACGTGCCCAGCAAGTCACCTTGGTTCCATAACGGATTGAAGATGGAAACCGACGCTGCACGCTCGGCAAAGGTTTCTGGGTGATGCAGAAAAAAGAGGGCGAGCGGTGAGAAAACCAAACATGCTGCCGTTGCCATCACCAACCATCCACGCCAGTAACGCACTATCAGCGGTGATCGCCTGGCCAACGTCGCCAGCACAGCTTCCACGGTTAAGAAGAACCCGATCCCCAGCGGTACGAAGCGGCCGGCCAGGTAGGTATATGCTCCGAGCCCGACGAATCCGCCGGCTGCCAGGAAGTGCAGCCACGTATGGCGTTTCCCCTTGGCCCCGGCGAGACGCAATGCACGCCACAACCAGGCGATGGCCAACGCCTCGACAGCTGGCATCGCCAGAGCGCGAAAGCCGATGCGGCTATAGGCCACGTGCCAAAAGGCGGTCGCCAGGCCTAAGCCGGCCAGCAACGGCAGCGCGACGTCACCACCGGACCATCGCTGCACATCCCTGGAGGAGGCAAGCACGCGCTCGCGTGCCAACCACACCGTAGCCGCCACGGTGACCACCCCCATCGTGGCCGCGTAGACTCGCAGTGCTAGCCGTGTAGCACCCAACAGCCAGAACAGCGGCTGCACCAGATAGGCCATCAGGGGCTCTTTGCCTCCGCCGATCGGCCACCAAATGCGCAGGACACCATGCATCACGTCCAGCGCGGCGATGCCTTCACCGCCTTCGTCGAAGTGCAGCCCCGGCGGCAGCTGATCCAACGCAGGGTAGCGCAATGCTGCCGCTATGAGCACTGCAACCACAAGCGCCAGCCATCCCAGAAAACGTTTGCTGCGCGGCACTTCAAACATGCACGGATCTTTTTTTACTCTTCACTCAACGGAAGATCGACCGGTGCACCCAAGGCCACACCATTGGTTGCATCATAAACCACCACCTGCACCGAATGTACCAGTTGGTCTTCCCCCCGCTCCAGCACGTGTACATCGCGCACATAATCCCCCGGTCGCAGCTGATGCGTGGGCAACAATCCACCTGCCGGCCAGCTGTCGTGTTGCGCCAGCCAGCGACCATCTGCACCAACGAGGCGCACGCTCACGGTGTAGTCGACCAGGACAGTTGCCGATGTATACCAGCCTAGCGTCACCGCAACCGAGCTATCTCGCTTCTCTACATGATAACCGACCAATCGCAGAGGCATTTCTTCCCCCGACACGCCTTGCAACATACGCAATCCGATGGGCGGGGTATCGGTAATGAGCTTCGGCCCACGATACACCCAGGCGTAGGGCACCCCCAATACTTCGACCACGTGCTCGGGTTGCTGCGCCTGAAAATAACGCACGATCTCCGGGCTGGGTGCCAGCCGTTGCACCTGCGACACGTAGAGCACCACCCAGTCAGCGCGCAACGCCACGTCATTGGTGTAGAAGTTCTCACCACCACCGCGAAAGTAGGGCAGCAATGTCTGGGCCGGCACCGCCGCCACATACGCCTTCGCCGCATCGGGCTGCGCGTTCAGATAAGCAGCCACCTGCTCCATCCCCTCTCCCCATCCGACCAATGTGGTCTCGATAGCGCGCGGTAACCCTCCCATCAGCGGGTTGAAATAGGCGAGATAATAGGGATAATGGGTCACAACCGGATAGGCATGGAGCATTATCAGGATTACCCACAAGCCAGAAATGCCCCACATCGTGAACCGGCGCGAACGGCTTGACCACGCGATGACCCGTTCACCCAGCCACACAAGCCCCCAGGCTGCCAGCAAATCGAGAAACGGGAACAGCACCAGCAAATAGCGATCCTGCTTCTTCGGGCTGAGCTCTGCAAAAGCCAGAAGACCGATCACAGACAACCCAATCAGGCCAACGGGCCAAAGATCTGCCCCCTCACGGCGGTCCTTGACGTCACGCTTCCGGCACAACCCTATCCACATCAAGGCTACCACACTGATGAACAGCCCCATCCACACAATCGGTGTGAGACGAAAAGCGATCACATAGGGATAGAACCAGGGTCCCGGATCCAGAGTGGGTTGCCCCATGAAGAAGACCAGATGACCCGCCTCTACCTTGCCAAAGGTTTCTTCGATCATCCGCTGCAACATACCGAACGGATCCACCCATAATGCGGGCCACAGCGCTACGAAAACCACGCCAGCCAGCACACACCAGATGAGCAGTGGAACCCAACGTCTCCTGAGAACGCCTCGACTGCCGGGGGCACGGCGTATAAGCGCATCTCCTATGCCCACCAAAATGACAAAAGCTACAATGAAGGGCCCCGGCGATTTGGTCAGCATCGCTAATCCGCCACATATCGCCGAGAACACCAGACAATTGCTGATGACCCGTTCGCGCATGATGGGATCGCGCAGGTGCGCTAAGAAGGCCAACACCCCTAATCCCATAAACACGGCCACTGGCCCATCCCCGTGCGTCACACGCGTATGCGCCAACACGAACGGGTCCCATGCTATTAGAAGCGCCCCGACCAACGCCACGCGATCTCCCAGCAGACGCCTGGCAAGCCCATACGCCGCAACTGCATAAAGTGCACCCAGAATCGCGTACGGAAGGCGCACCGCGCCGACTAGCTCGACGACGTCGCGCTGCATAAACTGTATAAACGGCTCCACGGCGTCAGTCCAGAGCCATTGGAACAGCATTCCCAATCCATTCAGCCAGGCAATTGTCAGTCCAGGATAAAAGTGCCAATAGGTGGAGCGAAAGTCTCCCTGCAGAACGGCCCCTACGACGGCAGCAGATTGCCGAATGAAAAAGGGTTCATCTGTGGTGATGAAGTAATCCAATCCGGGCAGCCGAGGTACCAGAGCAGCAATGAAGATGAAAACAGGTATCCCCCACTCGGTCGTCCGACGCCATGTTTCTTTTGTCATAGGAGATCAAACCACGTGAGCACTACAGCATTCTCGCCGCTCGTGTCGGCTCGCACCGGCACCCGCTCACCCGTCACTTCGTCGTACAGACCGACCAGCAACCAATAGCGCCCCCATGGCAGTGAGTTGGGTATGGTGAGCTGTACCCCATCACGCAACCATTCTTTCTGCCCTATCAGATCACGCAACACGTCCCCGCTGAGCAACCCTTCGAAGATATAATGATCCGCCTGCGTGACAATTTCATCCTGTCCATTTCGCAGCTGCACAAACACCTTAAAAGGTCGCGGCACATCAGCGGTCAGAGGACGCCAGTAGAGCACCAGCGGTACCGAGCTGTCCGGCGTCATTGCTTCCAAGTCAACGGAATAACCCTCCAGCTCAACAAGATCGTCGAAGCGGGCGAAAATATCCGCTGTGGGTTGCACTGGTACAGGGCGTGGGTACCGGTGATTGAGAAACACGAGTACACCGCTGCTACAATGGACAACGTCCATTTGGGCAAAGACCTGCTGCGTGAACAACGGATCGTAGCGATGAAACAGGCGTTTGCGATCGACCACGAACCACAAGTGGCCCGCCGACTCGGCCAGCACCCGATTGAGCGCCTCCGCCGAGTCCACCAATGTCGCCCCCACATAACGATCTACCGTTTCTTCGCTTTCCTCGTCGTATAGCACCCGCGCTCGCTCTCCCGCCGCATAGTAATCCACATGCCCCAGATAGAGATAAGCCGCTGAGGGATGCACCGTCATCACACGATCGCCTTCCCGCCACTGCTCCTTCACCCAAGCGAACGCCGTGTCATAATCACCGGTGCCCCGTGTTCCCAGCCCGTTCCATGTACAAGACCCCCACACAACCACGATAAGCGCCACCCCGATAAGCGCTCCGACGTCCGAGAGCCAACGTGAACACACCCGCAACCAGGACCCGGCCAGCGCGCCCAACCGCGCCAATCCATCAGCTGCCAACAGCATGAAGGCAGGCTGACACAGAATGAAAAGGTAGCGCGTCTTCCGCCATGTCGAGGTGACGAGGAAACCCAGCCCGGCAATGGTGAACAAGAACATGAACGCCAAACACAACGTGGCGAGCTGATGCGGTGTGGAACGCTTTCGTACCACCGCAACCAGCGCCATCAGCGCAGCCACAATCGCCAGCAGTGCCAGCGGAGCATAAACCTCTGAGGTAAAATAGTAGACGAAGTCATCCACCCGCTGCCAGCTGACCCCGGGCGACAAGAACTTGCCAATCAACGCGGAAAAATCGAACAATGGAGTATCTCCGCTCCCTTGTTCCGGGGTCAAGAATGCTTCCTGACCGATTACTCCAAATGCCAAGGCGATCAACATCACCACAATGATTGCAACCCAGGCGGGCCCATTCTGGCGCAGACCAGCTCTCATCCCCTCAGCGCTTGGGCGTTCGCCCCGAAGCCCCATTGTGACCAATATGGCCAATCCCCATATCGGCACCGCAATAACGATGACAGAATGGGAGATAGCAGCTCCCAGAAAACACACCGCGGCAGCCAGCCAGGCACTCCATCTGGGAAAATACACTACACCCCGAACAGCGAAGTAGAGCACCCAAAGCACAAACAGACCCGCCAGCGCGTACATGCGCACCCGGCTTGACCAGAGGATCATCGGCATGTCCAACGCGGCGAACGCCATCGCGAAGAACCCCGCTGCGCGCGAGGCAAACAGACGGCGCGCCACTACATAATAGCTGGCCACCGTGAACATCCCCACCAGCAACGAGGGCCAACGCAACAGCTCCTCCTGCACCCCGCTGCTCAACCAGACAAAGGGCGCAGCTAAATACGAAGTCAACAGCCCCTGGGGATACAAAATACCGGAGGGAAGCACAGGCACACCTTTGACTGCCGTCATTTGCGCTGCCAGCATGCTGATGTACTCGTCCACGTGAAACACGCGCGCCACAACCCGGTCCACACGGAGCAGAAAAGCCACCAACAACAACCCCATCGTGAACCAAAGAACCAGGTAACGCGCCGACTTGAAGGGTCGAGGACAGGGCCCCAATTCGTTGCTCGCTCTCATCGGATCAAGATGCTGTCCAAAAGCACAGCATTCTCGCCAGAGTTATCATTTCTCAAAGGCAATCGTTCCATGGTATCCAATCGATACATGCCCACCCAAATAGTATATTCTCCCACAGCCAAATCTGTGGGCAGCATGACCACGTGGGGATCAATCACCACTTCACCCGGTCGCCAGCGACTGGTGGGATAGTCACCGCCTAACGGCTGCCCATCATGCTGTGCCACGGTGGTCCCCGTGGCATCGCGCAGATGGACGAAGACGGTATAGTCCATTGCTTGACGAGTTTCTGCACGCCAGAACAATGTCACCGCATATTGGCCGCCCGGTATGAGTTTCGCCCCGCGCTCATCGCTATATCCCAACAGATGGATCGTATCACCCCACACGGCATCCACCACCACTGCTGGTGCCGTTGGCAATGGGGAGCGCTCCGCCCGCGTTACATACACCAGCGCCTCATCGCCTGACCACACGCGCTTCATTTGGGTGTTCAGCACTGCCAACCAGTCACCGCGATAATAGACTGGCAAACGGATCGTGTCGGTCACAAACCAGGCGCGTGGATGTTCGTTCAGCACGCGCATCAGTTCTCCCGCTGTACCCAGCCAGGGCGCACCCATCCACCGATCAACCTGTCCCTGTGAACGATGTGGTGCCTCAACACCGGAGCGCAAAAGAAACTGCTCCGCATCCTCCTGCGCTGCAAAATAGTCTACGTACCCCGCCAAGAGAGCAGCACCAGGCGTGTTCATCGTGATCAGCGCATCTCCGTCCTGCCATGCGTCGCGGACATAGGCGAACGCCTGCTCATAGGCGGGCTCCGGTGTGCAGAAAGCGACCCACAAATCCAGCCAGATTCCACGTGCCTGAAGCAACATCAATGCTGCCACCGTCACCCAGCCGCCCATATGCAACATCCGGTACCCTGCACCACGTTCATGCCGCTCGGTGAGCAGCCGTAGTGCCATTTCCCACCCCATTGCGGCTACTAGGTAGAACCACGGCAGTATCATGATCAGATAACGCGGATTGCGCCGCCATGGCTCCAGCAGCGTTATCATCTCCACAATGGGAATCGCGCTGATCACCCACAGGTAGAGGACTCGACAAGAGACTTTCGAACGCCACGCATCCCGTTTGTGACGATATAACCAGAGGACAAACATTGCCACACCGCCCCATACCGCCACAACGCTCAACCAGAGGTGGTGTGGCACACCGAACTCGCGCGCCAGAAATTTCACTGCGCTGCCGAGATCGAGCACCAGCCCAGCTTGATAGGTGACCGTGTTGAACAACTCGCGCGTCAGGTCTGCTGCTTCCATATCGCCCAGTGGGGTTGCACCGAGGGGCTGCCCTACGCGCTTTACCAGAACGGCCAACACTAACACGGCCCCCAAAGCGAACACCTCGGCCAGCACACCGAGCTGCAGAAACCAAGGACGCACATCGGGAGGACGCGTCAGCCAGCCCACCAAAACTGCCCCGAGCACCAGCGGTGGCACCAGGATAAGAGCACCGAAATGGGTCAGCAGCAGCGCCATCAGAACGACGAGCGCCAGCCAGCGCAAGCGTCTATTCCCTGTACCGCAGCTGCCCTGATAAACCAGGACTGCCAACCCCACCGCCAGCAGCTGAGCCAGACTGTACATCCGGGCTCGTCCATCCCACACGACTGCCTGGGGAGTCAGTGCCAACAAGGTCGCCGCGATCAGGCCAACACGTGCGCTGAACCAGTGCCTGCCTACCCAATAGACAAGCCACACGGTCACCACTCCGATCAGCATGCTGGGCAACCGCGCTGATAAAAATAGCGCATTGTCGCTATAATTTTCCACCCAGCGCGCCAACCCCACCCAGGGCACATCCAGGTAGCTGAACAACAGCCCGTGTTCATAGAATAGCCCCGACGGCAGCATGGGCAAGCCACTTTGAAGGATCATCCGTACCGCCAGAATGGTCACATACTCATCGAAGAACGGATGGCTGTACCCAGCATAGGCAAGACGCAGCACCAATGCGATCAACAGAATAGCCACAAGCCACACAGCTTCCCTCGTGATCTGACAGCTGGTGTCGAGATGGCTTTCTGGGGAATTCTCTTTGTACGGCGCTTTCCGCATCAATGATCTCACCAAAGAGGATGGATCCCGGTTTCTCCGCTACAGTTCGGCGCTCCGTATAGAGTGTCCAGCTAATTCGCAGGACTGCGCCTTGTCTTCTCCAGCACCTGCCGGTAGACCTCCACATACTGCGCCGCAATATAGTCCCACGCAAACTGTCGCTCCGCCAGAAGACGACCCTGACGCCCCATACGGCGTCGCTCATAGCCATTATCGATCAGCAACGCCAGGGCATCGGCCAGTGCGATGGGATCTCGGGGCGGCACCAAGTAACCGTTGATGCTATCCTGCACCAGCTCTTGCAATCCAGGCACCTGGGTACCAACAATGGGCAAAGCGCATGCCATCGCTTCCAATACCGTGTTGGGCATGCCTTCCCATGTGGTAGCCGTAACAAAGATGTCGGCGCGCCGGTAATAATCGGCGATGCGCTCGCGTGGCACCCAATCTGAAAAATGGACATGCCGCGCCAAGCCGTATTCCGCCACCATTCGTTCCAGCTTAGCTCGTTGTTCCCCTTCTCCCACCAGCTCCAGCTCAAAATCGCCCACCTCGCGCTGCGATAAGACGTGCACCGCTTCAATTAAAGTCTCCACATTTTTGGCGGCCGTGAAGCGTCCCACATACAACAACCGTACAGGCCCTTGCGTATCACGCTGACGTGGCGGAGTAAATTGACTCAAATCGATGGCATTAGGGATTACCCGGATGGGAATGTCAGGCGTAATTCTCTCTGCATGACCACGCAGCCCGTTACTGACAGCGACCAAAGCATCCGCATCGCGCCACAGATAGGCGATAAGCGGTCGCAGCAGCTTGTAATGTTTGGCGAAGCGCTTGACCTCATCGGATGGCACATCGGCTCCGCGCAAAGAGATTACATAAGGCAGTCTATGCAGGCGCTTGAGCAGCCAACCAAGCGGGCCATCCGGCACGCCGAAAAACACGTGCACAATGTCTGGTCGAAATTCCGGCACATTAAACAAACAATACCATGCTGCACTCAGCAAGAAGGTGAGCATCTCAAAGGTAGAACAGTAGTCCTGGCGCTGACGGAAGACAGGCACTCGATGTACTTCTACCCCGTGGATGAATTCGACGCGCTTTAGGCCACGGATGGGCATGATAAGCTCCCAGACCAATCCCATCGTGTGCAGAATGAAGCCGGAGAGCAACAACAATGTACCGAGGATGGTAAACCCATGGTCGCTGATGTCCTCACCCCAACTGATCTTGGCATACGTGAGATATATCCAGAAGCCAAAACCGATAATAAGGCTGAAAGAGCCCATCAAGGAGTAAATCTGGGACGGTCGAGATGTGACCACACGCACAATATGTCCCATCTCGACCAGAGATTCGGCTATTTTCTGGGACGCCTGCCCTCCACCCGCACCGACGGGTGGAAATTCGTAGTTGATGATCAGGATGCGCATGGTTCCGCTTCAGAAGACCCCAAGAGTTTAACCTGTCGCAGATAATTATACACAGCGTGAAGGACTATGACGAACCAGCCAATGGGTTGAGATCCGCTACTCGATGCCACAATATCTATATGCCCATCTTTGCCATCTGGGGCAGGATCGTTATAATTGTCACCAACTTGCGCAACGATAAACCATAAGTCGGTCAGGGTGCCATGCCGGAGCACTCGCAGAGGGCACTTCATCACTGCTAAGAGAGGGAGTGAAAAGAGCACCACACATTCATACTTATTGCCACACGCGCCGTGCTACCCATAGGAGTACTCAACAATGGGAAGTGTTCTCGTCTTGAACGCCACCTACGAGCCCATTAGCGTAGTCTCAATGCGACGGGCAGTTATCCTGCTCCTGAAGGAGAAAGCTGAGATTGTGGAAGCTGCCGAGGCGGAACTGCGCGCCGCAAGCTTCACCATCCGCGTGCCCCTTGTAATTCGCCTGGTTTATTACGTGCGTATCCCCTATAAGGTCTCCTTACCTGTCACGCGACGCACTGTGTTGGCGCGCGACCACTACACGTGCCAATATTGCGGACGTCAGCCGGCCCGCAAAGATCTAACGGTGGATCACGTGATCCCTCGTTCGCGCGGTGGTCACACGTGTTGGGAGAATGTGGTCACGGCTTGTGAACGTTGCAATGGGCGTAAAGGCAATCGCACACCGGAAGAGGCCGGCATGTTGCTGCTTTCTCAGCCGTCACGCCCGCGCTACATCGCACTGGCACTTGTAGAGGGCAGCGACGTCCGCCATATATGGGACAAATATCTGCGTTGAAGGAGAATTGCTATGCCACCCTATCTCATCGGTATTGACGTTGGCACTACCGGAAGCAAGGCAGTCTTGATTGACGCGGATGGCACCGTCAAGGCCAGTATCACGAACGAGTACCCTATGTATACCCCCTATCCGGCCTGGGCGGAACAAGATCCATCCAATTGGTGGACAGCCACCATCGCCAGCATCCGCCAAGCATTAGAACGAGCGGATGTCTCTCCCAAACAGGTGGCCGGCGTCGGCTTAACCGGCCAGATGCATGGCTTGGTCGCACTTGATGCCCAAGGCCAAGTGCTGCGCCGTTGCATTATGTGGAACGATCAGCGCACAGCACCTCAATGTGCCGCGATTACAAAGCAGGTTGGCATCCAAAACCTGCTGCGTTGGACGGGCAACCCCGTCCTCCCCGGATTCACCGCACCCAAGATTCTCTGGGTGCGCGAGAATGAACCAGAAGTGTATCGGCGTATCGCTAAAGTGTTGTTGCCTAAAGATTATGTGCGCTACTGTCTCACTGGGGGTTTCTTCAGCGACGTCTCAGACGCCTCCGGCACCTCCCTGTTCGATGTGGGTCAGCGCCGTTGGTCGGATGATATGCTTAAAGAGCTGAATATACCCCGCGAGTGGTTGCCGGAGGTGACCGAATCGCCTGCGGTTAGCGCTCACATCAACGCAGATGCGGCAAAGCTGACCGGTTTGCTTGAGGGAACGCCTGTGGTAGGCGGAGGAGGCGACAATGCTGCGGCGAATGTCGGTGTGGGGGTCATTCGCGAGGGTGTCGTCTCGGTATCATTGGGCACTTCGGGGGTTGTTTTCGCCGCCTCCGATACGTATCGGGTGGAGCCAGAAGGCAAGCTCCACGCCTTCTGTCACGCTGTCCCTGGGATGTGGCATCTTATGGGTGTCATGCTCTCCGCCGCCGGTAGCTTCCGTTGGTTCCGCGACGCCCTGGGTGACACAGAAATGGCCCAAGCGGCTGAAACGGGTCGTGATGTCTACGACATTCTGACCGAAAAAGCGGCCCAGGTGCCCGCCGGCTGCGAAGGACTTCTGTTCCTGCCTTATCTCACCGGCGAGCGTACACCCTATCCCGATCCCGACGCGCGCGGTGTATTCTTTGGCCTGTCCCTACGTCACCGAAAGTCCCACCTAACGCGCGCCGTTTTGGAGGGGGTCAGCTATGGACTGCGCGACTCATTGGAGCTCATGAAGAACCTTGGCCTGCCCATCCAGCAGATTATCGCGTTAGGAGGTGGAGCACGCAGTGCTCTGTGGCGCCAAATCCTCGCCGACGTGTTCAATATGGGGCTGGTGACCGTCAACGTCACCGAAGGAGCCCCCTATGGTGCGGCGCTGCTGGCTGGCGTAGGTGCTGGAGTCTACAAAGACGTCGCAACCGCCTGTAAAACTGTAGTGCGCATTTCCGGAGAAACCGCCGTCAGCACGGCAGCATCGGTATATAAGGACTATTACCCGCGCTATCGCGCCCTATATGTCGCCCTAGCCGCTGAGTTCAAAGCTCTGGCCGAGGTCGTAGCACGCCACACCGCCAGTGCATAAGAACCGCCAGCGCTTTTTAGAAGGACAAATGGCCGGCACATCGCGGAGAGTGCCGGCCATTTTTAGTCCACCCTCCGATTCCGTTCCATAAGGATTAGATTGGCACGTCATACTGCCCTCAGTGCTTGATCCAGATCAGCGATCAAATCATTGCAGTCCTCAATGCCGGTGGAATAACGGATCAAGCTCTCGGGAATGCCCATAGCAGCGCGTTCTTCCGGCGTGCATTCCACGTGGCTGGTGGTCGCCGGCGGCCCCACCACCGTCTCGACAGCGCCCAGGTTTGCCGCCGGATGGGCATAACGCAGGCGGGGCAAGAAGCGGCGCACTGCATCAAAGGTGTTGTCTTTCAGCATAAAGCTCAACACACCCCCAAAGCCACGCATCTGTCGCTTGGCGATCTCGTGCCCAGGGTGCGATTCCAAACCGGGATAAAACACACGTGCCACTGCGGGATGTCCTTCCAAGAAACGCGCAATGTGCAACGCGCTCTCGTTTTGCTGGCGCACGCGCAAATGGAGTGTTTTCATGCCACGCAACAGGAGATAAGCTGCCATCGGATCAAGCGAGGCGCCGTTGATTTCGCGGAAATGATAAATCTGTTGAACCAGTTCCTTACGACCGCACACCACACCACCCAGTGCATCGGCATGGCCCCCCAGAAACTTGGTGGCGCTGTGAATCACCAGATCAGCGCCCAATTGAAGAGGGTTCTGGTTAATCGGTGTGGCGAACGTGTTGTCCACCACCACAATAGCGCCTGCTGCATGCCCGGCTGCTGCCAGACGTGCCAAATCCACCACTTTAACGGTGGGGTTGGTAGGGCTTTCGAGATATAACAACCGACAACCGCGGGCAAGCTCGGCCTCAATCGCTTCGTGATCGGTGGTATCGCACAGGGTTACCTCCACATGGAAGCGCGGCAGGAACTCGGTGAAAATCTTGTTGGTGCCCCCATACGTATCCTTGATTGAGACCACCCGGTCGCCCGGGGACAACAAAGCGAACAGTGTGCTGCTGATGATGCCCATTCCGGTTGCCGCGCTGGTGGCTGCTTCAGCGCCCTCCAGCACACGCACCTTTTCCTCAAAGACTCGCACGGTGGGGTTGGTATTGCGTCCGTAGATGTGCCCCGGCTTTTGCCCGAGTGCTACCTGCAACCATTCATCCACATCGCGATAGCCAAAGGAGACGCTATGCACGACGGGCACCTGGGTAGCGTGTTGGGTCAGATATTCTTCTTCGCCCGCCCAAACGGACATAGTACCCATTCCAAGATTACCGGAAAGCATTTGTTCCTCCGTAGGGGACAAAGAGGGAGCTAAAAGAAAAGTCCTGTTGGCGATGACCTACTCTCCCAGGGGGCTGCCCCCCAAGTACCATCGGCGCTAGCGGGCTTAACTTCCGGGTTCGGGATGGGACCGGGTGTACCCCCGCTGCTCAAATCACCAACAAGACTTTTCAGAAAACCACAAATATCAAATACCGGGCGACAACGAAGCAGCTATTCAGGTATTTGATACTTGCCAGCGATTAAAAAACTGGTAGCACCCTAACAACTGAATAGAACGCTTGAAGCGGTGCATACATCTCACAGAGGTGAATAAGCCCTCGGCCATTAGTACGGCTTAGCTCAACGTATTGCTACGCTTACACTTGCCGCCTATCAAGCGGGTCGTCTTCCCGCGGCCTTACCCGGTTAACCCGGTGGGTGACCTCATCTTGGAGCGAGTTTCCCACTTAGATGCTTTCAGCGGTTATCTCTGCCCGACATAGCTACCCAGCGATGCTCCTGGCGGAACAACTGGCACACCAGAGGTCGGTCCACCCCGGTCCTCTCGTACTGGGGGCAGCTCTCCTCAAGTCACCTACGCCCGCAGCGGATAGAGACCGACCTGTCTCACGACGGTCTGAACCCAGCTCGCGTGCCACTTTAATGGGCGAACAGCCCAACCCTTGGGACCTACTCCAGCCCCAGGATGTGACGAGCCGACATCGAGGTGGCGAACCTGGTCGTCGATGTGAACTCTTGGACCAGACTACCCTGTTATCCCCGGGGTAGCTTTTATCCGGTAAGCCACGGCCCTTCCACCCGGTACCGTGGGATCACTAAGCCCGACTTTCGTCTCTGCTCGACTTGTAGGTCTCGCAGTCAAGCTCCCTTATGCCTTTGCACTCCACGGCTGGTTTCCAATCAGCCTGAGGGAACCTTTGGGCGCCTCCGTTACCTTTTAGGAGGCGACCGCCCCAGTCAAACTGCCTGCCTGGCACTGTCCCGACACCGGATGACGGCTGCCGGTTAGGGTCAAGACTTGATCAGGCTGGTATTTCAACGGCGACTCCACCGAGGCTGGCGCCCCAGCTTCACAGTCTCCCAGCTATCCTACACAGACCAAGCCCTAACTCAATGCCAAGTTGCAGTAAAGCTCCACGGGGTCTTTTTGTCCTGCTGCGGGTAACACGCATCTTCACGCGTAGTTCAATTTCGCCGGGTCCCTCGTTGAGACAGTGCTCCACTCGTTACTCCTTTCGTGCGGGTCGGAACTTACCCGACAAGGAATTTCGCTACCTTAGGACCGTTATAGTTACGGCCGCCGTTCACCGGGGCTTCGGTTCAGAGCTTCGCTTGCGCTAACCCTTCCCCTTAACCTTCCGGCACTGGGCAGGAGTCAGCCCCTATACTTCAGCTTACGCTTTAGCAGAGACCTGTGGTTTTGTTAAACAGTCGGTAGAGCCGTTTCTCTGCGGCCCCAGCCAGCTCGACAAGCGAGTTATCTCACCAGCCAGGGCGATCCTTCTCCCGAAGTTACGGATCCATTTTGCCTAGTTCCTTAACGAGGGTTCTCCCGATCACCTTGGGATACTCTCCCCGCCCACCTGTGTCGGTTTGCGGTACGGGCACCTGAGTATCAACGCTTAGAGGTTTTTCTCGGCAGCTGAGGCTCGGCCACATCTCCCTCGTTAGAGGGATTACCATCACCTCTCAGGCTCAGACCGCGGATTTACCTACGGCCTTCATCGCCCTACCGGCTTGGCACGACAGCATCTCCAACCTTCGCTGGCCTACCTTTCTGCGTCACCCCATCGCTCCACTCAGGTGGTACAGGAATATTAACCTGTTGTCCATCGCCTACGCCTCTCGGCCTCGACTTAGGCCCGACTAACCCGACGCGGATTAACCTTCCGCCGGAAACCTTGGGCATACGGTGAACACGTTTCTCGCGTGTTTTACGCTACTCATGCCGGCATTCTCACTTCTGTGGGCCGCATCAGTCCTCACGGTCTGACTTGTATCTCCCACAGAACGCTCCCCTACTAACCTCCCATTTGGGAGATTCCATAGCTTCGGTGGCAAGCTTGAGCCCCGTTACGTTTTCGGCGCAGGATCACTAGGCCAGTGAGCTATTACGCACTCTTTAAAGGATGGCTGCTTCTAAGCCAACCTCCTGGATGTCTCAGTAACCCCACATCCTTTCCCACTTAGCTTGCACTTGGGGACCTTAGCTGATGGTCTGGGCTCTTCCCCTCTCGACTACGGAACTCATCTCTCGTAGTCCAACTGCCGCGCTGTGGAGTATCGGCATTCGGAGTTTGGTTTGGTTTGGTAAGCGATAAGCCCCCTAGCCAATCCAGTGCTCTACCTCCGATACTGAACGCGCGACGCTAGCCCTAAAGCTATTTCGGGGAGAACAAGCTATCTCCGGGTTCGTTAGGCATTTCACCTCTACCCACAGCTCATCCGAGCACTTTGCAACGTACACCGGTTCGGTCCTCCACGAGAAGTTACTCTCGCTTCAACCTGGCCATGGGTAGCTCACCCGGTTTCGTGTCTACTCCCTGCAACTCAACGCCTTATTCGGACTCGCTTTCGCTACGGCTCCGCCTGTGACTGGCTTAACCTTGCTACAGAGAGTAACTCGCCGGCTCATTCTCCAAAAGGCACGCCGTCACGCGAGCAGCCCGAAGGCTGCCACTGCGCTCCGACTGATTGTAGGCACACGGTTTCAGGTTCTATTTCACTCCCCTCACCGGGGGACTTTTCACCTTTCCCTCACGGTACTTGTTCACTATCGGTCATCAGGAGTATTTAGCCTTGGGAGGTGGACCTCCCTGCTTCCCACAGGATTAGCGTGCCCCGTGGTACTCAGGATCACTGCCGGAAGTCTGGTGCGCTTTCGCGTACGGGACTGTCACCCTCTCTGGTCTGCCATTCCAGTACAGTTCTGCTAGCGCCCAGATTGGTAACTTCCTGGAGGCTCCGTAGCGCCCCCTGGCAGGTCCTACAACCCTTGTGCTGCAACGCCTACGGGCTTGGCACAGCACAAGTTTGGGCTGCTCCCCTTTCGCTCGCCACTACTCAGGGAATGATTTCTTTTCCTCGGGTTACTAAGATGTTTCAGTTCACCCGGTTGCCCCTCTATGCCTATGGATTCAGCATAGAGTGCTCAGGGTTCACCTGAGCGGGTTTCCCCATTCGGGAATCTCCGGATCTAGCGCCTGCTGACGGCTCCCCGGAGCTTATCGCAGTCAACCACGCCCTTCATCGGCTCCTGACGCCAAGGCATCCCCCGTGTGCCCTTAGTAGCTTATTCACACGAGATGTATGAACTACGCCTCTTGCGTTCTATTCAGTTGTTAAGGTGCCACCTTCTGCTCCCACTCCATCTGTGAGGAGCATCTCTGCTCAGCATTTCATCTGCTGGACTTCAGATAGCAACCCTGCGCTGCTATCCAAAGGCCAGCCGATCTTCTCTTCGCCTCCCTCTGCGAATGGAGATGAGGGGATTCGAACCCCTGACCTCCTCCGTGCAAGGGAGGCGCTCTCCCAACTGAGCTACATCCCCGCGCCTGACCATTCAGCCGGTAGAGTGGGCCTGACTAGACTCGAACTAGTGACCTTCCCCTTATCAGAGGGATGCTCTAACCGACTGAGCTACAGGCCCAACCTATATCATCAGTCCACCTTGGTAAAGGCCTGTGTGTCGAGTCACCCCCACACACAAAATGCCTCACCTTAACAACCGAGGAGTGGCAGGAAAGGGGCTAAGTCTGGTCGCGTCCTATCGCTTTGCCTCGCAACTGCGAAGCCTTGACCTTAGGAGCATTACCAACCCTTGGCAATTGCCTTATCAAGAAGGGTTACCGAAGGATGGAAGACTCCCTAGAAAGGAGGTGATCCAGCCGCAGCTTCCGCTACGGCTACCTTGTTACGACTTCGTCCCAGTCACCGGTCCCACCTTAGGCGGCTGCCCCCTTACGGTTGGCGCACCGACTTCAGGTGTTACCAGCTCCCATGACGTGACGGGCGGTGTGTACAAGGCCCGGGAACGTATTCACCGCACTATGGCTGACGCGCGGTTACTAGCAACTCCGCCTTCATGCAGTCGAGTTGCAGACTGCAATCTGAACTGAGGCCGGCTTTGGAGATTTGCATCACCTCGCGGTGTAGCAGCCCATTGTACCGGCCATTGTAGCGTGTGTGTAGCCCTGGACATAAAGGCCATGCTGACTTGACGTCATCCCCACCTTCCTCCGGTTTGAAACCGGCAGTCCCGTTAGACACATGTAACTAACGGCGAGGGTTGCGCTCGTTGCGGGACTTAACCCAACACCTCACGGCACGAGCTGACGACAGCCATGCAGCACCTGTGTACGCTCCCCGAAGGGTCGGTCCGCTTTCGCTTCCCTACCACGTACATGTCAAGCCCAGGTAAGGTTCTTCGTGTAGCATCGAATTAAACCACACGCTCCGCTGCTTGTGCGGGCCCCCGTCAATTCCTTTGAGTTTTAACCTTGCGGCCGTAGTCCCCAGGCGGGATGCTTAACGCGTTAGCTACGGCACGGAAGGGGTCAAGACCTCCCACACCTAGCATCCATCGTTTACAGCGTGGACTACCGGGGTATCTAATCCCGTTCGCTCCCCACGCTTTCGCGTCTGAGCGTCAGGTGCGGACCAGGGAGCCGCTTTCGCCACGGGTGTTCCTCCCGATATCTGCGCATTCCACCGCTACACCGGGAATTCCACTCCCCTCTTCCGCCCTCAAGCCTGGCGGTTTTGAACGGCCTCTCCTAGTTAAGCCAGGAGCTTTCACGTCCAACCTACCAGACCGCCTGCACGCGCTTTACGCCCAGTGATTCCGGATAACGCTCGCCCCCTACGTTTTACCGCGGCTGCTGGCACGTAGTTAGCCGGGACTTATTCCCAGGGTACCGTCCTGCCTCGTCCCCTGGAAAAGGGTTTTACGACCCGAAGGCCTTCTTCACCCACGCGGCGTCGCTGCATCAGGGTTTCCCCCATTGTGCAATATTCCTCACTGCTGCCTCCCGAAGGAGTATGGACCGTGTCTCAGTTCCATTGTGGGGGGCCGCGCTCTCACGCCCCCTACCCGTCTTCGCCTTGGTAGGCCATTACCCTACCAACTAGCTGATAGGCCGCTGGCCCCTCCCGAAGCGCCGGAGCTTTACTTACGCCCTTCTAAACGGCGTAAGCACATCGGGTATTAGCCCTCCTTTCGAAGGGTTATCCCCGTCTTCGGGGCAGGTCACCAACGTGTTACTCACCCGTTCGCCACTGTACCCCAATCCGAAGATAAGGGTACCGTTCGACTTGCATGTGTTAGGCACGCCGCCAGCGTTCATCCTGAGCCAGGATCAAACTCTCCGTAGGAACCTTCACAGCCTTACCGGCTGCTACAGTCACCAAACGGACTACCACCTGAACTCGCCGGACTTTCCTGCCACTCTTCAGTTGTTAAGGTGCATGACTCAGACACAAAACCGACGACTACCCTGCAGTCGCCGGCGGAGAGAGACTTCCCTTCGTCTACGTTGTCAGCATCTAGATCAGGGCGTCTCGTCTCCTTTCCGCTTGTATCCGATCTTCTCCTAGTTCGGAGCGAGATCTATGTGACACAATACCCAAATCAACTGTCACAACTATTATAGCATATACTGTTATGCTTGTCAAATCCTATTCTCATTTCTTAAATGAGGACAACGCGTAACAGCGCATGCTAATCTATCACACTTTTCTCTCTTTGTCAAGACCTTTCGCGACCAATTCCGCAATGAATTTGTTATGTAAAGAGCGCCTTCTGCATCCCAGCTGTGTCCCACGCCGGAAGAGATCGGTTATACATGGAAACTTGGTCTTTATGTTTACAAGGTATCCCCTATTGTCGTGTCTTCCTCCTTGTGCTATAATGTCAATAGTGCATAACGCGTCTGTTCCTTTAACTAGAAGAGAAGGTGATTTTATCCCACAATGAGTTCGTATGCCCACTGATATCGCGAGTCTGCTGAGCACACAGTCCTATGCTTACCACAGCATTGTGCTGCTGGTCAGCTTTGCCGGCTTCTTCATAGCGTTTGGCCACCACCAACGTACACGTGACAAGTTCCCGGCTGGACCGACATCCATGTATGCTATCGCATTTGCCGGAGTGGTGGCGTTGCGCATCATCCAAGCACTCCTACTGGAGCTGCTCGCCCGCACTTCCCCAGCTCCGCCTGCACTCTGGTCATTGCCGGCGGAACGGGCCGCCGATTTGGGCGGATTGGCACTACTCGCATGGGCTTTCGTGCCCATCCTACACCGGAGCAGACTCTCAAATGCCGTCTGGCTGGGAATCAATGGTCTTGGCTGTCTCCTCTACGCGGGGATGAGCGCGTCCTCTATGCCTTACTTTCCTCTGCCCGTTATGAATTACAATACAACAAACCTGGCCAGCGGATGGACCCTCTGGCAGATGTTCGTATGCATCACAGCACTTATCGGCGTCTTGTTCCCTCAGGGGCGACGTGCTGCAAGACCACCCGAGAAGCAGGATCAAACCGAAACACGCAGCTTAGCTCTGGTGGCTTTTCTTGTCCTTCTGGTTGGTTATTTGCTTCATTGGTTGACATTGAGCAGCCTGGTACCCTCCTATGCTCCACCCAACAACTTACCGCTTTGGGTGCGCTTGAGCCAGCTGATTGGCTACCCGGTGCTTGTTGCCGCCCTATACAGCGGTGTGATAGCAAGTATGGCTCCTTCTCCCTCGGTCCTGATGACCGGCGCAAAGCTTTCCGAATTGAAGCGCACCGCACCCACCCAAGTGGCCGAGCTGCTCAACTTGCTGGGTGTCACACTCCACCTCAACGGTCTATTAGACGTTCAAGCCGTTGCCCAGCAGGCCACCAAGAGCATTGCCGAAGTGATGAACGCTGACCAGTGTGCCATTGCACTTATAGATGAAAAGCATCCCGGCCAGCTGCGCCTAGTCGCCTTGCACCGCGCTTTGCGACCCGCGAACCAGCACGAGACGATCAGCTTTGTCGCCTCGGTATATCCAGCAATCGAAAGTGCTCTGCACACAATGTGCCAGGTGGCGCTGGACGAGGCCGACGATGCCTCTGAAGCTCTTGTAACCCTGTTGGGTGACCAAGGTCGTGCTCCGATCCTGATCCAGCCGCTGGGGCAGCACAAGACAGCGTTGGGTGTGTTGATTCTGGCAAACAGTATCAACCATCTGCCTTTCGATGCCGCGGACAGGCAGACTGTTGCCATATTGGGCACCCACCTATCTATCGCGATCCAGAACGCACGCACCCATCAGGCACTCCAGGCCAAATTGCAGCAGCTGACTAGAACCTTGCGCGATCAGGAAACACAGGCAGGTCAAAAACGGGCCGAATTGGAAGTGGCTCTGAAAAAGAGCCAAGAAGAAGTGGCATTACTCGCCCAGAAGCTATATGAGCAAGAGCAAGTTGCCAGACACACCCGTCAAAAGGTGGAGGAAGCGGCCCGCAGTCGCGTGTTGAGCTTGCAAGAAGAGGTCAAGAAGAGTCAGGCCGAACGCGATGCACTCCAGGAGAAGCTGCGCGAATTGCAACGCGAGATGACCACCTCTGATCGCGGGTTTGAGAATATTCTCGAGGATCTGAACTGTGGAGTTATTATTGCCGATGGAGCGTGGAATATCACTCGGGCCAACAGCGTGGCTGCTCAGATGCTCAATCTGTCACCCAAAGACATGTTGAACCGTCCACTGGCTGCCGTCGTTGAGGACGAGCGATGGCAAAAGGCGCTCGCAGAATTGGAACTAAAGCCCCATTCGACAGTAGCGACTACTCTCGAAGCGAGCAACCGTATACTACGCGCCACGCTCAGCATGATGACAGGAACTGTAGGTGGCGCAAATGGCAAGCGCGAAAAAGGCTGTGTAGCAATCCTGTATGATGTCACTGTCGAGGCAGAATCCCAACAAGCGCGCGATCAGTTTGTCGCTTCCCTCTCTCAAGAGCTGCGCACTCCTATGACCTCCATCGTCGGATATACCGATCTGCTTCTGAGCGAATCGGTAGGAAGCCTGGCCGAGATGCAGCGCAAATTCTTGCAGCGTATCAAGGCGAACGTGGAACGTCTCAGTGGTTTACTAAATGACTTGATCAGCGTCACAATGATCGATGCCGGCCAGCTGGAGCTCCATCGCGTCACGGTGGACATCAATCAGATCGTTGAGGACACAGTGATCGCCTCACGGGCACAGCTAGAGGATAGAGAGATCACCCTTGCCCTCAACCTGATGGAGCAACCCCCCTCGCTCGAAGCGGATCCGGATCGACTGCGTCAGATCCTTGCCAATCTGCTCGGGAATGCCATCAAGTGCTCCCCTGCGGGTTCTACGATTCAGATTTCAACCTCTATACATCAAGAGAGCGAGCCCGGCAAGACAGCCTCAATCCGCTATGTGAAGGTTTCCGTGCGTGACTCGGGGGGAGGCATTGCACCGCGCGATCGCGAGCATGTATTCGACCGTTTTTATCACACCGACAAAGCTCTGATCAACGGCCTGGGCGAGACAGGTGTTGGATTGGCCGTCGCGAAGGCATTGGTGGAAGCTCACGGAGGGCGTATCTGGGTGGAAAGCGAAATGGGGGCCGGCTCCACCTTTAGCTTCCTGTTGCCCATCAGCGAGGCGTATGGCGATCCTTGGATGGAAATGGACGTGCCACCGTTTGACTTCGGCACAGAACACCAGGACTAGTCGACCTTTCAGGCATCTGGGTGTCACTGCAAATTTCAGGACAACAATAAGGGAAGAAGCGACCTGTGTACGAGGAACCGCCTGTCATCCAACGACCTGGTTTGTTGCCGGGTTCCAATTTTCAGAAAATCGATTGGCGCTACGTCGCCATCGGTTTGGCTGCTGTGGCAGTCCTCATCATGGTGTACGTCGGGGCGACATCACTGAGCGTGCAGGACATTGAAGTCGGACAGCGACCGATGCTCACGCCATCCCTCGTGGTAAGTGCGCCATCCGCTATCCCCACAGCCACCCCCAGCCCAATAAGCGAAGCGACAGCCACCACGGCGCTACAGAGGCCCACGTCCACGTCAACATGGACTGCAACGCCGACACCTTCACCCACAACGACAGCAACCGCTGCACCAACCTACTCACCGACACCGAGCCCTACGGCGACCTCTTCACCGACTCCCAGCGCCACGCCGACAACGACCCCTTCACCAACCCCCAGTGCAACCAGCACTGCCAGTCCAACGTGCACGCCATCCCCGACCCCGACCTCGATACCATGTGGCACAGCTCCGTCCAGCTGGGGGGATCGTTCAACATGGGTAGCTTACGTTGTCCAGGAGGGTGATGATCTCTTTTCGCTGGCACAGGATGCGGGCACTACTGTCGCGGCGTTGCTGCAAGCCAACTGCCTGCTAAACGCCGAGTCGATCAAGCCGGGCGTGACATTGCTCCTGCCCCGTGCACTTCCTACCCGCACAGCAACCCCAACCGCAACATCGACGCCAACACCATCACCACCGCCATTGATCGAGGTGCCGCCGGTCGTAGCGACCCCGTGGCTACCGCCAATTTATCCACCAGCACCGAAGATAACGCCGGTGCCTCCTGTGCCACCGCTGCCTACCCGGGCACCAAGGCCAACACCCGTACCTCCAGCCTACCCGACACCGGTGCCGCCACCATCCACACCTGTACCGGTTGTGACGACTTATCCTACCCCGGCGCCGGCGATCCCGGTCGGGCCAATACCGATGCCACCTGCACCGCGTGTCACACCCGCACCGCCCGTCATTTTCGTCCCGGCACCTGCCCCTCCGGATAACTATGCACCGCCGCAGCCTCACGTCCCTTACATACCACCAGCACCACCTCCTGCGCCACCCAGCGCCCCTCAACCGGCGCCTCCGCCACCCGACCCTGCGCCAGCGCCTAGCACGCCGCTGCCCGGCGAGCCAATTGGACCTGTCTTTGTCAAGTAGAGATGGGTGCCTTCAATCTCGACGACACGATCGCAGCTATTGCTACCCCCCTTGGTGAAGGTGGTATTGGCATCGTGAAGTTGAGCGGCCCACGCGCCGTGGATATCCTCCGCTCCCTTTTCTCACCTGTCACCCAATCCACTGCCCCTCTCAGTTTTCCGCCGCGCCAGCTGCGCTGGGGATACATTCGCGACCCTCGCGACGGCAGCATCGTGGACGAAGTGTTAGCCGTGGTGATGCCTGCGCCACACAGCTATACCCGCCAGGACGTCGTGGAAATCCAATCACATGGTGGCATCCTGCCGGTACGTCGCATCCTGGAGCTGGTGTTGGGCTGTGGAGCACGCCCGGCCGAACCCGGCGAAATGACCTTGCGCGCATTCTTAAATGGTCGCATTGACCTCGCTCAAGCCGAAGCAGTACGCGACATTGTCCAGGCACGCACTGAGGCAGCATTGCGCGTGGCGGTTGCCCAACTGGGGGGACAGCTATCGGCACGCGTGCGGCCGGCGCGCGCACAACTGCTGAATGTCCTGGCCTATCTGGAGGCCAGCATTGACTTTATTGAAGATGAGATCCCACCTCAGGATGTGATCACCCCCCTGTGCGCAGCAGCGGATGCGCTGGCCGAGCTGCTGGCTACAGCGGATCGTGGCATGATTTACCGTTACGGCGTGCGCGCAGCCATCGTTGGCAGACCTAATGTGGGCAAGAGTTCTCTGCTCAACGCATTGCTGCGCGGCGACCGTGCTATTGTGACTCCCATCCCGGGCACCACACGCGACACGTTGGAGGAGGCCATCAACCTGCAGGGGGTGCCCTTGATCCTGGTGGATACTGCCGGTATTCGTGCGCACCCCCAGGACGAAGTGGAACGCCTCGGGGTGGAACGCAGCCGCGCTGCACTGCGCCAAGCGGACCTAGCTCTGCTGGTTGTGGACGGGAGCTGCCCACCGGAGGCAGCTGACTTCGAAATCGCTGCCCTCATCGGTGAGCAGCCTGCCCTGGTGGTGGTCAATAAATGTGACCTGCCCGCGCCAGCCAAAACCGACATGACGCTGTCCATCTTGCCATCAGCGCCCCACCTGCGCATTTCGGCATTGACCGGCCAGGGAATAGACGAGCTGGAAGCTGCCATCCTCGAGAAGGTATTGGGTGGCCAGGTGCTCACCTCGGATATGCCTCTGGTCAGCAGCGCACGACATAAAGCGGCCATCTCACGAGCACGCGAGCACGTGCTTGCCGCTATTGAAGGACACCGCAAGAGGTTGAGTGCGGATTTGGTCGCCATCGATGTGCGTGAGGCAGTGGACATTTTGGGCGAAATCACGGGCGAAACCGCCACGGCGGACTTGCTGGAGACGATTTTCAGCCAGTTCTGTATCGGCAAATAACTACAATCGAGCCAAGCTGCTGAGCGCCAGGCGTACCCGTTCCTCCACAGGTTTATCCCGTGCTTCCGGTGGCAGCGTGCGAAGCGCCGCATGCGCTTCAGCAGCGGAATACCCTAATGCGGTGAGTGCTGCGATCACTTCACTATCCGCATCGGTGATTGGCGGACCAACGATTCCGATCGCTTCTGCTCCAATCTTATCCCTAAGGGCAAAGACGATCTGGCGTGCCTTCTTGGGGCCAATGCCCGGCACACGGGCCAGCAAGGCGACTTCCTCGCGCGCTACCGCCTGATGCAGTATTTCGACGGGCACGTGAGAGAGAATGGACAACGCCACGCGGGGGCCGATGCCTGGCACCCCCAACAACATGCGAAAAAGCTGCAATGATTCGCGGTCACCGAAACCATAGAGGGTGAGCTCGTCTTGTCGCACATGGAGATAGGTATAGAGGGTTACAGTGCTACCGTCCATCATATCCAATAGATCGGCTGGCACTTGGACAATGAAGCCAATGCCATTTACATCTAACAGCAGGGCCCCTTCCCATTTTTCCAGAACTTCTCCTCGAATGCGCCCGATCAAATGGATGCTCTCCTGTCTCGGATCAAATACCTGTCATTGAGAAAGAAACTGCCCCATGGGAATAGGCCAGACCACACGGGTGAGCAAGCCATGGGAAGAATCTAACTGTCCCGATACACTTCAGAGACCACCGCTGCTAAGTACCGACAACGCACGCCAACGCGAAAAATGCAGATCACAGATCGCCAAAGCTAACGCATCTGCTGCATCATCCGGGTCAGGAATCTGGGACAGACCGAGCAAGTGTTGCACCATCAGCTGCATCTGCCCTTTGGAAGCAGCCCCATAACCGGTGACAGCCTCCTTCACTGTGGACGGCTTATACTCATGGATGGGTACATTAGCATCTGCCAGCGCCAACAGCACCACGCCTCGAGCTTGTCCCACAGCCAGAGCGGTACGTGTATTTTTGTTGAAGAAAATCTCCTCTACTGCCGCACTTTCTGGCTGCCATTCGTGCAAAAGCGCCCGCAATTGACGATAGATCTCTTGCAACCGGCGTGCCAACTCCCAGCAGGTAGGTGTAGTGATCACCCCATAGCTGAGCGCAACAATTCGGTCGCCATGTTCTTCCACAACGCCATAGCCGGTCGTCGCAGTGCCCGGATCTATACCCAGGACACGCACGGATCACCTTCCTGCAGGTAAAGACCCGCCGCAATCATCACGCTGTCGCGAGGATCTCTTCAGGGACATCCAGATTTGAGTAAATCTGCTGCACGTCCTCCAGCTCCTCCAGCTGTTCGATCAAGTGCAGCACTTGCAAGGTTTCCTTCTCATCAAGGGAGACCAGCGTTTTCGGCACCATAGAGAGCTCCGCATCTTCAACTTTGATCCCTCGTTTTTGCAAAGCTTCTGCTACCACACGCAGGTCAGCAGGTTCTGTATAGACCTCGACAATCTCACTGCTGACATCCACGTCCTCTGCACCTGCATCGACAGCCATCATGAATAGGTCATCAGGATCGCGCCCTCCGCGCTCGATGGTAATGAGCCCTTTACTCTCAAACATCCAAGTGACCGCTCCGGCCTCTGCCAGGTTGCCACCTCCTCGGTTGAGCACCCGACGGATCTCGGCCAGAGTACGATTGCGATTGTCTGTGAGACACTTGATCAACAGCGCGACCCCGTGAGGAGCGTATCCCTCATACATGACCTCTTCAGGTGCACCGCCTTCCAGCTCACCAGTGCCGCGCTTGATCGCGCGCTCGATGTTCTCCTTGGGCATATTGGCTGCCCTAGCTTTTTCAATGGCCAGACGCAACGTCGGATTCGCGTTCGGGTCACCACCATTCCGTGCCGCTAATGTAATATCACGGGCCAAACGGGTGAACATTTTGCCGCGTTTCGCGTCTTCCGCACTCTTCTTGCGCTTGATTGTGCTCCACTTCGAGTGACCGCTCATAGAACTCGCACCTCTTCTATGGGATATAACTCTTTACCGCTTCTAGGACATAGAATCCCTTACTCACCATTATAGCATAGATGTCATCTCTTTGCTACCTCTGGCTATTTCTTCGAAGGCGAGATTTGACAGCCAAAACGTTTTGGCTTATAATAAGCACAAATTTGCAACGTTTTGGATGGTAGTCAAAGGTGACCGTCACGCTGAAGGACATCGCGCGCCAAGTCAACCGTTCTGTCACCACCGTTTCACGAGCACTGCACGACTATGCAGATGTGAGCCCGGAGACCCGCGCCCTGGTGAGGCGCACGGCAGAGCAATTGGGCTATGTTCCTAATGTGGTCGCGCGACGTCTTCAGAAGCAGCGCGCCGATGCGATAGGGCTGATTTTGCCAAGCTATGGTCCTCGTCTCTCTGATCCTCTCTTCGGTGACATCCTTTCGGCAGCTGCAGACGAGATCACGCGTGCAGGATTGGATCTACTGGTCAGTATTGCCCATCGGCCTGAGGACGAAGTGGAGCCTTACTGTCAGCGCGTCGGTGAACGGCGGGTGGACAGCGTATGGGTGGTATACACGCGATGTCACGATCTACGGATCGCTTATCTCTTGGAGCGGCGTGTGCCGTTCGTTGCCAGCGGCCGTGTGTTGGAGGATTGGTTTTTCCCCCACGTGGATGTAGATTACGCGCATGGCATGCATAGCTTGGTGTCCCACCTTGTCCGGCTGGGTCATCGTCGGATCGCCTTCGCCAGCGAATCAGCCGAGCTCACCTTCGTGCACTTCCAGCGTGAAGGATTTCGCCAAGCCGTTCAAGAATATGGCCTGGAGGTCGATGAAGATTGGATCGTGGAAAACAGTCCGACCCAGCGGGGAGGTTATGACGCCGCGCAAACCCTTCTCAGTCGCAAAGATCCTCCTACGGCCATCATTGCCGGCAATGACTTGATGGCTTTAGGGGTGATGAGTGCCGTTCAAGACCAAGGGCTTGAGGTAGGAAGTGATGTGGCCGTCGCCGGCTTCGGCGACATCCCATTAGCGGAGACCTCTCATCCTACCCTGACAACAGTGCGATTGCCAGCCCAACAGATGGGTAGACTGGTGGGACAAATGTTGGTGATGAGTGCGCGGGGACAGGAAATCCCTAACCCCTATGTACTCTTGCAGCCGGCACTTATCATCCGTCAGTCCACCGATCTGGGTCTGTGGCTGTGAAGCAAGAAAAACAGGCTTTTTAAAATTTCATTTATCTCAAAGGAGGAACCAGTACAAATGGCAAATGTTATATATGAAAATGTGACAAAGAGGTTTGGAGATGTGGTGGCGCTTAACAATCTGAGCCTCGAAGTCCAGGATAAGGAATTCCTGGTACTGGTAGGGCCTTCCGGCTGCGGCAAGAGCACCGCGCTGCGTTGCCTGGCAGGTCTGGAGGAGATCACAGAAGGGCGCATCATGATCGGTGACCGCGTGGTGAACGATGTCCCGCCTAAGGATCGCAACATCGCTATGGTGTTCCAGAGCTACGCATTGTACCCTCATATGTCGGTTTACGATAACATGGCATTCGGCCTGAAGCTGCGCCGGACACCCAAAGATGAGATCAACCGCCGCGTGCAGGAAACAGCGAAGATCCTGGGCATCGAGAACTTGCTGGACCGCAAGCCCAAGCAACTGTCCGGTGGTCAGCGCCAGCGCGTCGCCCTAGGACGTGCTATCGTGCGTGAGCCATCTGTCTTCCTGCTTGACGAGCCGCTGTCTAACTTGGATGCCAAGCTGCGTGTGCAGACGCGCGCCGAGCTGATCAAGCTGCATCAGCGCCTGGGTACCACCTTCATCTACGTGACACACGATCAGATGGAAGCGATGACGATGGCAGACCGCATCGCCGTGCTCAAGGATGGTGTGCTGCAGCAGATCGACACCGCGCAGAACCTCTATGACTACCCGGGCAACATTTTCGTGGCAGGGTTCATCGGCTCGCCAAGCATGAACTTCTTCAATGCCACCATCACCGGTGAAAGCGACCAGCTCTTCGTGGATACCGGCTCATTCCGCATTCCTGTCACACCTCCCATCAAAGCACGCCTCAAGGATGGAGCGGGCAAGCGGGTCATCCTCGGCATCCGACCGGAGGACATTTACTTCCCCGGCTTCATATCGCCCGGTGTGACCGCAGTGGATGTCGAGTCGACGATCGACGTCACCGAGTTGATGGGCAACGAAATCTTCCTGTACCTGGTGTCCGGAAATCAGCCTTACATTGCCCGTGTAGACCCGCGCGTGCGCGCCCGCGTCGGAGACAAGGTCAAAATGGCCTTTAACGCCGACAAGATCCACCTCTTCGATGCAGATGTCGAAGGTCAGCCTGCCCTGCTGAAGGCAGGAACGGGGGCGTAATCACGCTCCGAGACCACGGAAACCCCACCATCGCTTATGGAACAGGGGCATGATTTCCCATGCCCCTGTTCGCTCTATCCTGTCACAGCACGCAAGGGGTTGGGGGTGCAAAAGCCAGCGTCCTGTCCCTGCACCGGAGATGCGGCGCGCCAGCGGTTTAGCGCGGAGTTCGGCACCCACTTCGGATCTGCGGGTGCGGGCACCGTGATCGCGGAGACCGCGGCTTTCCGGGAACAACGGAGTGCCAGAGTGGCGCGCCGTCACGATCGCGCATGCCCGGTGGCAGGTGGATGATCCGCGCGTGGCAATGTAATGGTGAAAGTGCTACCCTGACCCGGCACACTCTCGACAGCGATGCTTCCGCCATGTGCTTCCACGATGGAACGCGCTATGGCCAACCCTAACCCTGATTCACCCCCAAAAGATTGACGTGCCCGATCCCCACGATAAAAGCGGTCGAACACATAGGGCAGGTCTTCAGGAGCAATGCCACTGCCGGTGTCCTGCACGCGCAATACCACGTTATCTCCCCAGCGCGCAGCAGACATGGTGATGCGTCCACCGGTGGGCGTATAGCGGATGGCGTTTGTGATCAGGTTGCCCAGCACCTGCGCGATGCGATCCGGATCCACGTAGATGTCGGGCACACCTTCTTCTAGCGATACCTCCAGCGAGATGCCTCGCTGTTCCGCCTGGTGCCGGTAAATGGTGGCTGCCTGCTCCAACACCAAACGCGGTGACACCGCCTCGCGGTTCAACGAGAGCTCGCCCGCATCGGCAAGCGAGAGGATGCGCAGGTCTTCCACAAGACGTTCCAAATGGCGGGCTTCCTGGTACATTGCCTCGAAGCGCTCGCGGGTCGGCTTCAGCACCCCATCGCGCAGGGCTTCCAGATAACCGACCATCACGGTGAGCGGGGTACGCAATTCGTGCGCGATATCGGCCGTCATCTGTCGCCGCATCTGATGCGCATGCGCGAGATCGGCGCTCATCTGGTTGAAGGCAGCCGCCAGCTCGCCCAGCTCATCACGCGAACGGACGGGCACACGCTGTTCCAATTCACCGCGCGCCATCGCCCGTGTGGCAGCAGTGAGCTCGCGCAATGGCTGTGATAACCGTCGCGCCAGGAAAACACCCAAAACGAGGGCGATCACCATCGCGAGCGACGCCGCCAGGAACGAGGCATAATTGATGCGCGTCAGGTAACGCACCTCTCGCGGCGCCATCTCAGGGGCGAGCCCTGTCGGCAGTGCGGTACCGACCACCTGTCCGTCCACTATGATCTGGATGCCCTGGCGCAAGACGTCGGCATCCACCTGCTCGCCGGCCTGATAGGGACCGGCCGGCACCACCACGACACCATCCCGATCCGCCAGAGCAAACACAGGGGGCATCATCTCGTACATCTGTCCGCGCCTGGCCATTTGACGGTGCATCATCTCTTGCCCCGGCGGGACGAGAAACAAAGGCATTCGGGTGCGCAAGAAAACCTCGACACCCTGCCACGAACCGGTGACCTCGTAATAGCTTTGCACGTCGGCCACGAAGGAATTCTCCACCCGTTCCGCCACCAGCCGGTCGAATTCGCGCAGAATCACCCAACGGGCAAACAGGGTGCTCAGCATAACCGAAGCAATGCTCACCACCATAAAAGCTAACACCAGCTTAAAGGTCAGCGAACGGAACATCGTGGTCATCGTCACTCTTCTTCTGGGGGACGAAAGCGATAGCCCACCCCGAAAACAGTTTCGACGTAACGCGGATTGCTTGGATCCGGCTCAATCTTCGTTCGCAAGTTGCGAATATGCACGTCAATGGAACGCTCCATGGTTTCCACCGAAACGCCCTGTACCGCCTCCAGCAACGCTGCGCGCGAAAAGACGCGTCCCGGTGCTGCCATCAGCGTGGCCAACAGCTCAAACTCGGTGGGTGTCAGGCGCACGTTGCGCTCGCCCACCAGGACCGTGCGCGCACCACGATCCAGGGTGATATCCGCGACACGCAGCACCTCCGAAGCAGGAGCCCCTTTCTCCGCACGCCGTAGCACGGCACGGATGCGCGCCACCAGCTCGCGCATGCTGAAAGGCTTGGTGATGTAGTCGTCTGCGCCCAGCTCCAACCCCAACACCTTGTCTGATTCCTCCAGCTTGGCGGTGAGGAGGATGATCGGGGTGTCCTGTTCTTTGGTGAACGTGCGCATGAACTCGTAGCCGCTCATTTCCGGCATCATAATGTCAAGCAGGATGAGATCGGGTTTATCTCGTCGTGCCACGTAGAGCGCATCCCGCCCATTTTCGGCCACCACCACACGAAAACCCTCCTCCTCGAGATACTCGCGCAGCAACCGACGCACATTTGCCTGATCGTCCACCACCAGGATCGTTTTGCCCATGTTTGCATCACCCCCCAATATGACAGGGCTCGAACTCACCATCTTATGATAGTCCAAATTGCCGTTAAAGTCCTAGGTGGCATGGGACAAATGAAGAGGATGTTCTGGACACCCTGCAGAGCATCCAGAACATCCCTCTTCTGCGTCATTCGCCGGCAACGCGCCGGAAAGGCGTAGCAGTGGCCGCCTTACTCGGTGGGCTGCTGCGGAGACTGTTGCCAGCCCCCCATGGGACCACCCAACCAACCGCGCATTCCGCCCTTGCCGCGCATGAAACCACCAAACCGACCCTGTGATCCGCCATCCCAACCGCCGCGCCATCCACCGAAGGGGCCCACGCCCTGGTCACGGCCCAAACCCTTGCCGGCTCCGCGACAGAAGCAGCTACAACCATCCCGCCATGCACCTGTGCCGAACCCCCAGAAGCCCTTCTCCAGGCCCTCGATCAGCCAGTCCGCTTTCTCACGGCTGATGCGACCGTCCTGGACAGCCTGCTCGATTGCCTGCTTCTGCACATCACGACATGCCGTTTCTACAGCGTCGCGCACCGCGGTCAAGGACACGCCGGCACGGTCGGCCAGCTCGGCCAGGGTTCGACCACCCCACAGTTCCGCTGTGAGCTGATCCGTGCTCAGGTTGAGCGCCTTCGCAGCCGCTTCCAAGCCTGCCTGGCCACACATGCGCAAGCCGAAACCGCCCGGCCAGCCACGTCCCTGCCCCACGCCAGGCGCCTGCGGCACACTGGTGGGCGTCGTCTCCTGGGCCAGCGCGCTGCCGGTAACCACGAGGGTGGCCAGTATTCCGACCACCAACACACCTGCTAGAGCAAACTTAACCGTCCTCCACATCGTTCCTTTCTCCTTTCTTCGCATCTGTCAGTGTTTCCTGAATCGGTGTCCGATTCGCGTGATACACCCTCAGCATACACCCATGTCGGTTAAGAAAGTGTTAAGGAGTGATAGGGAAACTGTTTAGGTGTATAAGCACCCCGGGCGATGGGTGTGCCGTGTTCTCAGCTAACGAGCAGCCCTTTCTTCCTGGCATCGGTGCAGGCGCAGCTGGCCGCAACCGGCCTGGATGTCCAGACCACGGCGCAGCCGCACCGTACAGGAGATGCGCTGCTGCTGCAGAATGTGCTGAAAGGCCTGCACACGCGCACGCGGAGAGGGCTGGAACGAGCTATCCGGCGTGGGATTGAGGGGGATCAGGTTTACATGGGCCAGCAGGCCACTTAACAGCCCGGCCAGCTGGAGGGCATCCTCGTCGCGGTCATTCACATCTGCGATCAGAGCGTATTCAAACGAAACGCGTCGGTGGGTGTGCGCGATGTAGTAACGACATGCTTCCAACAGCTGCGTCAGGGGAAACGAACGGTTGATCGGCACCAACCGGTCGCGCAGTGCATCGTTGGCAGCGTGCAGCGAAACGGCCAGGTTCACCTGCTCCGGCTCATGGGCCATGCGTCGGATACCCGGCACCAATCCCACCGTGGAGAGGGTTATGGCGCGTGCTCTCAGGCCGAAGCCCTCGGGATCGTTCAGGCGGCGGATGGCGGCCCAGGTCGCTTCATAGTTTGCCAGCGGCTCGCCCATACCCATCAGCACCACATTGGTGATGCGCTCTCCCTGCGCGGCAACCTGGCGCGCGAAGTAGAGCACCTGAGCGACCATCTCGCCCGCGCTCAGGTTGCGCTGGAAGCCACCCTGACCCGTGGCGCAGAAGGGACATCCGATGGCACAACCTGCCTGGGTGCTCAGACAGACGGTATGCCGCCGCGCATAGTGCATCAACACAGCTTCCACCTGCGCCCCATCGGGCAGGGCGAAAAGCACCTTTTGCGTCTGCCCGTCGAGCGAGCGCAACGTCATCAGCGGGGTCAGTGGATCCCAGATGGTCTCCTCACTCAACCGGGCGCGCAAGGCTTTAGGCAAGTCGCTCAGCGTCTCGGGTGTGGCCGCCAGCTGGCGATAGAGGCCGTGCCACACCTGCTTGGCGCGATAGGCGGGCTCGCCCCACGTGCCCAACAGTTTTTGTAGCTGTTCCTTGCTCAGATCGAGCACGACGGGGCGCTGTGCGGGTGAGGGCACAACACGCTGTACCTCCCCATTTTCGTCAAAA
>Ga0123519_10001599_pt1:5000-38720 | contig 38720 bp, 40 predicted proteins | sample YelNatPaOPRAMG02_FD_87396 | JGI IMG/M metagenome (GOLD analysis project Ga0123519, IMG submission 87396) | Hot spring microbial communities from Yellowstone National Park - Yellowstone National Park OP-RAMG-02 (version 2) | ecosystem: Environmental > Aquatic > Thermal springs > Hot...
TAAAATGGCGTGATTGGCATTCAAAGCAATTTTCACTTTTTATTGACTTTACTGCTCTTCCCGATATAATGGAGTTAAAATATAATGACCCCATATGGGATAAGATTGCTGAAAGTTGTCTTTCCTGTGGCTCTTGTTCAATGGTTTGTCCTACCTGCAATTGCTATAATGTCCATGATTATCCCGATTTTGCTAAAGGAGAGGGTGTCAGGGTAAGATTCTGGGATTCATGCATGTTTAAAGAATATTCCCTTGTTGCAGGGGGGCATAACTTTAGAGGTAAAAGAGCTGATAGATTAAAGCTGTGGTACACCCATAAATTGCAGGCTTACATTGGGCAGTATGGAAAACCAAGTTGTGTTGGATGTGGAAGATGTATCGAGACCTGCCCTGTTGAGATAAATGTAAAAACAGTGGCAAATTCCCTCAGGGGAGAAGAGGTTGAATGTTTCTGGAAAAGGATATGAAAATGAAAGAAGAGAGAATAAATCCTTTTAAACCTGAGATGATGAGGATTGTAAGGAGGTACCCTTTAACAGAAGATGTAATGTTCTTTCAGATTAGACCTGTTGATACCCAGAGAGCACTAAGTTTAAATTATCTTCCAGGTCAATTCATGATGATTTCTGTAAATGGGGTTGGAGAGGCTCCATTCTCTATTTCCTCCACTCCTTCAAGGCCTGGTCTCCTTGAATTTTGTATAAGAAAAGTTGGAAGTGTTACATCTGCCTTATTTGGAATGAAGGAGAACTCAATTATAGGGGTGAGGGGACCCTATGGGAATGGATTTCCTGTGGAAAGGATGAAAGGATACGATATTATAATTGTTGTTGGAGGACTTGGAGCAGCTCCTCTTCGTTCTCTTCTTCTCTATATTCTTGATAATAGAGATCAATTTGGAAAACTTTATTTCCTCTATGGAGCAAAGAAGCCAAAGGAAATGCTCTTCAGGAAGGAATTTTTGGATCTTAAAGAAAGGGATGATTTAACCTGTCTTTTGACAGTGGATGAGGATGACACTGGTAAGTGGCCCTGCTATACAGGGCTTGTAACAACACTTTTCGATTATGTCGGTGATGTTGATTCTGAAAATACTTACGCAGTTGTTTGTGGGCCTCCGGTTATGTATAAATTTGTAATTGAAAAACTCGTTAAGTTAAATATTCCAAAGCATCAGATTTTAATGACTCTCGAAAGAAGAATGAAATGCGGAATTGGTAAATGTGGTCATTGTGCTATTGAATATATCTATACATGTATAGATGGTCCTGTCTTTTCCTACTGGGATGTTCTTCATATGAAGGAGTTGATATGATGAGGAAATTAAAGGTTGGTATCTATGGTTTTACAGGATGTGCTGGGGATCAACTTGTTATTGTTCATTCAGAAGATGAAATTCTCGACTTTTTCTCCTCTGTAGAGGTTGTTTCATTCCTTATGGCTCAAAGGGATAACAAGGATGAGGAGCTTGATATTGCTCTAATCGAAGGCTCTATCACAACCTTAGAACAGAAGGAAAAGTTGGAGAAGATTGCTTCAAGAGCTAAGACAATTGTAGCAATAGGAACTTGTGCATGCTTTGGTGGAATTCAATCTATGAAGTTGGGGATTGGAGGATATGAAGAGAGATTTAAAGGGGTTTATGGAAATGCAAAGATTGAGGCTGTTGAACCTTTTGAGTCCCTTCCAATTGATGCCTTTGTAAAAGTTGACTATTATATTCCTGGTTGTCCCATAGATAAAAATCAATTTTTCCGTGCTTTCTCTCGAATAATAAATGGTGCTCCTCCTGAGAAATTTATATTCCCTGTTTGCGCAGAGTGCAAATGGAAGGGAAATGGATGCCTTCTCCTTGAAAACATTCTCTGCTTGGGACCTATAACATCCGCTGGTTGTGGAGCAATCTGTCCTTCCCATAATCTTTCATGCGTTGGTTGCTGGGGCTTATATGAGGATGCGAATTTGTATTCTGAGTACAGGTTGCTTTTAGAAAAGGGATTTAAAAGAGATGAAATTACTAATCGTATGAGAAATTTTGGAGGGAAGAAATTTGCTGATAATTTAAAGGAGATTGAGAAAAAATGAAAATTGAAATTGGAGCTCTTTCAAGGGTAGAAGGGCATGCTGGAATATTTGTTGAGATTGAGAAAAATAAGGTAAAAAATGTTCAGGTAAGGATTTATGAGGGTCCAAGACTTATTGAGGAGCTTGTAAAGGGGAAGACACCTCAGGAAGATTTAAATATTGTTTGTAGAATATGTGCGATATGCACCCTTTCCCATCGTTATGCGGCGATAAGGGCTCATGAAAAGGCTCTTGATATAAAAGTGCCAGAGAAGGTAAGACTTCTCAGAACTCTAATGCATTATGGAGAAATGATAGAAAGTCATTCCCTCCATATATTTTTCCTTTCCCTTCCAGATCTTTATAAAGTATCCTCAATACTGAATTTGCTTGAAACCCACAGAACCTGGGTAGAGATTGGATTAAAGTTGAAGAAGTTCGGGAACAAAATTATGGCAGTTACCTCTGGTAGGATGATTCACGGTGAAAATCCTGTTATTGGAGGGTTTGGCAAATACCCTTCCAATGAAGAATTAAAGGAAATAAGGAAAGAGGCTGAGGAACTTATCGGAGATTCTGTAAAAACTGTAGAATTTCTAAGAACATTTTCCTTCCCTGATTTTTTTGAGGAAGAAACCTTGTTTATGGCAGTAAAATCTGAGGATGGAAGATACGGGTTTGCAGGAGATAAAATAGTTATGTCCAATGGTGAGGAAAGGGATATCGAAGAGTATAAGGATTTAACCAATGAAAGAGTTGTTCCTCACTCAATATGTAAAAGGTCCTCTTATAAAAATAAACCTTATAGTGTAGGAGCCTTGGCAAGAGTTAATATTTTTGGAGAAAAACTGGATGGAGAGGCTGGCAAATGTTACAGCAGATGTTACAGTAACAGGTGGAAAAGAAATCCTTTATTCAACATAATTGCTCAAGGAATTGAAATAGTATTCTGCCTTGAAAAGATTCCTTCCTTAGTGGATAAGATTGTCTCCCTTGAAAACCCTCCCATTGTTTTACCAAACAAATTAGATGGAGAAGCTACAGGAGCTGTTGAGGCACCGAGAGGGACCCTTTACCATCATTACCGAATTAAAAAAGGATTAATTGAAGAGGCTGACATAATAACTCCAACAGCCCAATTTCTTGATGATACAGAGAAATACATAAGGTTAGCGGTTGAAAACTGGGCTTTAACCTCAATGGAAAAGCTTGAGTTTATGCTTGAAACAATTGCAAGATCCTATGATCCTTGTATTTCCTGTTCCACTCATCTTGTTGAACTCAGAGTTAGAGAGAGTGAAAGCTGGAAGGAAAATTTTGTCAATGTTTTGAAAGAAAAACCTGTCTTTGTTGGGTTTGGAAATTTAGATAGAAGGGATGATGCATTGGGTAAAGAGTTTATAAATTTGTTAAGAGAAAATGGTTATAGGGAGGCATATTTTGAAGAGGAAATTGAATCGATTCCTGTGGGAAATAGTCCAATTGTAATAGTTGATGCAGTGAATTTTGGAGGGTATGCAGGTGAGATAAGGTTTCTGGAGCTCAGAAAATCCGATTTTGAAAAGAATTTAACTAACCACAAAATAAACTTTGACTATTTAAAGGAGCTTTTTGCGGGAAGGAAGATATATATACTTGCAATTCAACCTGAATCCATTAGCTTTTCAAGGGAGTTATCAGAGAGGGTTTCATTATCCCTGAGGAAAATCCTAAAGATTTTTAAAGATAGCCTTTAACTCATAAGATTTATTTGAAAATTTCCCCCCTTTTGAAAATCCTTTTCTGAAAAGTGATTGGAGGACTTGACAAAGTAAATTAAATTTTTCTATTATTACTTTGTATGTTTAGTAAACTTACAAATTTTGGAGTTTAGCTTTGATTGGGAAGGCTAACCACAAGACTACAAGAGCCCACAATAAAAGATTGATTTTAAAAACAATTTACAATGCGGGAGAGATTAGCAGGGCTGATGTTGCAAGAGAGACTGGACTTACCCGTGCCACTGTTTCAGATACAGTGGCTGAATTGATGGAAGAGGGGCTTGTGAAGGAGGTAAGGGTTGGAAAATCCACTGGTGGGAAACCCCCAACTTTGCTCTCTGTTGTAGAGAATTCCCGTTATTTGATAGGAATAGACCTTGCAGATAGTGAATTCTGCGGTGCAGGATTAAATCTTAGGGGTAAGATTAGGAATAGGTTTAAAATTCCTGTAAAGGATAGTGATGGAGAGAAGGCTTTATCTCTACTTTACCAGCTTATTGAAAAACTTATTGAATCTGCTGATAGCCCAATTTTAGGGATAGGAATTGGAACACCTGGATTGATTGATCCTGAAAGGGGGATTGTAAAGAATGCAGTGAACTTAGACTGGCATGATCTTCCACTAAAGGAAATTCTTGAAAAGAAATACAATTTGCCTGTTTACATTGCCAATGATTGTCAGGTGGCAGCCCTTGCAGAGTCAACCTTTGGTGAAAACAATGGAGTTAAGAATCTTATAGTGATAAAAGTAGGAAAGGGAACAGGAGCAGGAATTGTAATTAACGGGAAGATTTATTATGGTGATGGTTTTGGGGCGGGAGAGATTGGTCATGTAAAGGTAATTGATGATGGAGATATTTGTAGATGTGGGAATAGCGGTTGTCTTGAGACTTTAACAAGTACTCGGGCTATCTTAAAAAGTGCTAAAGTTATTTTCCAGCAGGATAAAAATTCCCTTTTACACAATTTCACAAAAAACTCTGATGAGATTGATATGGAGACTATCTTTAAAGCCTTTGAAGCAGGAGATAAAGAGATTCACAAGCTTATATCTATTGTTGGACATTATTTGGGGATTGTAATAGCCAACCTTGTTGGTTCTTTAAATATACAAAATATTGTTATAGCTGGTGTCCTTTCTCGTTTTGGTAGTGCATTAATAAAGCCAATGGAAGAGGAGATAAAACGCCGATCCCTAAAAGCTCTTGCCAGCGTTACTCGAATTACAGTCTCGAAATTGGGCTCTGAAATAGTGATATTGGGAGCAGGAGCTCTCCTCTTAGCAAACCAGTTAGGGCTGCCATAAATGGGAAGGAGGTGATAGTTAGAGGAAATCAAAAATTTTAATTGTATGGGAATTTGAGGATAGTTTTTTGGAAACTTTGAATTAAGGAGGTAAGATGAAAGATTTAAAGTTTCTAATTTTAATCAGTATGGTTATTTTGATTGGTTCCTTTGCCTTTTCTCAGGCAGTAGGAACCAGGGGTTCTGTTTCAGGGGTTGTGAAGGATGTTGATGGAAAGCTTCTTGCCAATGCTAAAGTTTTGATTTATGGAGACCTTCTTCCCGCTGGAAGAGAATATGTAACAACTGAGAATGGTCTTTTCAGATTTGCTGGTCTTCTTCCAGGAAAGTACAATCTGAAAATAACCCATCCTGATATGATGGATCTTGATATGGAAGTCACTGTTGCTCTTGACAAGGAGACACAGGTTGAGGCAATAATGGTTCCAACTGGAATGGTAAAGGAAGAAATAGTTGTTACTGCAGTTGCTCCCCTTGTTGATGTAAAATCCACTGAGATTTCAACAAACATTGATTCTTCCACAATTCGTAATCTACCCCTCGGAAGATCCTATGCTTCTCTATTCCATTTAGCACCTGGTGTAGCTGATAATAGGGACTTTGCACCCAATGCAGGAGGAAACAGGCAGGACAATGTCTTTCTATACGATGGTTCAAACATAACGAATCCTCTTTTTGGTTATCTTGGTTCCAATTTCTCCGAGTTAGATATTCAGGAAGTCAATATAAAAAGAGGAGCAATATCTGCTGAATTTGGTAGAGCTTCAGGGATGGTAACAAATGCAGTGACAAAATCAGGAACAAATAATCTTTCTGGAACCTTCAGATTTGTTGCTCATTCAGGAGACTGGCAGTCAGCGAGCAAAGATCCTAATATTACTTCAAAAACAGATAGCTGGACACCTGCCTTTGGTATTGGAGGTCCGATTATAAAAGATAGATTCTGGTTCTATGCATCAGGAAATGTTCCACGCTCAACAGTTAGGAACAGAAAGAACAATCTGGGAGATGTTCCCGATGCGAAATCCCGAACAGATGAATTCTTCATCAAACTTAGTGCTAACCCTCATCCAAAACATCTTTTAATTGCAAGTTTCAGAAATGGAGACTCATACACTGATAGAGCAGGAGTTGGAGTGAATGACCATCCCTCAACTGCTACTGATTATGATGGAGCAAATAGAATTATCTATGCTTCATGGACATGGGCTATTTCTCCAACCGCTTACTTTGAAGTGAAGTATGACCATGTTGATGAGAAAAATAAAAGTGTTCCAATAACTGAATTAGGCTACTTGCCCACCTTTGATGTTACTAAGCTCGATAAGATGGGATATTTCAGAACAGCCTCAGGTTATATAATTGGAGGGGCAACAGCCTCAGGTCAGTATGTCGGTGGAGCCTCAGAATACAATACTCAGAATTTCTACAGAGACGAAGTAAAGATGGTTTTCAGCAAATATCTCGATTTCAAGGGTCATACTCATAACATAAAGGCTGGTTTTGGTTATGAAAAAGGAACAGAGCATCTTGAAAGACTTGCCAATGGATGGGGCTCAATAATTTTGACCACATATCAGGGAAAATCTGCATTCAGAGCAAGGTATTATCCTCAACAGCCTGCTCAGGACTCAGGAGGTAAAACTTTCTCAATATTTGTTCAGGATACAGCAACGATAGGAGAGAGGTTGACTCTTTATCTCGGTGTTCTTTCTAATAGGGATGAGTATTTCAGTTTTGGAAAGAACGAGTTTAATTTCTGGATTTCCCCTGGTGTTTACGAAAAGAAAAAGTTAATATTCAACTTTGATGAGGAAATACAGCCAAGAGTTGGATTCACTTACATCCTTGATAAGAAAGCAGGCGACAAGCTCTATGCTAATTATGGAAGATATTATGCAATGGACAACAGAAGTATTGCTCGTGCTGCTGCTCCCCAGAGAATTTACAGAAGGGATGCCTACTTTGATTTAACAGGTAAACTTCTTGCAGATACACCCCAGGCAGCAGAAACTGGAAAGGTTATTCTTCCTGATATAAAACCTACTTATCAAGATGAGTATGTTATCGGTTACAGTAGACCCCTTTTCGGGAAAAAGTGGGTTCTTGACATTTGGGCTCAGTATAGAAATGTGAAAAATGTCATTGAAGACTATCCCACAAAGAATAGAGAAACAGCTCCTGGCACCTATGTTTATGGTAACCTTGATGGAAGTGTTAAATATGACTCTACAGGTTATCAGATTGGATTCGGTGCTTTAGCAAAAAGGATTTACAAAGCATTTACAATCCAGCTCCAGAAACCATTCTCTGATAAATGGTCCTTGATGGCTATGTATACATGGAGCAGACTCTCTGGAAACTGGGATCTCGATTATGCTGCTGGAACAGCTCTTTTCTACCAGTCTTCTTATATTGAAGATGGACCAGGAGATTATGTGATGGATCCAAATCGAGATGGTATTCTCATTGGCGATAGAACTCATGTCTTTAAGCTATTTGGAACATGGGAGTTCTTCAAGAGAACAACTCTTGGTGGATATCTTAAGATTCAAAGTGGAAGGCCATGGGAAGCTCGTGGACTCGATTACTTTGGAAACTACTACAGATATCTTGAGAAAGCAGGAAGCCACAGGTTGGATACCTGGACCAACCTCGATCTCCAGATCAATCATTCAATCCCATTTGGAAGATTTACAGGAATTATTGAAGCAAGAGTAAATAATGTCTTCGACACTCAGACAGTTCTTGGAATTGATATGAGAGCTGATCAGCCTACTTTCAAACAACCAACCTCCTACGCACCTCCTCGAAGCTTTACCCTGACTTTCTATCTCAACTTCTGATACAGGAAAGGGAGGGGCTTAAAGCCCCTCCCTTATTTTTTACAACAGTAAATGGTAATTTTTAAAAAAATACCATCTCCTTTTTGGGGATAGGGTGAGGGGTAATGAATGTTAGAAGCTATAATTTAGGGAAAATAAAACTATTACTAATTGCAAGGAGAAAAGGAATAAAACTATGCTATTAATAAAGTTCTTTCTTTTTCTTCCTCTCCTTTCAAGTCTATCCTTTTCGCATAAATTCTATTCCTTTACAATTAACTATGGCTCTGGAACAGGAGAATTGGGAATTATCTTTGAGCCTGAAACTCCTCCAATCGGTCCTTTTGCTTTTTCCACTGATACTGAAGGAAATATTTACATTTCAGATCCTGTTAACTCTTCAATAAAAATCTTCTCCTTTAAGGAAGGGAAGATTTCAGGAACAATTCCCTTTAAGGGTTTATACGATGACCTGATGGTATCACCTCTGGACGAGATTTATATTCTGAAAAGGGATTCATCAGAAATTTTAAAAATTGAAAAAAATGGAGAAATTTCCTCTTTAAATTTTGATGGAATCTCAAAAATACCCTCAAAACTTTTTCTCTGGAAGGGAAAAGTTTTTGTCAGGAAGGAAGGGGAAATAAGTTATTTAACCAAAAAAGATCTTGAAGAGCTTTCCTATTTTTATTCCGTTGAGTATTTGAGAAAAGGGGAAGGAAAGCTTAAGAAAATTGATTCGTCTGGAAAAATAATCTCTGAGAAATTTATAAAAAGGGATAATCTTGTTTCCTTAGAATTTCTTAATGAAGACAGGGAGGGGAAAATTTACATTCAGGTCGAATATTTAATTGATGAAACAAAAGTTGGTCTTGAAGTTTTAAAACTAAATCCTTCAGGAGATTTGATCGATGTTGTTCCAATTCCTGAAAATGACTATTTTATCTGGACATCCCGTCTTCTTTTTGTTGATGATAGAGGTTGGATTTATCAGGTTCTTCCAAAGAGGGATTTTGTGAAAATAAATATCTGGGGTTATTAAAATGCGTTTAATAGTCGTTGTGGCAACTATATTTTTAAACTTATATGCATGGGATGGGGATAAGTGGGGACCAATGAAGAGGGAAGAGATTATAAGTATTGCCAAGAAAATGATTGATAGCCCATGGTCTCCAAATAAGATATGTAGAGGATGGAATGTTTCTTACGACCCTCCTGAATTTTATCCAGGAAAAACCTATTACGGAATGCTCTATACCCAGAACAATCCCCAGGAGAATTGGGAGGAGTTTTTAGCTGGAATTACAAACCTTCCCTACGATTATTATGGCTACTGGGGAACAAACAACAGATGGTATAACTATTATGGAACAGATTGCTCAGGGTTTGTTTCCATTTGCTGGAAGTTGCCAGAGAGATATTCCACAACCCTTTTTTATGAGGACGCAAACGGTAGCAGAAAATACTGTTCCCCTCTCGGGTCAATAGGTTCTTCTGCCTCTGTTTCTCTTTTATCTGGTGATGCCTTGAATTCTAAAGGGAATCACATAATTCTCTTCAGCCATTATTCAACATCCAACACAATTATCTCCCTTGAGCAGACCCCCAATAATGCAAAGATGAGGGAGTGGTATTACAGTTCCCTTCAAAATTATCAGCCAATAAGGAGAAACTTGCTTCTGGATAAGAAAAAGAAAGGGAAAGGAAGGATTTAAGACTGCTCTTTATTTCCCTTCAACTCCTCTCTAATTTTTCTGTCAATTTTGAAGAGTTTGAAATAGTGCCAGAAGATACCAAAGACATTTAGAGCCACTCCCAAGATTACAATGGGGATGCCAATCAAAAAAGGTATTAGAAGAAATCCTAAGATCATAAGTATAATGCCAGAAACAGAATACTTATTGATTGGTAGAATATATTTAAGAGCCTGGAAGATGAAGTTCATTCAACCTTCCTTGGATTCAGAAAGCCCTTTGGCTTTACCAATTTATCCCCTATCTGCCATGAATCGAACATCTCCTTTGTAACCGCAACCTTTCTTATCTGTCCATCGCTGGTTTTTACCACTAAAGTGTAGAAGTGGGAGAATTTTTTAACATCTTCTCTCCTTGTTTCGTATATTTTGTCAATGACCTCTCCATGCCACTCGCTCTTTTTAGTTTTTAAGATTATCTTCAAGAGAACAAGGAGAAATGCTAATACGAGAAGTCCAAAAAAACCGAAAAAAATAATAATTGGCAATAAAACAATTATCTTTTCCATAATTTTTTAATTATATCATCAAATGGACTCTTTAAAAATCTTTTAATTCCATCAGAAAATAAGCTTTCTAAAAATATTACCTGTTAAGGGAGCGAAAAGGATTTTTAGGATAATATCCAGAATCAGTCCTGCAATTGAGACTAAGATCAGAGCCTTTTCTTTTCCCATTTCAAGTTTTTTTCTTTTAATAAAGCATAAAAGAGGTTCAGAGAGGAGAACTCCAAGGATTACAAAGGATAATACCCTTATCAGAGACCAGAAATGCCAGCCGAGGAGAATTGGAATTATTTTGTTTTTTGAATGGAGAATCAACTGAGAGACATAGAAGTTCATGTAATTTACCATTACAGAACCCATTAAAATTGAAAGGAAGGATGAGGAGATTAGGGAGAGAATTATAAAAATTGTTATATGGAGAAGATGCTGGGGAATAAATTCCTTGGGATTGGATTCCCTTCCAACCCCTGTCCTGATCCATTCAAACATTTCATCTCTGTATTCCTTTCCCTTTATGACAGTGCACTCTGCTTTTTCAGGGAAAAATGAAAATAGAGCTGTTCCAAAGATTATAAGGGAGAGTGCCCAGATCAGCATTGATTTTAAAGCCTCTCTTCTTTTCCCTCTTGAGATTAGATAAATCATAAAGGGATAGGAAAAGGAAATGTTAAGGATTGGAAGGAGGAATTTGTTTCTGATAAGGATTCCAAAAATATAGGAAAAGAATGTGGAAAGAATTATGAGAAAATTAAAAAAATACAATCTCTTTGAATCTTTCAAGTCTCTCCTCTAAGTCAGATTTTTTAATGGTAAGGAGCTTTTCAACTCCAAATTCCTCAACAGTAAAGGAAGCAACTATAGTTCCCCAGACCGCTCCCTTTTTTATCCTTTCCCAGTCAAAATTCCCTTCCTTTGCAAGGTAGCCCATAAAAGCTCCTGCAAAGGAATCTCCTGCTCCTGTCGGATCCTTGACAGTTTTAAGAGGGTAAGCAGGAAGGGAAAAGATTTCCCCTTCCTTTGAAATTACTGAAACTCCATGCTCCCCTTTTTTGAAAACCACAAATTTTGGACCCATCTCAAGGATTTTTTCACAGGAGTCAAGGAAGTTCCTCTTCTTTGTAAGGAGATAGGCTTCCTCATCATTTAAAAATATTAAATCCACATCCTTAAGAAGGGATAATACCTTTTCAGGACATCCCTTTATCCAGTGATTCATTGTATCCATTGCCACCAATTTTGGAGATTTTATCTGGTTCATTACCTTTCTTTGAAGGTCAGGTTGGATATTGGCGAGGAAGACAAAGCTCGAGTCTTTGTAGGAGCCTGGAAGAATTGGATCGAAATTTGCAAAAACATTCAATTCTGTTTTTAGGGTTTTCCTTATGTTTGGGTTCTTTCCATAGCAGCCGTGCCATCGGAAGGTTTTCCCTTCTTCCACCTTTACTCCCTCAGTATCAATACCTCTCTCTTTAAAAATATTGAGGAAGATATGGGGAAAATCAGAGCCGACCACTCCTACTATTTTTGGAGGGAAAAAGAAAGATGCTGATAGAGAAAAATAGGAAGCTGAGCCACCAAGAATTTCTTCCTTTTTACCAAAGGGTGTTTTTATTGTATCAAGAACAATGGATCCAACAACAAGAAGGGACATTTTTTTTTACTCCTCAGGAAGGATATATTTTAGCTTTTCTTTCAGTTCATCAGTTATCATATTTCTGTCAGTTATCACTGCATATTTTAGGGCAGAGGCACAAGTACATTCAGTCCTTTCCTTTGGGAGATTTTTAATTGTTTCTTTTATGATTTTCTTAGCATTCTCTGTATTCTTCCTCAGGTAATTCAAAACCATTTCAACTGTTACAGGTTCCTCCTCCTCATGCCAGCAATCGTAGTCGGTTACAAGGGCAATTGTTGCATAACAGATGCCAGCTTCCCTCGCAAGTTTTGCCTCTGTCACATTCGTCATCCCAATTACATCAACACCCCAGGAACGGTAAAGCAGGGATTCAGCCTTTGTCGAAAAAGCCGGACCCTCAATGCAAATGTAAGTCCCCTTTGGATGAAAGCTTATTCCAAGGGATTTGCATGAATTTATAAGGTGCTTTGAAAGTTCAGGGCAGATTGGATGGGCAAAGCTTATGTGTCCAGCAATACCATTTCCGAAGAAAGTGTTTATTCTTCTGAAGGTTCTATCTATAAACTGATCGACTATAACCACATCCATTGGATGAATGTTCTCTTTCATTGAACCAACAGCGGATGCAGAAATTATCCTTTCAACCCCAAGCATTTTGAAACCATAAATGTTTGCCCTGAAATTTATCTCAGAGGGAAGAATTCTGTGACCTCTTCCATGTCTTGATAGAAAGGCTACTCTCTTTCCTTCAAGCTCTCCTGTAAAGTATGAGTCTGAAGGCTTACCGAAGGGAGTTTCGATTTTTATTCCTTTAATTTCCTTCAAACCCTCTATTTCATAAAAGCCACTACCTCCAATAATTCCAATTTCTATTTTTTCCATTTCTCCTCCAATTTATTTTGGTTTTTTAAACTTTTCTAAGTTCATTAAGGATTTCTTTCAGTACATTTACGAGATAAATGTTATCCTCCTCTTTTCCGATTGTTATTCTCAGCCCCTCAGGCATCTCAAAGGATTTTGTAGGTCTAACTATTATTCCCTTTTCCAAAAGTTTTTCATAAAGGAGAATAGGATCAAATTCAGGGATTATTGTTATAAAATTTGCTTGAGAAGGAAGGCATTTGATCTTCATTTCCTCGAATGCCTTTGATAGAAAAACCCTCCCTTTTTTGTTGGTCTCTATGCTTTTTTTTACATGCTCTTCATCGTTAAGGGCAGAAAGGGCTGCTTCCTGGGAGATTCTTGGAACATTGAAAGGAGTTTTTACTTTGAAAAGAACATTTACAATTTCAGGATGGCATACCGCATATCCAACTCTCAAACCTGCGAGTCCATAAATCTTAGAGAAAGTTCTCAATACAATTATTCTTTTCTCCCCCTTTCTAAGGTAATCAAAGCCAAAGGGAAAATCGGGATCATCTACATATTCATTGTAAGCTTCATCATATACAAGGAGCTGATCCTCCTTCATTTCTGAGAGGAGTTTTTCAAGCTCTGATTTTTTAATTACTGTTCCTGTTGGGTTGTTGGGATTGGCTATCCATATTATTTTCACTTTTTCATTCAAAGATTTGATAATCCCTTCAATATCTATTCTATAGTCCTTGGTTAGAGGGACCTTTATTATCCCTTCGCTTCCAACAACTTCCTGAACTGCAAGGGTATACATTAGAAAACTCTTTTCAGGAATTATGGATTTGTCTCCATTTTCCATGAATGCAATTGCAACCATTTTGATAATTTCAGCTCCTCCAGCACCAACAATAATCCATTCCTTGGGGAATTTTGTAAATTCAGAAAGCGCCTCTCTTAAATAGTAAGAGTCATCCTCAGGGTAGTAGTTGGACTCTTCCGCATTCTTAAAAATTGCCTCAATTGCTTTAGGAGATGGACCAAGAGGATTTTCGTTGGATGCAAGTTTAATAACTTTCTGAAGCCCTCTCTCCCTCTGAACTTGCTCAATTGGTTTTCCTGGAACATACGGTTTTAAATCCATGATTTTTTTAGGTATTATTAACTTCATGATTCCTCCAATTGTTTATAATTAAAAATCTTATTTCCATCATTCTTCAATAACTTCCTTTATCTCCTCAATTGAGGGAAGCTCATCAAGGCTGTTAATGTTGAAATATCTGAAGAAATTTTCTGAAAGGGAAAATAGAGTGGAGGTTTTCCCCTGAACTTTCTTCTTCCCATTTATTTTGATCAAACCCTTTTCAAGAAGGTATTTCAGTGTTGAGGAGGAATTTGTTCCTCTATAGTAGGAAATTTCAGCCATTGTTAGGGGCCCTTTGTAGGCAAGAAGCCCAAGGATTTCAAGGGATGCCTGAGATAGTCTTTTAAAATTTTTTGGGGATAAGAATTTTTTGACTTCTTCAAAATAAATAGGGTTTGTCACAAACTCGTAACCCTGGTTGGAGCATTTAAGGATTATACCTCTATCCCCGTTAAATTCTTGGGAAAGTTCCTCAAGGGCTTTATCTATTAAAGACCCATCAAAATCTTTTAAAAATTCCTTCAGCATTTTTTTTGAAACAGGAGACGGAGCAGCAAAAATTATTCCTTCAATTAATCCTTTGAGCGTAATCTCTTCTTTCCTTGGACCCTTTTCTCCAAAGCTTTATTTCTATCTCTCCAAATTCTCTCCTCTGTATCGCTATTATTATTCCCCTTCTTATAAGTTCTAAAACCGCAAGAAAAGTTACAATAATCTCCTCGATTGATTTAGAATTTTCGAGGTATTCAAGAAGCTTGATTTTATTTTCAATCCTTAGAACACTTAACAACTCTGAGATCTTCTCTTCAATAGAGACTTTCCTCTCCCTGTATGGAATGGATTCCTCTTGTTCTTTCCTTTTTGCAACCTCTATAAAAGCCTTGGCAATATCGTAGAGGGATGGGAATTCTATTATTATTTGCTTTTCGAATTCCTCTACCTTTCCTTTCCTTATTATATTCACAGACTCTTCAAGCTTTTTTAGAGCAAAAGCAAAATTTTTTATTATTCCATATGTCTCTATTCTATCCCTCAGAGCATATTCCTCATCCTCTTCCCCCTCTTCTAATTTTATCTTTGGAAGAAGACGGGATGATTTCAGATGGATCAAAATTGAAGCCATTAAAAGAAAATCCGCTTCCCTTGAAGGATTTATAAATTTTTTCTCTTCAAGGTATCTTAAATATTCATCAGTAATTTTTGTGAGAGAAATTTCCCATATACTTACTTCCTCTTTTTTGACAAGAAAGAGAAGAAGATCTAAGGGACCTTCAAAGAAACCAAGGTCAATCCTAAATCCATCTTCCATGATCAAAGGCCAATTTTTCTGTAGACTTCCTCCATTGTTTCCCTTGCTTTCCTTTTGGCTTTCTCTGCTCCATCCTTAAGAATTTCCTCCACAAGCCCTGGAGTCTTAAGGAGATTTTCCCTTCTTTCCCTTATTGGATCCATAAAATTTTTTAAGTTTTTTATCAAAATTTTCTTGCAATCAATACAACCAATCCCGGCGCTCCTGCAACCAACTTCTATCTCATTTCTTTCCTCCTGGGATGAGAAAACCTTGTGATAGTCATAGACAGGACAATCCTCAGGTTCACCAGGATCGGTTCTTCTTTTCCTTCTTGTATCGGTTATCATTGGAAGGATTTTTCTCTCTACCTCTTCAGGTGAGTCTTTCAAAAGAATTGCATTCCCATAACTTTTGGACATTTTCCTCCCATCTGTTCCTGGAAGTCTTGGAACAGGGGTTAGATAGGCTTGGGGTTCAGGGAATGTCTCTCCATAGAAATTGTTAAATCTTCTAACTATTTCCCTTGCAAGCTCAACATGGGGAACCTGATCCTCTCCTACTGGAACCCATTTCGCTTTATAAATTATTATATCAGCAGTTTGGAGAACAGGATAACCGAGAAATCCGTAAGTTGAAAGATCTCTATTTGCGATCTCCCTTTGTTGCTCTTTATAAGTGGGTACTCTTTCAAGCCAGGGGACAGGGACGAGCATGGAGAGAAGCAAGTGTAGCTCTGCATGCTCTTTCACATCACTCTGGTTGAACATCACACATTTCTCAGGATCAAGTCCAACCGAAATCCAATCCACAAGCATCTCCTTTATCCATTGTTTAAGCTCGTAAGGATTTTCATACTCAGTGGTTAGGGCATGCCAGGTTGCAATTTCGTAATAACATTCATAAATATCCTGAAGTTTTACCCAGTTGGATAAAGCTCCTACCCAGTGACCTAAATGGAGGGGACCACTTGGCCTCATACCTGAAAGAACTATTTCCCTCATCCTCTATAACTCCAGAAGAAATTTCAACATAAATTCCTGAACAGGTACTAAAAATATTTTAAAGAGAAAGTTAATAACACCAAGATACAGAAGAAGAAGCAGAATGAAAAACCCGTAAGGTTGGAGCATGCGATATTTTGCAGATAGAGGATATGGAAGGAATCTGTATAAAACATTGCTTCCATCAAGGGGTGGAACTGGAAGGAGGTTGAAAAAGGCAAGGAGGAGATTAACAACAATTCCGTAATAAAGGAAAAGAGATAAACCTTTGATAGGAAGGTAAAGCATTCCAGCTGATGATGATTCTTCAGAAATGTGAGCTATTATGAAAATGGGGACCCATTTGTAAAATAAAGTTAGAAAAATTAATATAAAGAAGAATATTAAAGCTAAACCTATGTTTGAAAGAGGTCCTGCCAGGGAAATCCACATCATATCTTTTTTGGGATGGCGAAGATAGGTGGGGTTTACAGGAACTGGATTTGCCCATCCAAAAACTGGCAATCTTAAAATTATCAGAATAAGAGGGAAAAGAATCGTGCCAACAAGGCTTATATGATTAATGGGATTGAGGGATATTCTTCCCATAAGTTTTCCAGTTGGATCTCCGAATCTATAAGCAACATAAGCATGCATACATTCATGAACGGAAAGAGAGAAAAGGATAACTATTAAATAAAGTATACCATCTATCAATCTTCCCATATTACATTTTAAGATAACATATTTTTTTGAAAAATCCAATTGGTGGTTCTGTTAAGGTCATGGTGGATTGGGATAAAAATTTTTAATAAAGGAGAGCTTTTGCCTTTGGAATAGCCTCAATCCCTTTCAGGATCTGGGGATCGAAGGTGCTTAGATACTTTGCCCCCTCTGCAAATCCATCAGCCTGGGAGAAAATTTCATAAAGTAGTTCCTGAACAAGCCATTTTTTATTCTTTTCAGTCTCTTTTTCATCAAACTTAATGTTTAAACCCTTTAAAAAACTAATCCAATCCTTCCAAATTTCATCGGTTATCTCAAAACCGCTTTCGAAGAGATCCTGTTTTTTTATCCTCTTACTCCTGAGATATCTTATTAGAAGAGGATTTTTATCATCAAGGAATTTGTTGGCATAATCGAAAAATGCTCCTTTAAGTCGGAGAAATCCAACTATGTTCGGCAGGGAAGGAGAGTCAACCCTTATATCTGGTATAATTCCTCCTCCTGCAAAGACCTTTCTTCCTTTTGGAGTGAGTTTAAATTCATGAAGATTCAAATCCTCGTCATTCCTTTCAAGATATAGAAAATAGTCTTCAAGAAATGTGTAGTCCCTTTGAACAGACCTTCCAGTAGGGGTATAGTATTTTGAGGTTGTAAGAGTTAGAGCAGTATTATGGGAAAGATAGAAAATGGTTTGAACAAGACCCTTTCCCCATGAAGGTGTTCCAACAATAATGGCTCTGTCATGATCCTGCAATGCTCCAGCCACAATCTCAGAAGCTGATGCTGAACTTGAGTTTATGAGAACCACAAGGGGTATTCTCTCCAGCTGGTTATCTTCTTCAGAATAGAATTCCTGGGAAGATTCGGGTCTTCTTCCCTTTGTGTAAACTATAAGTTTCCCTTTCTCAAGAAATTCATCTGCAATGCTCACAGCCTGTTGTAGAGAACCTCCTTGATTCCATCGTAGATCGAGAATTAAGGATTTCATTCCTGCTTTCTTTAATTCCTTTACAGCTTCTTCAAATTCCTTTGTTGTATTTTCTGCGAAATTCCTCAGGGAGATGTATCCAACATCCTTGTTCAACATAAAATAATAATTTACACTGTGATAGGGAATTTCTTCTCTAACTATAGATACTTCAAAGGGTTTTTCAACCCCCCTTCTCAGTATTGTAACTTTAACCTCAGTCCCTTTCGCACCCCTTAATTTTCTAACCGCTTCTTGGGCAGAAAGATCCCTGGTCGGCTCTCCATCAATATGGGTGATTACATCTCCTGCTCTCAACCTTTTCTTCCATGCTGGTCCCCCTTCAATAACAGAGGTTATTACTAACCTCTCTTCAATTTTTTGGATTGTTATCCCAAGACCATAGAATTTCCCAGCCTGATCTTCCCTTATACTGGCGAGGGCTTTTGGATCAAGAAAAGATGAATGGGGGTCAAGTCTTAGAAGTGCGCCCCTTATAGTGTTGTAAATAAGCTCCTCATAATCTATCTTCTGGGGATAATTCTTGTCTATTATAGAAACTATTTCACTGTATACCTTTAGCCCTTCGTCCCATGGATCACCAGCTTCATTTTCTGAAAAAAATAGAAGGAAAAAAATTAGAAATAACAAATAAATTTTTCTCATATTTCAAATATATCAGAATTTTTGAGAATTTGAAAGAAATTGAAGAGGGAATCCTTTGTTCCCATCATTATTCTTTCAATCCTTTCCCAATAATAAATTCCATTCATTATCCATAATTATATTACGCCTTTCCTAAAATTGCGTTCCATTTAAAATTGGGATAATTTTTAATCCTTGCGAGGATTTGGTATTTCCTTACCTAACTTTCTGAGGCACTCCTTCATATCCTCCCAGACAAGTTTTTTGAGCTCCTTGCTCTGGGGGTTTCTTACAAGATATGCAGGGTGGAAGGTTGGCATTACAGGTATACTTTTCCACTCAAACCATTTCCCCCTGTATTTTCCAATGGGAACATTCCTGCCTAACAGAGTAATAAGGGGTGTAGAACCAAGAGTAACAATGATTTTTGGTTTTATAATTTCTATTTGCTGAAAAATATAGTCTTTACAAGCTTCTATCTCATCCCTCAAAGGTGTTCTGTTTTGGGGAGGTCTGCATTTGATAATATTTCCGATGTAGACATCTTCCCTTTTAAATCCCATTGCAGATATTATTCTATTTAGAAGTTGTCCAGCCTCTCCAACAAAGGGTCTTCCTTGAAGATCCTCTTCACCTCCTGGAGCCTCTCCCACAAAAATAATTTCAGCATCAGGATTCCCCTCTCCAAAAACATAATTTTTCTTTCCCTCCCATAATCTGCACTTCTTACAATTAAAAACAATTTCTTTAAGCCTTTCTAATTTCTCGATTTTTTCTGAAGGGAGGAAGGAAATTTTATAGTTTTCAAAATCCCTTTTTTTCTCCAAGATTATCCAGTCAAGACCTAACTCTTTAAGATATTTTAACCATTCTAATAGTTCTTCCCTCATTTAATTTGATAGCTTCTTTTCTATGAAATCTAAGATTATTTTTGCAATTTCCTTCTTTCTTTTTATTCCTGTGGATAATATCCTTTCCTCTCTGTCTATTATAATTACCTCATTTAGATCTGATCCAAATCCAATTCCTTTTTTCGATACATCATTGGCAACAACTACATCCATTCCCTTAGAGATCATCTTCTTTTTTGCATTTTCCACCACATCTGATGTTTCTGCTGAAAAACCAACCACTAACTTTTTTCCTTTTCTTTCTTTAATTTCCTCAAGAATATCTGGAGTTCTTTCAAGTTCAAGATATTGAATACTTTCCTTCTTTGCCTTTTGGGAAAGGGAAATTTTTGGTTTGAAGTCAGCAGGAGCAGATGCCATTATAACAGCATCCACCTTTTCAAGGTTTTTAATAACCTCGTTTTTCATCTCTTCAGTGCTTTCAACCATAATTATATCAGCTCCAATAGGAGGTTGAAGATGAGTAGGACCTGAAATAAGAATCACATCACCACCCCTTCTCAGAATTTCCTCCGCTAAAGCGTACCCCATTTTTCCTGAAGAGGGATTGGTAATAATTCTTACAGGATCAATTCTTTCATAGGTTGGACCTGCTGTAACAAGAAATTTTTTACCCTTTAAAGTTTTCTTCATTATCATTCTAACTGCCTTTTCCACTATCTCTTCTGGCTCAGCCATTCTTCCAATTCCTCTCTCTCCTGAAGCAAGCTCTCCCTCATAAGGTCCTATGAATTCGACCCCGATTGATTTCAATTTCTCAATATTTTTCTGGGTAACTGGGTGGAGATACATTTGGGTGTGCATTGCAGGGGCAATAAGGACAGGGGATCTTGAAGCTAAAAATATTGTTGATAGGGCATCGTCAGCTATACCATTGGCAAATTTAGCAATTATATTTGCAGTTGCAGGAGCTACAAGGAGAAGATCCGCATCCTTTGTAATCTCAATATGGAGTATATCACTCCTTTCCCTTTTTTCAAATAAATCTATTATAACTCTTTTCCCTGAGATAATTTCAAGGGTTAGAGGAGAAATAAGATGGGCAGAGTTCTTTGTCATTACGCACTGGACTTCTACTCCTTCCTTTAAAAGACCTCTTAGAATATCTATAGATTTAAAAACAGCAATTGAAGAAGAAATTCCAAGTAGAACCTTCATTCTTCAATCTCCGATAGGATTTCTTTTATAGTTTCTTCTCTTCTTTTTCTCTTAGACCTCTCGGCTAAAATTATTGAACTTAACTCTGTTACCGCTCTTTTTAAATTGTCATTTATTATTACATAATCGAAATTTTTCCATTCCTTTAGCTCCTCTTTAGCTCTCTTTAATCTTTTTTCAACAACTTCCTTATTGTTTTCTCTTAAGTAGAGTCTTTCTTTCAATGCTTCCCATGAAGGGGGTAAGACAAAAACTGTAACAGCATCAGTTATTTTTCTTTTAATTGCTCCAGCCCCTTGAATATCCACGTCAAGAATCAAATCCTTTCCCTCAGTGAAAGCTTTTTCAATCTCAGAATAGGATGTTCCGTAAAGGAAGCCGTGTACCTCAGCCCATTCAATAAATTTGTCCTTTTTTATCATGCTTTCAAACTCATCCTGGCTCACAAAGTAATAGTCAACGCCATTCTCCTCATTGGGTCTTGGTGGTCTTGTGGTATAAGAAACTGAAAAATGGACATCCGGTAAGGAATTGAGAAGTAATTTAATTATTGTTGATTTACCGACCCCTGAAGGTCCTGTTATTATGAAAACAAGGTTTCTCATCTTTTTATCTCCTTATTCTATATTTCTTAACTGTTCTTTAATTTTCTCAATATAATCTTTTATCTGGAGAGAAAAGGATGATATTTTTGAATCTTCGCTTTTTGAAAGGATAGAAGTTGCTTCCCTTTGAATCTCGAGGGCTAAGAATTCCATTTTCTTACCCACTGGCTCAGATCTTTGGATACATTTTTTTAACTCTTTTATGTGGGATTTTATTCTAATAACCTCTTCCGTTATATCAATTTTTCTTAAGATAGGAAATAGATCTTCCTTTGATACTTCTTCAGTGCTTCCTAAATTATTTAATAACCTGAGATTTCTTTCAATTTTTCCTTTTATTTTTTTTATTTGATGGTCTTCTCTCCCCTCTATTTTGTTAGTTAAATTTTCTACCTTTTCTATCATTTTTAAGATTTCCCTCTCCATTTCCCTTCCTTCCCTCTCCCTTTCTTTCACCAATTTAAAAATGGCATCTCTTATTGATTCTTCGATGAAATTTATTGAATCTTTAACAAGAAAGGATGAAGAAGGGTTTATTGTTATAACTCCTGGGATTTCGGTTAAATTTATAACCAAATTACCGCTATCCATCCTGACATCTTTAAGTTCTTCAACTATTCTCTTTATTACTGGCTTATTAAATATAATCTCAATTTGTTCATTTCTCTGGGAGAAAATGTTAATAAAACATTCAACCCTTCCCCTTTTTATGAATTCTTGAATAATTTGCATTGTCTTTTTTTCTATTTCTACATAGGGAAGGTTAATTTTAAGGTATATATCAAGGGCTCTATTGTTGAAACTCTTAACTGTTATGAAAATAGTAAGATCGTCCTTCTGGTATCTTTCTTGGATAAAACCCGTCATACTTTTTAGCATTTTTACTCCTTTATATCAGGAAATTGTAAAGCGTAAAGGTGAGCGTAAAGTCCTCCCTTCTTTAAGAGTTCGTTGTGAGTTCCCCATTCAACTATCTTACCTTTATCGAGGACAATTATCTTATTTGCCTTTCTAACTGTTGAAAGTCTATGGGCTATCACAATTATTGTCCTGTTTTTGGAAAGATTTTCTATCGCCTTCTGAATTGCTCTCTCAGATTCTGAGTCGAGTTGAGAGGTTGCTTCGTCCATTATAAGAATTGGAGGATTCTTAATTATTGCCCTTGCAATTGCAATTCTCTGCCTTTGACCAAGGGAGAGGAGTTGACCTCTTTCTCCAACACTGCTGTTAAATCCCTCAGGAAGTTTATTTATGAAGTCAAGGCATTGAGTGATCTTAGCAACCTCAACAATTTTATCCTCACTTATCCCATTTACTCCGTAGATGATGTTGTTTTTCACTGTGTCGTTGAAAAGTATTATATCCTGAGGAACAAGACCTATCTGAGCTCTAAGGGATTCAATAGTTCCATCTCTGATATCCATTCCATCTATCAAGATTTGTCCTTCCTGGATATCGTAAAATCTTAAAAGCAGGTTAATTAAGGTTGTCTTTCCAGCACCACTCAACCCTACTATTGCAATCATCTCCCCAGGTTTTACTGTGAAGCTAATATTTTTCAAGATCTTTGTACCATCACCGTAACCAAAGGTGACATTTCTGAACTCGATTTCTCCTTTGAAGGGAGGGAATGGTTTAACTCCTTCCTTATCCTTTACTTCTGGCTCAATACTCATAATTTCTTCGAATCTTTCAAGCCCAACTATTGCCTGTTGAATGTTAAAGTTGACCTTACTCAAAATTTTAATAGGTGTATACATAAAAATAAGAGAAGACAAAAAAGTTGTAAATTGTCCTGGAGAAATTATTCCTTTGTTGATTCTATAAGTTCCTATATAAATTATTAAAGCAGCTGCTACACCACCAAGAAATTCCATAAAAGGAGAGGTAAAATTAACAATTTTTGCTATTTTTCTGCTTGCATTCATATATTCTTCTGTCTTTTGCTGGAATCTCTTTTCCTCTCCCTTTTCCCTGTTAAAAGCTTTTACAATAATATTTCCAGATATTGTTTCCACAAGGACATTGGCTATCTCGGACATTTTCTTCTGACCAATAAGTCCTTGTTTTTTCATTTTCTTGCTAAGGGAGACAATTGGGATTAGAGAAAAGGGTAAAAGGAGGATAGAGAAGAGGGCAAGGGTGAAATCCTGGGAGAAGATTACAACAATCAATCCCAAAAGAGTTATGGATTCCCTTATAAGATCTCCTATAGTTTCAGAAAGGGCAAACTGGATTTTGTCTATATCGTTTGTAACCCTTGAGATTAACTCTCCTACAGGTCTTGATGAAAAAAAGCTTGCAGACTGATTTATTATGTGGGAGTAAAGTTTATTTCTTAGATCCTTTGATACAAATACTCCAACAACATTCATATTGTAAGAGGAGATGTATCTAAATATGAACTTAAAAAAGAATACTATTACAATTAAAACTGGAACATAGAAATAATAGTTCTCTTTCCTAATGGAGAGGATTTTTAGAAGAAAATCTCCAGAAATTACTGGAAGAATTTTATCCATTCCTTTTTGGGGGATAAAGAGATGATCAACTACCGGCTGTATTAAAAGGGCTGATATGGATGTGAAGATCGATACCATTATCATTGAAAAAAAAGCGATTAGAATTCTTTTCCAGTATGCCAGCAGTAAAGAGCAAAGTTTCAAAAATTCCTTCATTGCATTAAAACAATTCTCTGGATTATACTTATTGCGTTTTTCGCAAATCCTGTTCTGAAATTGTCTGAAACTGTCCAGATGGAATATCTTGATGGAAAATCAGCATTTTTTGAGATTTTTATGAAGATTCCATCCCTACCAGCTACAGATGCAGGTGTTGGAGTTTGATTACGGGCGAGAATTTTGAATTTAGGATTTTTTCTAAACTCAGCCTCAAGTTCTTCAATTTTTGGGTCTCCTGAAATTGTAAGGAAAGTCATAACTGCAAAACAATGGAAAACAGGCGCTTTTATAATTGTTATGCTCGAAGATTTAATCCCTAAGATTCTCTCCAGTTCTCTAACAATTTTTCTTTCGTTTTTTTCACTTTCAGGAATTAAATCAAAGGCTCTCTGTTCTTTCAATACCTTTCTCGGGATATGGGTTGCATTCAGTATTGCCACAGTCTGATTTATAAACTCTTCAACACCTTCTTCTTGAAATTCTGAAACTGGTTGGAAGGCAACAGAGGAGATATTATCTATTTCAAATTTCTTCCTCAATTGGTGGAAGACAAGAGAAAGTATTATACTTATGGGATGGGGATTAGCAATAATAGAAACACCTTTTATTAGTTCATGATTTATCCCATCAACTATAAGGGGAACATTCTCGTCTTCGTTGAAAGAGTTGGAAAGGTCAATTATGAAGGTACCCTCCTCCATGGCTTTTAATAGAAACTTTTGATCAATTCCTTCGGGAGATGCAACAAGAATAATATTCGCATCTTTGAACATATCCTCTGTAGGATATTTGACCACATAAGGTTCTCCTTTAAAGTCTGTAAGAAGGCTCCATTCCGATTCTACTGAGAAGTCATAGAAATATATTTTACCAATAGGTATAGAGCTTCTTTCCAAAGTTTCTTTTATCTCTTTCCCTCTTAAACTTTTTATTCCCAAAATAGCAAGATTAATTGGATTGATCAGGGATGACCTCCTCTCTTAGAGATTTTCTTTTTAAGTAGTTATTAAAAGCAATGAAAAGAGGAAATAGAATGTAAGGGATTACCAAAGATAGAACAACAAAATGAGGTGCAACATAAGCAATAGCTATTAGAAAAGATAGGATAAAGATGAAAACTGTGTTTCTTCTTTTCATCAATTGGAAATACTTAGAGTTGGGATATTTTATTTTTGAGATCATCAAGAAGGAAAGAATCAAAAGAACAATGCTTAAAACTCCATAGAATAAAGGTCCTGAGAATCTATTCCTAAAAAGGAGAACAATTCCTGAAATAAGAATTGCTGAAGCAGGGATTGGAAGTCCTACGAAATAGGAGTGTCTTTCTGATTCGTTTATTGCAATAACATTGTATCTTGCCAGTCTTAGGATTCCAGCAGCGGAATAAAGGAAAGGGATGATCCATCCCTGGGGAACATTCCTTAGATAGAAGGAATAGATTAGCAAAGATGGAGCAATTCCAAAGGAGATGGAGTCTGAAAGGGAATCCAGCTGAATTCCAAGTTGAGATGTAGCTTTAAGAGTGCGAGCTATTAAACCATCCATTATGTCCATTAACCAGGATAATAATATGAGAATAGCTGAGGTTTCATATTTCCCTTTCATTGTCTCGATTATACCCAGGAATCCAAAAAATGCATTTAGAAGGGAGAAGAGACTTGGAAAAAATTCAAGGGATGAAGTCCTTTTCTTTCTTTCTTGTTTTTTTCTAAACTTTCTTTTCTTCTTAATCATTGATTTCTCCTATTAATGTTTCTCCTCCTTTAACCTTTTCTCCTATGCTGGTGAGAATTTTTGTCTCAAGAGGAATGAATATTTCTACCCGAGATCCAAAAATTATCATTCCAATCTTTTCTCCCGCTTTAATAACCTGGTTCTCTTTAAGTCTGCATATAACTCTTCTTGCAAGAATCCCTGCAATCTGCTTTATCATTATTTCACTCTTTTTAGAGTCGATAATTATGATATTCTGCTCATTTTTTGAAGAATCTTCTTTATATGCAGGTTTGAAATGTCCAGGTTTGTAGATAATCTTTCTCACTTTCCCATCTAATGGAGCTCTGACAATATGAACATTTAGAGGAGACATGAAAATTGAGATCTTAAAGAATTTCTTCCCTGGAAGAATCTCATCCTCTACTTCTTTCATTTCTATTATTTTTCCATCCGCAGGGGAAAGGAGAATATTCTCTCTGGATGGTATTTTTCTTTTTGGGTCTCGAAAGAAAAAAGCCATGAAAAGGGAGATGAGAAGGAAAAAAATGCCAAGGAGAGTTAAAGAAAGTATAAAAGAAATGAATGAAAAGCTCAAAGGCACAAGAATAAAAGGAATTCCTTCCTTAGTTATTAGCATTTTTGTCCATTTCCATCTTGAATTTGTTGACAAAAATTTGCATTTTATCCTTTAGCCCCAGTTTCTCCTTTTTTAATCTTTTCTCCTCCATTTTTTCTTCTTCTGTCAAATATGACTTCGATTGAAGTTCCTTTAGCTTCTCCTCACATTTTTGATGGAGTTCATAGAGCTTTCTGAACTCTTCATTTTTTTCAATTAACATCTTCCTGACTTCATCCTCTTTAAAATTTTTCATTTAAAAACCTCCTAAATTATCGTACTACACATTTCCCTATTAAGGGAAGTGGTTCATATCTCTGGGGTGATAGGAGCTTCAGAGGCTCTAACAGCTCTTTTGTGTGCCCACTCTCTGATCCTTTTTATTTGCTCATACATTGTTGTTGATAGAGGAACACTCTTGGAGAATATCTTAAAGAGATCATCCTCGCAAAGGGGTCTTCCCTCATTAAAAGCTTCATACATTGCAGAAATTATAGCCTGCTCTATTTCAGCTCCAGACCATCCCTTAGTAATCTTTGCTAACTGGGTAATATTAAATTCATCGGGATTAATATTTCTTTTGGAAAGATGAATTCTGAAAATTTCTTCCCTTTCTTTTTCTATGGGTAAATCTACAAAAAATATTTGGTCAAACCTTCCTCTTCTCAACATCTCAGCAGGGAGCAGGTCAATCCTGTTGGCTGTTGCAGCAACAAAAACAGGAGAACGATGTTCTTGCATCCAGGTAAGGAAATAGCCAAGAATTCTTCCTGTTGCACCCTCTGATACCTTATCATTTATGCCACTTTCTATCTCATCAATCCATAGAACAGCAGGGGCGAGAGAATCCATTGTCTTTAGAGCTCTTGCAAAGGCTTCCTCAGGAGGTCCAGCAATCCCTGAATAAACGAGGTTCATATCAAGTCTGAAAAGGGGGAGAGACCATAGGGAAGCAATTGCCTTTACTGATATACTTTTTCCACAGCCACTCACTCCCATTACCAAAAGCCCTTTGGGCTGATCAAGTCCGAACTTTCTTGCTTCTGGTGTAAAAGCCTTTTGTCTTTTCCTCAACCAATCCTTTAGATTGTCCAAGCCTCCTATTTCATCAATGCTTAATTTTTCGTGGACATACTCAAGAACGAACTCTTTTAGAATAATTTGCTTCTTTTCCAGATGAAGTTCTTCTACAACATCAGGGGAAATTGTGGCTTTCCCCTGGAAAGATTTGATCAATGCCCTGTAAGCTTCGTCAAAGGTTAATCCTTGCAAAGCAAGAATAATACTTTTCCTGTCATCTTCACTGAGTCTTATTCTTACATTTTTTGCCTCAAAACTTGCTAATACTTGATTTAAAAGGGACTCTAATTCTTCAAAACTTGGAAGAGGAAAATCTATTATCTCTACCTCCTTTTTTAACTCTTGAGGAAGAAAGGCGAAGGGAGAAATAAGAAATATGAATTTAAAAGTATTCTTTAGAGCCTGATATGCATCCCTCAATGCCCTTGAAACATCGGGTCTCTGATTTATAAAGGGGTGAAGGTCTTTTAATAGAAAGACAGCGGGTTTATCATAAGATATGGCAAACTCAATGGCTTTTAAAGGATCATTTGTATTCTCTATTCTTTCCCCTTTTCTTCTCATTCCTGAAGATACAGACCATACAAAGAATTCTCTGTTTGGTATGTAGGAAGCGGTGATTGATTCAAGAAATTTCTCCACCCTTCCCTCTTCCCAGGAAGTTATGTAAATTACTGGATACCTTGCAACAATACAATTTTTTATAGCCTGTATTCCATCCATATCTTCTAAAATTAAATTTTACTTTTTTTAGAACACTTTTTCAATTTGGAATTTAATGCTCTTTAAATGACAGTTAAAGGCTTCCGTCTCTTTTACTCTAAAACTTGATTTTTTTTGTTCAATAAAATACCATCTATTTTGATATTTCAATTTTAGGGAGGCATTATGAGTATACTGACATATTTTGCGAGAGCATTTGTTGCTGGGGAGAGGGTTAATGATGCGGTAAAAGTTGTAAGGAGGTTGAATCAGAAGGGAATAATGGCTACTCTCGATATTTTAGGTGAAAATGTAAAGGATGCAAGGATGGCTGAGAGCGCTGTAAATGCCTACATTGAACTCCTTGATGTTATTGCAAAAGAAGGTATAAACTCAAATGTTTCTCTAAAGCTTACTCAGATGGGACTCGACATCGACTACAATTTTTGTCTGGAGAACATAAGGAGGATAGCGAAAAAAGCCCTTGATACAGGGAACTTCGTTAGAATTGACATGGAAGGTTCCTTCTATACCCAAAAGACCCTTGAACTATTCAAAGAAGTTTTTAAAGATTACAAAAATGTAGGAATAGTTATTCAGGCTTACCTAAAGAGGAGTTATGATGATGTTAAGGAATTGAATCAGTTAGGGGCAAGGATTAGGCTATGTAAAGGCGCATACAAGGAGCCTCCAGAAATTGCCTACAAGAAGATGAAAGAGATAAGAGAAAACTTTTTAAGAATTTCGGAGATCCTCTTTGAGGATGGAAATTATCCTGCCTTTGCGACCCACGATACCTATCTTATAAACAGGATAAAGGAAATGGCAAAGAATATGAAGAAAAGGAATGAAGATTTTGAATTTCAGATGCTTTTTGGAATAAGACCCAAAACCCAGCAAAGGATAGCTGAAGAGGGATACAGGATGAGAGTATATGTTCCATTTGGAACTCACTGGCTTCCTTACTTTTACAGAAGGCTAAGGGAGAGGAAAGAGAATGTCTTCTTTGTCCTGAAAAATCTTTTTAAAAGATAGTTTGAATAATAGAAAGAATCAATTGTTCAGTTAAAAATCAAAAAATAGGACTATATTCGAGATTAATTTTTGACAATTTTTTTCTGATGTGATAAATCTACTATTTTGATAGAGAATGTAGAGAATGAAAATCTCAAAAAAAGGTGAGTATGCCCTGAAGGCAGTGATATACTTATCTTTGCATTACGGGAAGAGAGCGGTTCAAATAAAGGAAATTTCCGAAAATGAAAACATTCCTAAAAAATTCCTCGAACAAATCCTGCTTTCTCTTAAAAAAGCAGGACTTCTTCAGAGTAAACCGGGATCTGGAGGTGGATATTCCCTTTCTCGCCCTCCAGGAGAGATAACCCTTGCAGAGGTGATCAGAATAATAGATGGTCCCCTCGCACCCATTAGATGTGTGAGTAAGTGGGCGCCTTTAAAATGCCCCATTGAAAAGGATTGTGGACTCCAGAGAGTTATGCAAAAAGTTAGAAATGCCATTGTCAGAATTCTCGAGAATGTTACATTTGAGGATATGTGCAAAGGAAAGAAGCATTAGAGAATTAGGAGAATGACATGAAAAAATTAATCTTTCTCTTCTCCTTTTTTCTCATCCTCTTTATAGAGAGTTTTTCTTTCCATCAGAATGGGGAGCTTAAGGGAACTATTTCTTTATCAGGTGCATGGGCAATATATCCAACAGCAGTTGCATGGGCTGAAGCATTCCAGAGAAAGAATCCGGAAGCAAATATTGAGGTTTCTGCAGGAGGAGCGGGAAAAGGGGTTGCGGATCTTCTGGCAGGATTTGTGGATATAGGAATGGTTTCGAGGGATCCGAGCCCTTCTGAACTTGAAAAGGGTATTTTCCCCGTTTTAATTCTCCATGATGCTGTTTTTCCCATTATTTCCGAAAAAAACCCTTTCTTTGAAGAGATTGTTAAAAAGGGTATAAAAAGGGAGATTTTCATCGCTCTTTATGAAGGAAAGATAAAGAACTGGGATGATGTGATAGGGAGGAAAGTAGGAAAACCTATCCATGTTTATACCCGTTCTGATTCATGTGGTGCAGGGGAGAGCTGGGCAAAATACCTTGGGAAAAAGCAGGAGGATTTAAAGGGGATAGGAGTTTACGGAGATCCAGGAATCCTTACTTCTGTTAGTAGAGATTCTCTTGGGATTGGATATTCAAATTTTAGCTATGTTTTTGAAAGGGATGGCTCAATTCTTAAAGGTATAAAGCTTGTCCCTATTGATTCAAACAATAATGGAATTGCAGAAAAGGAGGAGGTTTACAATAAAAGGGAAGAGGCTTCAAAAGCAATAAACCAGGAGAAATATCCTGTGAGAAGAAAGAATTATTTTTTTACTAAAGGAAAGCCAAAAGGACTTTTAAAAGATTTTATAATTTTTGTTTTATCCGATGAAGGAACGAGGATTGTTGAGGATATAGGAACAAGCTTGCCTCTTCCGAAGGAAGAGAGGGAAAAGGTTTTAAGATCATTGGAGTAGGAATGAACTGGCGAAGGTTAAAGGATTTGTTAGCAAGCAGAATAACCTTTTTTATGACCTGTTTCCCAATTGTCTTACTATTTTTAATTGGCTTCATTTTATATCTTAAAGGTAAGCCTCTTCTTGAAATAAAATCTATAAAAGATATTCTTTTTTCCTCCTCATGGCATCCTTCAAATATGGAGTTTGGTCTCGGATCCTTTATTTTGGGAACTTTATGGGTCGTAACTATAGCAGTGATAATAGCTGTCCCTTTGAGTGTTTTAACTGCAGTTTATATTTCAGAATTTGCTCCAAAAAAGTTAAAGGAGTTTTCAAAACCTTTAATAGATTTACTTGCTGGCATTTCACCTGTTGTTTATGGTTTGTGGGGGATAATTGTAGTTGTTCCCATCATAAGGGATTACATGATCCCTTTCTTTAATGATAAATTCCCATTCTTCCCTTTTCGCTCTGAAAACTTCACAGGTTTCAGTGTCCTTGCTGGTGGTATTGTCCTTGCTGTGATGATATTTCCAATAATAATCTCAATTGTTGAGGAGGTTATGAGTTCTGTCCCCTTTGAGATGAGAGAAGCATCCCTTGCCCTTGGAGCAACAAAATGGGAAACAGTCAAATATGTTGTTATAAGAAAAGCATTTCCTGGGATAATCGCTGGAGTTATTCTCGGTCTTTCAAGGGCATTTGGAGAGACAATGGCTGTTTTGATGGTATCAGGTTGCGCCCTTAACCATATCCCAGAATCTATTTTTGACCCTGCTTATCCTTTACCAGCTCTCATAGCAAATACTTATGGAGAGATGATGTCAGTCCCTCTATATGATTCTGCAATCCTTTTTTCTGCTTTTATTCTTTTGATTGTAACCGCTATATTTAATGTCATTGGATGGAGTATACTTTTAAGACTTGAGAGGAAAGGATGAGAAGAAGAGTTGAAGAGAAAATATTTAAATTTCTAATGATAATCTCTTTAATTTTTGTTTTTGGCTCCCTTTTACTCATTCTTGCTACAGTATTTTTAAAAGGTCTTTCTTCTCTCAGCCTTAATATTTTACTCAAGACTCCTAAGGGAGGTTATTATCTTGGAAGGGAAGGAGGAATTTTGAATGCTATTCTTGGCTCCTTAGTTCTTGGCATATCTTCTACTTTTCTATCCTTTCTTTTGAGCCTTCCAATAGCTTTTTACCTTAACAATTTTTTAAAGAGAGGTTCAAATTTTGCCTTATTTGTTAGGTTTTCCCTTGATGTTCTATGGGGAATCCCATCAATTGTCTATGGAGCTTTTGGCTTCACTATAATGGTTTTAATAGGTCTTAAGACCTCTCTTCTGGCAGGAATTATAACTGTATCCTTTTTGATTCTTCCAATTATGGCGAGGAGTATGGATGAAGTTTTGAAAATGATACCTTCTGAGTTGAAGGAAGCCTCTTATGCCCTTGGAGCTAACAAAATAGAGACATCCATAAAAGTTGTTATGAGGCAAGCATTTCCTGGAATATTAACAGCAGTCATAGTTTCCTTTGGAAGGGGGATTGGAGATGCTGCCTCAGTCCTTTTCACTGCAGGTTTTACTGACAATCTTCCAACTTCCCTTTTTAAACCTGTTGCAACTTTACCCTTAGCAATTTTCTTTCAGATCTCAACTCCATTTCCAGAAGTTCAAAAAAGGGGATATGCCTCTGCCTTTATCCTTACATTAATTGTTCTTTTGATAAGTATAATTTCAAGAATTCTATCAAAGAGATTTTCAAGATACAGGGTGAGGTAAAAATGAACTGGAGAACCCATATAAGTGTCAGAAATCTTTCTGTTTGGTATGGTAAGACACAGGTTATAAAAAATGTTTCTGTTGATATTCCAGAAAAGAAAATCACAGCAATAATAGGACCTTCTGGATGTGGAAAGACCACTTTTCTAAAATCTTTAAATCGATTAATTGATCTTCAGGAAGATGTGAAGATAAGTGGTTCGATTCTTGTTGATGGTGAGGATATTTATAGCCCTGAAATTGATGTAAATAATTTAAGAAAAAAAATAGGACTTCTTTTTCAGAAGCCTCAGGTTCTTCCAATGTCAATTTATGACAATGTTGCCTATGGACCAAGAATTCATGGGATAAGAAATAAGAGAAAATTGGATGAAATTGTGGAGCATTATCTCAAAGAGGCGAGTCTCTGGGAGGAGGTTAAGGACAAACTTCATTCCCCTGCATACAAATTATCCTTGGGTCAACAGCAGAGGTTATGTCTGGCGAGGGGGCTTGCTGTGGAACCTGAGATAATCCTTGCTGATGAGCCAACCTCAGCCCTTGACCCAATCTCTGCAGAGAAAATTGAAAAAAGCCTTTCAGAACTTAAAAATCGATACACAATTATAATTGTCTCCCACATTTTAAGACAGGCAAAAAGACTTGCTGATTATGTTATCTTCCTCTATCTTGGAAACCTTGTTGAGCATGGTCCTGCAGAAGAATTTTTCACAAATCCAAAAGAGCCGAAAACAAGAGCATATATTGATGGAAAGTATATTGAGGAGAGATGAAGTTAGAGAAGATAAGGTTAATACTCGAAATCATGCAATTTAAAAGAATAACTGGATGGGCAATTTTTTTTGTTTTTAGGTCTTTAAATTGAAATAATTTAGCAATTTATTTTTTCTATACGATTTTGATTCTTTCAGATTAACTAAACAATTTTAACTTTTCATTCGTCAAGAAATATAGGAAAATAAAATTAATGGAAGAGAGGTTGAAGGGAAAAATACTAAGGGGAGAAGAATTAAAAGAAATTTTCATAAAAAATTACCCCAATCTTCTTTCTCTCTCATCTAAAATCCTTAAAGACCTCGAGGAGGCAAAGGATGTTGTTCAGGAGGCATTCCTTAAAGCAATGGAAAATATAAAGAATATCAGAAAAGAAGAAAGTATAAGAACTTGGCTTATCAGAATAGTATACAGATTGGCAATTGATAAAAAGAGGAGAATTTGCCTTTTAAAAAAGAAGATCTATGAGCTTGCAGGAGTTGGAAAATTCAAAAATGAATTAGACTTTGAAATATCAGAGTTTCTTGAGAGGTTGAAACCAAAGGAAAGGGAAGCAATTTATCTGAGGGCTGAAGGGTTTAATTCCAGAGAGATTGGGGAAATAATAGGTTGCTCAGAAAGCACAGTAAGGGTTCACCTCCACAATGCCCGTAAAAAAATTAAAAAATTTATAGAAGGGTAAGATGATGGGTTTTTTGAAGAGGAATTGGCTTTATATTCTAATAGGGA